>Ga0209370_1001305_pt1 | contig 22702 bp, 26 predicted proteins | sample AgamicAtPrz_FD_187164 | JGI IMG/M metagenome (GOLD analysis project Ga0209370, IMG submission 187164) | Agave microbial communities from Guanajuato, Mexico - At.P.rz (SPAdes) (version 2) | ecosystem: Host-associated > Plants > Phyllosphere > Phylloplane/Leaf | place: Guanajuato, Mexico... | reverse complement strand
ATTACTGAGCGGCAAACAGGCCCAGGTTTTCTTTGGCGTAGGCTTCAAAGTCAGTGCAGCCGCCGATGTGTTTCTGATCGAGGAAGATCTGCGGTACGGTTTCAACCGGCTTGCCGACGGTTTTTTCCAGATCGGCTTTGGTGATGCCTTCCGCGTGGATGTCTACATAACGGAAGTTGAAGTCATCGCGCTCTTCGGTCAGTTTCTCAGCCAGCTCTTTTGCGCGAACACAGTAAGGGCACCCTGGACGACCAAAAATTACTGCAAACATTTCTCTCTCCTCAAAAAACAAGCCTGACGGCGAATGACATGTATAGTGCCCCATAACCCGCCGTCATTAAAGAAGGTTTCGCCTGTCGTTATAATACCTATGAGCTATGTTTCGCCAATTACACCGCGCACATCATTGCCTATACTGGCTGCCATAGGGTTTTAGCAAGATAAAGAGAGAGAAGATGACGCCAACCATAGACCTGCTTCAGTCCCACCGTTCCATTCGCCACTTCACCGATGAGCCGATTACCGAGGCGCAGCGTGCCGCGATTATTGACAGCGCCAGGGCGACCTCCAGCTCCAGCTTTCTGCAGTGCAGTTCGATTATCCGCATCACCGACCCGGCCATGCGCGAGCAGCTGGTCACGCTGACCGGCGGGCAGAAGCATGTGGCGCAGGCGGCAGAGTTCTGGGTGTTCTGCGCCGACTTTAACCGCCATCTGCAAATCTGCCCTGAAGCCGAACTGGGGCTGGCCGAACAGCTGCTGCTGGGCGTGGTGGATACTGCGTTAATGGCGCAAAACGCCTTTACGGCGGCGGAATCGCTGGGGTTAGGCGGCGTCTACATTGGCGGCCTGCGTAATAACATCGAAAGCGTGACTGAGCTGCTGAAGCTGCCAAAACACGTACTGCCGCTGTTTGGCCTGTGCCTCGGCTGGCCTGCGGATAACCCGGATCTGAAACCGCGTATTCCTGCCGCCATGCTGGTGCATGAAAACCACTACCAGCCGGTCAATCAGGACGTCCTGAATCAATATGATGAAGAGCTGGCGAACTACTACATGACGCGCGGCAGCAATAACCGTCGCGATACCTGGACTGACCATATTCGTCGCACCATCATTAAAGAAAACCGTCCGTTTATTCTCGATTACCTTCATAAACAGGGATGGGCTACACGCTAAACCTTCTAATGCGGTGATGTTATCGCCGCCAATGAGCAAAATGTTCAAAATCGGGTATTACAGGGAAAACTAAAGTTTCAAGCTTCAGTTGATGGCTGTAGTTGACACTCAATACGTTTTCGCATATTTACTCTGCAATGGTTTGCGGAGCGAAGGCATACTTACTTTGCAAAAATGATAATAATTTGTTTTCATATAGTTAGGGGGAGAAGTGAGTATTGCTGATAGCAGTCAATTCATAAAATCAGTTAAGTCGCATCCAGAAAATTTTTTTATAATCCATTACTCATGCCAAAACCTTAACGATGATAACGAGGCATTGTCTCCGCGTATCACATCGATAGCTATAAACCATTACAGCACTGGTCAATCAGTAAGCTTTTCCACGCACTCTGTTTCCGAAGAACTACTGATTCCGCGAAATGATGTACTGCAAAGGTTTGATGAAGTCGAACTTGAGTTGTTGACTAAGTTCTACAAATTTATTCGAGATCGACGTGACAAATTCTGGGTACATTGGAATATGAGAAACCTTACCTTCGGATTTGAGCATTTAGAGCATCGTTATCGTGTATTGGGCGGCAAGGACGCTTGTGTCATCGATGTTGAGCGTAGGTTGAATTTGAATGACCTAATTTCTGACCGCTATGGTGCTGACTATGCTACGCATCCAAAAATGACGTCGCTAATGGATCTAAATGGTGGAAGGCATAGAGACCTTCTTAATGGGAAGGAAGAAGTTGAAGCTTTTGAGCGGAAAGAATTCATGCGTATGCACTCCTCTACGCTTTCAAAAGTTGGTTTCTTTAGTTCGACCATGAGGAAGCTTGTCAATGGCAAACTCAAAACCGCCTCAAAAGGATTTGGTGTAAGACTAGATAAACTTTTCGAAGGCAGGGGAGCAAAAGGTGTTGCTCTTTTCGCAACCTCGCTGACGATTGTTGTAGCAGTTTGGCAGTTATATCTCTGGGTAAGCCCTATTTGGGCTTAAATCATACCAATACCCCCATATAAAGTGGGGGGAGCTAATTAATAAAGAGCTTAAATGTTTCTCGTTCCATGCCAATCTGTTTAACATCGATGAAAATCTTGTGTTGTGCCATTGTATCTTTAACCAACGCACGGATCTTTTTCTTATCTTCATCAGAGGTTTTCAAACCCAAAATCACACGCTTTAACTGATGGCGGGGGAACGGGTAGATCCCTGAAACGTCGTTTTTTACACACCTCATTTCCTGTTCGTAACTCCACTGCGTAGACTTCGTGAAAATAGCTTTAAGACTCATATTCTGAGTTGAGCCTGATTTGTCATATGCAGGGGGGCGAGCATCGGAATAGATCACATCATGCGGAACTAAGAATTCTGTATCTCTGTAGAAAGGATGTGTGTACATCTTTATCGCCACAGCTTTAGCATCTTCATGCTTAAGTTCAAATTCAATCACACATCCTTTGTGGTTGTTCGCGTAATGCGCCCACATCGGTAAAATGGTTGCTGATTTACTAAAGCATGTTGCAGCAGAATGTTTAGAGGTCTCTTTCCTGAAATTGAGTGTGTTCGTAACAGTAAACATCTGTTCACGTTGCTTAAGAGTGAAACGCGGATCGTTGAATCCGTTCTCTTTTCTGATGCGTTCAACCATCTTTTCGTATCCTTCTCTGGGGAAATAAGGATACGTATCAAAAGGATCGTTGAACTTGTCAGGAGTAGTAAACTTCAAAGTTGAATCTTTGATGATACACAGTGCCGCGTCGATACTCATGTACTTAAAAAACTTGGTCTTATGCTTAGGGTTTTTGTTCATATGTTGTTCAACGTTTGACGGTTAGCATTTAATCGATGAGAGAAACATTATCACGTGTAAGGCAAAAATCGGGCAAGTGAATACAGACGGGTTTTTTTTTGATAAAAAGATACTTCCGAATGGATGGAAAATCGGTAAATTTCGAGCGTGCATTACGTTTACGCGTATATAAAACTTTGAATCTAGTTTTATTCATAGCCTGAACCTATCACCAGAATTAAAAACCATTTGTACTAATGTAACATTCAGTTTACATCTGCTTCGGTCGTTCAGTATTTCTACAAATATTTTTCTGATAAATACACGTACAAAGTTACGAACAAAGAGAGAAAAAATTACGTGGAATACTCAACTAAAAGCTAGGTTGTGAAGCGTTGCGGGTTCGATATCAAATCAGTAACTAACTGAACGAACGGGGCGCGGACGCTTGCTGGTGTCCGGACAAACGAAAATTTCGTGAACAAGAAATTACTGAATGGGTTATGAAGAACATCATTACCCATTAACCAGTTCTTTTTTGCGGATGATTGCGTTCGTAGTCATTGGTGAATCCCTTTAAGTTTCTGACTCTGCGTTGTTACGTCGTTTTGATGGGATTCATTATGCCTCGGCTGGCCTGCGGATAACCCGGATCTGAAACCGCGTATTCCTGCCGCCATGCTGGTGCATGAAAACCACTACCAGCCGGTCAATCAGGACGTCCTGAATCAATATGATGAAGAGCTGGCGAACTACTACATGACGCGCGGCAGCAATAACCGTCGCGATACCTGGACTGACCATATTCGTCGCACCATCATTAAAGAAAACCGTCCGTTTATTCTCGATTACCTTCATAAACAGGGATGGGCGACGCGGTAGTCCATTCCTTCTGCGCCTCGTGTATGATAGGCAGGCTTTATCCATGTCTTCAGAGAGGTGCAGGGTGAAAATTGCCATATTGTCCCGGGATGGAACGCTCTATTCATGTAAACGCCTGCGCGAGGCGGCGGCAAAACGCGGGCATCAGGTTGAGATCCTCGATCCGATGTCCTGCTATATGAACATCGACCCTGCTGCGTCGTCGATTCACTACAAAGGCCGCAAGCTGCCGCATTTCGATGCGGTGATCCCCCGCATCGGCTCCCAGATCACCTATTACGGCACCGCCGCGCTGCGCCAGTTCGAGATGCTGGGCAGCTATCCGCTCAATGAATCTGTCGCCATTTCCCGCGCCCGCGATAAACTGCGTTCGCTGCAGCTGCTCGCCCGTCAGGGAATCGATCTTCCCGTCACCGGGATTGCCCATTCACCGGACGACACCAGCGATCTGATCGACATGGTGGGCGGTGCGCCGCTGGTCATCAAACTGGTGGAAGGCACGCAGGGTATTGGCGTGGTGCTGGCAGAAACGCGGCAGGCAGCGGAAAGTGTGATTGACGCCTTTCGCGGTCTGAATGCGCATATTCTGGTGCAGGAGTATATCGAAGAGGCCAAAGGTCGCGATATTCGCTGCTTCGTGGTCGGAAACGAGGTGGTTGCCGCCATCGAACGTCAGGCGAAAGAGGGCGATTTCCGTTCAAATCTCCATCGCGGGGGCGTGGCGCGGGTTGCAGAGATCAGCGAGCGTGAAAGAGAGATTGCCGTAAAGGCGGCGCAAACGCTGGGGCTGGACGTGGCCGGAGTCGATCTTCTGCGGGCGACACGCGGGCCGCTGGTAATGGAGGTCAATGCCTCGCCGGGGCTGGAAGGCGTGGAAAAAACCACAGGTGTCGATATTGCGGGTAAAATGATCGCCTGGATCGAGCGTCATGCCACGCCGGGTTACTGTCTGAAAACGGGCGGTTAAATGGTATTGAGCACGCTTTTTGCGTAATCTATGCAAAGTTTTTATATAAGAGGCTGCACAGCGATGGATTTACAGGTCGTTCCAACACTGGATACGTTACGTCAATGGCTTGATGATGCCGGTATCACCTTCTTTGAATGCGATTCCTGCCAGGCGCTGCATCTGCCTCATATGCAGAATTTCGACGGCATTTTCGATGCTAAAGTCGATCTGATTAACGACGTGATCCTTTTCTCCGCGCTGGCCGAAGTGAAGCCGTCCGCGCTGCTGGCGCTGGCTTCCGATCTCTCGGCCATCAACGCCAGTTCCTTGACGGTGAAAGCATTTCTCGACATACAGGATGATAATCTGCCAAAACTGGTCGTTTGCCAGTCTTTATTCTCCGGTGCTGGCTTATCCTTTAAGCAGTTCGCCTGGTTTATGCGCTTGAGTGAAGAGCAAATTTCGATGGTCATGATGGAAGCCAATGCACATCATCTGCTGTATAGCGCGGAAGATGACGCAGAGAATAATGATGCATCTCCCAATTTTCTCCACTAAGCCTGTCTGACTTTTGCGCAGTCGCTGCCAGAGCGGCTGCATAACGCCATTTTTTCTGCTGCTTTTAACCTTTCCTTAAAGAATTTTTCACCTCCCTGAAGGCCCTTTCGGCTTATCACGTAGACATAACCTGCATAAAAAATTGATAAAAGGCGTTTTTTCGTCTGGGCTATAGCCGGAGACACGGGCTACAGTTATTCTTGCGATGCTTACAAAAAAGCGAGCGGAACCTGCCAGGAAAGGGGTTTATTTTTATTTCGGGCAGAACGACAAACTATGCATGATTTTTGCATATATCCAGATTGCACAGTTTTGGTTCGTTTGTTAACGAGCTTTCAGAAGGAATAACACTATGATCGCCTTGAATAAAAAATGGTTATCGGGTCTGGTTGCGGGTGCTCTGATGGCCGTCTCTGCCGGCACGCTCGCTGCGGAACAAAAAACGCTGCACGTTTATAACTGGTCTGACTATATCGCGCCGGATACGGTCGCTAATTTTGAAAAAGAGACCGGCATTAAAGTGGTCTATGACGTTTTCGATTCCAACGAAGTGCTGGAAGGAAAGCTGATGGCGGGCAGCACCGGTTTTGACCTGGTGGTGCCCTCTGCGAGCTTCCTTGAGCGTCAGCTGACCGCAGGCGTTTTCCAGCCGCTGGATAAGAGCAAATTATCGAACTGGAAAAACCTCGACCCGGAAGTGCTGAAGCTGGTGGCGAAGCACGACCCGGACAACAAATACGCGATGCCTTATCTGTGGGCGACCACCGGTATCGGCTACAACGTCGATAAAGTGAAAGCGGCGCTCGGCCCGGACGTCAAGCTGGACAGCTGGGATGTGGTGCTGAAGCCGGAAAACCTTGAGAAACTGAAAAGCTGCGGCGTCTCCTTCCTTGATGCGCCGGAAGAGATTTTCGCCACCGTGCTGAATTACCTGGGTAAAGACCCGAACAGCAACAAAGCCAATGACTACACCGGCCCGGCGACCGATCTGCTGCTGAAGCTGCGTCCAAATATTCGCTACTTCCACTCTTCCCAGTACATCAACGACCTGGCAAACGGCGACATCTGCGTCGCAATCGGCTGGGCAGGTGACGTGTGGCAGGCGGCTAACCGCGCGAAAGAGGCGAAAAACGGCGTGAACGTCTCTTACTTCATTCCAAAAGAGGGGGCGCTGGCGTTCTTCGACGTCTTCGCGATGCCTGCTGATGCGAAGAACAAAGACGAAGCCTATCAGTTCCTCAACTATCTGATGCGTCCGGACGTGATTGCTCACATCAGCGACCACGTTTACTACGCGAACGGTAACAAGGCCTCGGTGCCGCTGGTAAGCGAAGAGATCCGCAATAACCCGGCGATTTATCCACCGGCAGACGTGTTTGCCAAGCTGTTCACCCTGAAAGTTCAGGATCCCAAAATTGACCGCGTGCGTACCCGCGCGTGGACCAAGGTGAAGAGCGGTAAATAAGTTACCATGAGTCGTAGGCCGGGCAAGCGTTAGCGACCCCGGCAACAGGCGCACCGTTCTGGTGCAGGCGCACCGTTCTGGTGCGCCTGCACCAGTTTTGATCTCTACCGGAGAACACCCCGTGAATGACGCGATCCCCCGCCCGCAGGCGAAAGTCCGTAAAGCGCTGACCCCGCTGCTTGAAATTCGTAACCTCACCAAATCTTTCGACGGCCAGCATGCCGTGGACGACGTCAGCCTGACGATCTACAAAGGCGAAATCTTCGCGCTGCTGGGCGCATCCGGCTGTGGAAAATCGACCCTGCTGCGTATGCTGGCGGGTTTTGAACAGCCTACCGCCGGGCAAATCGTGCTGGACGGCGTAGACCTGTCCAGCGTGCCGCCGTATCAGCGTCCGATTAATATGATGTTTCAGTCCTACGCGCTGTTTCCGCACATGACGGTGGAGCAAAACATCGCCTTTGGCCTGAAGCAGGACAAACTGCCGAAGGCTGAAATTACCGCGCGCGTGGCCGAGATGCTGAGCCTGGTGCACATGCAGGAGTTCGCGAAGCGTAAACCGCACCAGCTCTCCGGCGGCCAGCGCCAGCGCGTGGCGCTGGCCCGCAGTCTGGCAAAACGTCCGAAATTATTGCTGCTCGACGAACCGATGGGCGCGCTGGATAAAAAGCTGCGTGACCGCATGCAGCTCGAAGTGGTGGACATTCTCGAGCGCGTGGGCGTGACCTGCGTGATGGTTACCCACGACCAGGAAGAGGCGATGACCATGGCCGGACGTATCGCGATCATGAACCGCGGTAAGTTCGTGCAAATCGGCGAGCCGGAAGAGATTTATGAGCATCCGACTACACGCTACAGCGCGGAGTTTATCGGCTCGGTGAACGTCTTCGAAGGGCTGTTGAAAGATCGTCAGGAAGACGGGCTGGTCATCGAATCGCCGGGGCTGCAGCATCCGCTTAAGGTCGACTCTGATAACTCGGTGTTAGATAACGTGCCGGTCTACGTTGCCCTGCGTCCGGAGAAGATCATGCTCTGCGAGGATCCGCCTGCCGATGGCTATAACTTTGCCGTCGGGGAAGTGGTGCACATTGCCTATCTGGGCGACCTGTCTATTTACCATGTGCGTCTGAAAAGCGGACAAATGCTCAGCGCCCAGTTGCAGAACGAACATCGCTATCGCAAGGGACAGCCGACCTGGGGCGACGAAGTGCGCCTGTGCTGGGACGCGGACAGCTGCGTCGTACTGACGGTATAAGGAGCGATCATGAGTACACTTGAACCTCCAGCCCGCGTCAAAAAACCGGGCGGCTTTGCCCACTGGCTGGCGCGCATGCAGATGAACCACGGCCGCAAGCTGGTGATCGCCATGCCGTATATCTGGCTGATCCTGCTGTTCCTGCTGCCGTTCCTGATTGTTTTCAAGATCAGCCTGGCAGAAATGGCGCGGGCGATCCCGCCGTATACCAACCTGCTGGACTGGGCCGACGGGCAGCTGACGCTGACCTTAAACCTGGGCAATTTCCTGCAGCTCACCGACGACCCGCTCTATTTCGAAGCCTATTTGCAGTCGCTGCAGGTGGCGGCGATCTCGACGATCTGCTGCCTTCTCATGGGCTATCCGCTGGCCTGGGCGGTGGCGCACAGCAAGCCGTCGACGCGTAACATCCTGCTGCTGCTGGTGATCCTGCCGTCGTGGACCTCGTTCCTAATCCGCGTTTACGCGTGGATGGGGATCCTGAAAAACAACGGCATACTGAATAACTTTCTGATGTGGCTCGGGGTGATCGACCAGCCGTTGACCATCCTGCATACCAACCTTGCGGTCTATATCGGGATTGTTTACGCCTATCTACCGTTTATGGTGCTGCCGATTTACACGGCCCTGACGCGCATTGATTACTCGCTGGTGGAAGCATCGCTTGATCTCGGCGCGCGCCCGTTGAAAACGTTCTTCAGCGTCATTGTCCCGCTGACCAAAGGCGGCATTATCGCCGGGTCAATGCTGGTCTTTATCCCGGCGGTAGGGGAGTTTGTGATCCCTGAACTGCTCGGCGGCCCGGACAGCATCATGATTGGCCGCGTGCTGTGGCAGGAGTTCTTCAATAACCGCGACTGGCCGGTGGCCTCGGCGGTGGCAATCGTGATGCTGTTGCTGCTGATCGTGCCGATCATGTGGTTCCACAAGCATCAGCAGAAACAGATGGGAGACCACGGATGAACAATTTACCGGTAGTGCGCTCCCCGTGGCGAATTGCGATCCTGGTGATTGGCTTTACCTTCCTGTATGCGCCGATGCTGATGCTGGTGATCTACTCCTTCAACAGCTCTAAGCTGGTAACGGTCTGGGCGGGCTGGTCGACGCGCTGGTACAGCGAGCTGTTCCACGACGATGCGATGATGAGCGCGGTGGGGCTGAGCCTGACCATTGCCGCCCTGGCGGCCACGATGGCCTGTGTTCTCGGCACCATCGCCGCGCTGGTGATGGTGCGCTTCGGGCGTTTTCGCGGTTCGAACGGCTTTGCCTTTATGATCACCGCGCCGCTGGTGATGCCGGATGTGATCACCGGCCTGTCGCTGCTGCTGCTGTTCGTTGCCCTGGCGCACGCCATCGGCTGGCCGGCGGATCGCGGCATGCTCACCATCTGGCTGGCCCACGTCACCTTCTGTACCGCCTACGTGGCGGTGGTGATCTCGTCACGTATGCGCGAGCTGGATCGCTCTATTGAGGAGGCTGCGATGGATCTCGGCGCCACGCCGCTGAAGGTCTTCTTCATCATCACGCTGCCGATGATTATGCCTGCGGTGATCTCCGGCTGGCTGCTGGCGTTTACGCTCTCGCTCGACGATCTGGTTATCGCCAGTTTCGTTTCCGGGCCGGGCGCGACGACGCTGCCAATGCTGGTCTTCTCCAGCGTGCGTATGGGGGTGAATCCGGAGATCAACGCCCTGGCGTCAATTATCCTCGGCGTAGTCGGAATTGTCGGATTTATCGCCTGGTATTTGATGGCGCGCGCGGAAAAGCAGCGGGTGCGTGATATCCAGCGTGCAAGACGCGGCTGAAGCATTTAAAATTTCCAGTGAAGTGCCGCGCATGACGCGGCACTGTTTTTCAGGGAAGTAAAACATTGGGATTCTTTCAAAAAACACGTCATACGCATGCTCGTCCGAACGTTCCTGCGCTGGTGCAGGTGGCGGCGCTCGCCATTATTATGATCCGCTGTCTGGACGTGCTGATGATTCTGAACACCTTAGGCGCCCGCGGCATCGGTGAATTCATTCACCGCAGCGTACAGACGTGGAATCTGACGCTGGTTTTTTTGAGCAGCCTGGTGCTGGTGTTTATTGAAATCTACTGTGCATTCTCGCTGGTCAAAGGGCGCAACTGGGCGCGCTGGGTCTATCTGCTGACGCAAATCATTGCTGCGGGTTATTTGTGGGCGGCTTCGCTGGGCTACGGATATCCTGAACTGTTTAGCATTCCCGGTGGTTCCCGGCGGGAAATTTTCCAGTCGCTGGTGATGCAAAAGCTTCCGGACATGCTGGTGCTCTGCCTGCTTTATATCCCGGCTTCCAGTCGGAGATTCTTCCGCCTGCAATAATGTGTATACACGTCATCCTTCAAGCCGTCTCTGCGTTGGCCGCGTCTGTTCACCCCAGTCACTTACTTGAGTAAGCTCCTGGGGATTCTCAGACTTGCCGCCTTGATACAACTTGAATGATTTTGTGTATATAATCGCAGCCCTCGTGATTCTTAAGGTTTTCATATGCAGTGCGCACTCTTTGACGCCGGACGCTGCCGCTCCTGTCAGTGGATAGAACAGCCGGTCTCTCAACAACTCACCGCCAAAATGGCCGACCTGCAACAGCTGCTGGCAGCACACGCGGTGGGCGAGTGGTGCGCACCCGTCAGCGGCCCGGAGCAGGGCTTTCGCAACAAAGCCAAAATGGTGGTCAGCGGCAGCGTTGAAAAACCGCTGCTGGGAATGTTACACTGCGACGGCACGCCGGAAGACTTAACCGACTGTCCGCTTTATCCCGCCTCGTTTGAGCCCGTCTTTGCCGCACTGAAACCTTTTATCGCGCGTGCGGGCTTAACGCCTTACAACGTCGCCCGCAAGCGCGGCGAGCTGAAATACCTTCTGCTGACCGAAAGCCAGAAAGACGGTGGCATGATGCTGCGCTTTGTGCTGCGCTCCGAATCCAAGCTGGAGCAGCTGCGCGCGGCGTTACCGTGGCTGCAGGAACAGCTTGCGCAGCTTAAGGTCATTACCGCAAATATTCAGCCGGTGCATATGGCGATCATGGAGGGGGATAAAGAGATTTTCTTCACCGAACAGCACGCGCTGGCCGAGAATTTCAACGGTGTGCCGCTGTGGATCCGCCCGCAAAGCTTCTTCCAAACTAACCCGGCCGTGGCAAGCAGTCTGTACGCCACCGCCCGCGACTGGGTGCGCGCGTTAAACATCCAGCATATGTGGGATCTGTTCTGCGGCGTGGGCGGCTTTGGCCTGCACTGCGCGACGCCAGAGATGCAGCTCACCGGGATTGAGATCTCCGCCGAAGCGATTGCCTGCGCGAAACAGTCCGCCGCCGAGCTGGGGTTAACGAATCTGCGCTTCCAGGCGCTGGACTCCACGCAGTTCGCCACCGGCCAGGGCAACGTGCCGGAACTGGTGCTGGTGAACCCGCCGCGTCGTGGCATCGGAAAGGCGCTGTGCGACTACCTGAGCCAGATGGCACCGGAATACATCGTCTATTCCAGCTGTAACGCGCAGACCATGGCGAAAGATATCGCTAACCTGCCGGGCTACCGCATTGAACGCGTGCAGCTTTTCGATATGTTCCCGCATACCGCGCATTATGAAGTGTTGACGTTGTTAATCCGTAGGCCGGGTAAGGCGTAGCCGCCACCCGGCATGAACCCCGCACAATGTTCAACAAAATGTGAACTCTTCATCCCTGCGAAATCAGGTAAGCTTACGTCATAAGAAATGAATAAGGCTTACCCATGAAGCAGATCCTGCTGGTGGAAGACGACCACGATATCGCGGCGCTTCTGCGACTCAATTTAGAAGATGAAGGCTACGCCATCACCCACGAGCCCGACGGGGGCAACGCCCTGCAGCGTCTTGAAAAACAACCGTGGGATGCGGTGATCCTCGACCTGATGCTGCCCAACGTTGACGGGCTGGAGATTTGCCGCCGCATCCGTCAGATGACGCGCTACCTGCCGGTGATCATCATCAGCGCCCGCAGCAGCGAAACCGACCGCATCACCGGGCTGGAAACCGGCGCCGATGATTATCTGGCTAAGCCGTTCTCGGTGCAGGAGCTGATTGCGCGCATCAAAGCGCTGTTCCGCCGCCAGCAGGCGATGGGGCAGGCGCAAACTGACGGTCAAATTCAGGCTCACGGGCTGACTATCGATCCGCTGGCGCGCAGCGTGCTGCTTCACGGCCAGGTGGTGGATCTCACGCCGCGTGAATTCGAGCTGCTGTACTTCTTTGCCCGTCATCCAGGCGAGGTGTTTTCCCGGTTAGCGCTGCTGGAGCAGGTCTGGGGCTATCAGCACGAAGGCTATGAGCACACCGTTAACACCCATATCAACCGCCTGCGCATCAAGATTGAGAAGGACGCCGCCGAGCCGGAGATTATTCGCACCGTCTGGGGCAAGGGCTATAAATTTGCGGAGCCAAATCATGATGCGCCGCTTTAGCCTGAGCCAGCGCCTGACGCTGCTGTTCATCCTGCTGATGATGCTCTGCGCCACCGTCGCCTGCGCGGTACAGCTCTACAGCAGCACGCAGTACGGTAACGCGATGGTGCAGCGACTGTCGGGTGGGCTGGCGCAGCAGATCGTCCAGCGCGAACCGATTCTGGACGCTCAGGGGAGGGTGGACCGAACGTCACTCAAGCCGCTGTTTGACAGGCTGATGACCTTTAATCCGAGCGTTGAGCTGTACGTCGTCTCCCCGGATGGCGATATCCTGGCCGATGCCGCACCGCCGGGCCATATTCAGCGGCAAAAAATCGACCTGGCGCCGGTTCAGACCTTCCTGAGCGGTACCGCTATTCCGGTATTGGGCGACGATCCGCGAAGCCAGAATAAAAAAGTCTTTAGCGCCACGCCGCTGCGGCAGGACGGCGAGCTAAAAGGCTATCTGTACATTATTTTGCAGGGCGAGGAGTCGAACGCGCTGGCGGAGATGGCCTGGCATAAGGCGCTGTGGAGCACGGTGCTGTGGTCACTGCTGTGGGTCGCGCTGTTTGGCCTGCTGGCGGGCCTGCTGGTCTGGTACTGGGTCACGCGCCCGGTAAAACAGCTGACGGTCGACGTCGCCGGGCTGGATCGGGACAGCATGAGCGCAATCAGGCAGCTGGCGGTAGAAATGCCTGACGCGACGGCAAAGGATGAAGTGGCGCTCCTGCGCAACAGCTTTATCGAACTGGCACGCAAAATCACCCAACAGTGGGACCAGCTGGCCGACAGCGATCGCCAGCGCCGGGAGTTTATCGCCAACATTTCGCACGACCTTCGCACGCCGCTCACCTCGCTGCTGGGCTATCTGGAAACCCTGTCGCTAAAATCCGCGACCCTGACGCCGCAGGAGCACCAGCAGTATCTCGCTACCGCGCTCCGACAGGGGCAAAAGGTACGCCATCTTTCACAGCAGCTGTTTGAGCTGGCGCGCCTGGAGCACGGCGGCATAAAGCCGCAGCGCGAGCGGTTCGCGATGGCGGAGCTGATTTCCGACGTGGCGCAGAAGTTTGAGCTCACCGCCCGCACGCGCGAGGTGAATCTGCATATTGACGTGCCGGGACCGCTGCCGCAGGTGTTTGCCGATGTGTCGATGATCGAGCGGGTGGTGACTAATCTGCTGGATAACGCGATGCGCCATACGCCGACCGGCGGGGAAATTCGTCTGGCGGTCTGGCAGGAGAATCAACAGCTTCAGGTCGAAGTGGCAGACAGCGGAACGGGCGTCGATGCCGCGCTGCGAGACGATCTGTTCCAGCGTCCATCGGCATTGACGACCCAGGCGTCGCGGGAGAATCGCGGCGGGTTGGGGCTGTTAATCGTTAAGCGGATGCTGGAGCTGCACGGGGGTGGGATCAGGCTGATGGAGTCGGTGAGCGGGGCGCGGTTCAGGTTCTTCGTGCCGTTGTGAGAGAGTGCCGGGTGGCGCTGCGCTTACCCGGCCTACAACTCCCCCCGTAGGCCGGGTAAGCGCAGCGTCACCCGGCAAAAACCATTACTGCGGGAACCACTGGTCGCTGATTTTCTGATACGTACCGTCCGCTTTAATCGCTTTCAGCGCACCGTTCAGTTTTTCCAGCAGGGCCTTGTTATCAGGACGTACCGCGATACCCAAGCCTGTACCAAAGTACTGCGGATCGGTCACTTTCTCGGTTGCCGTGCCCAGCTGCGGATTGGTTTTCAGCCATTCGTTCACCACTGCGGTGTCACCGAATACACCGTCGATACGGCCATTTTTCAGGTCGATAATCGCGTTCTGGTAGCTGTCATAGGCCACAGTTTTCACTTCAGGATGTTTGTCCTGCAGGTATTTCTGGTGCGTGGTGCCGTTTTCCATTCCGATGCGTTTGCCTTTCAGCTGATCGAAAGAGGTATAAGCGCCTTTCTTCGCAATCACCACCGCCGAGTTGGCGTAGTATGGGTCGGTGAAGGAGACCTGCTTGCTGCGCTCAGGCGTGATGTCCATCCCGGAGATCACCGCATCGTATTTTTTGAATTTCAGCGACGGGATCAGGCTGTCGAAGGCATGGTTAGTAAAGGTGCAGTCGGCCTGCATCTGTTTGCACAGCGCTTTCGCCAGGTCGATGTCGAAACCGACGATCTGGTTGCTGGCATCCAGCGATTCAAACGGCGGATAGGTGGCGGAAACGCCAAAATTGATTTTATCCGCAGCGGATGCGCCAGCGGCGAAGGTTGCCAGTAATGCGGCCAGAACTAACTTTTTCATTGTAATGCTCCCGTCTGTCTATCTTGTCATTATGCGCCGTGTCTGCGGCATGGATGTACAATGCCAGTTAATGAATTTATATGCAATAAATATGATTAAATATTGTATATCACACAAAAAAAAGCGGATAACCCATCAGGTTACCCGCCTTTGACATACAGATTTATGCATTTGGCAGGTTAATTTCTGCGCTCAAACGCCAACGCTTTACGCTCGATCAGGCGCATCATCAGCGTCAACAGACCGTTGACCACCAGATACACCAGCCCCGCCGCACCAAACACCATGACGTCGTAGGTGCGTCCGTACAGCAGCTGTCCGTGGCCCATCACTTCCATCAGCGTGATGGTGTAGGCCAGAGACGTACTCTTGAACACCAGCACCACTTCGTTGGAATAGGAAGAGAGCGCGCGCTTGAAGGCATACGGCAGCAGGATCGCCAGCGTGTCTTTCTTGCTCATGCCCAGCGCCCCGCAGGACTGCCACTGTCCTTCCGGGATGGCGCGGATCGCCCCATAGAACAGCTGGGTGGTATAGGCCGCACTGTTCAATGAGAGCGCAATCAGGGCACACAGCCACGGCTCAGAGAGCAGATGCCAGATAACCGGATACTCCTGCAGCGACGGGAACTGGCCTGGGCCATAGTAAATCAGGAAGATCTGCACCAGCAGCGGCGTGCCGGTAAACAGGGTGATGTAGGCACGCACGATCCACACCAGCACCGGCGTTTTCAGCGTCAGGATGATGGTGAAGATCAGCGCCAGGATCAGCGCCACGACGATGGACGCCACGGTCAGCGTCAGGCTGGTGTGCAGCCCCTTCATCAGCTCGGGTAAGTAGTCAAGCATCAGCCCGGTCTCCGTTCAAAACGCGTTGCACGCAGGTCGATGCGTTTGAGGATGTACTGACTCAGCAACGTGATCACCAGGTAGATCGCCGCCGCCACGATGTACCAGGTAAACGGCTCCTGGGTACGGGTGGCGATACTTTTGGTCTGCAGCATTAAATCGTTCACGCTGATGAGGCTCACCAGCGCGGTATCTTTCAGCAACACCAGCCACTGGTTACCCAGTCCTGGCAGGGCATGACGCCACATCTGCGGCATCACCAGGCGGAAAAAGATCGCCGCTTTCGACATGCCGAGCGCCTGGCCGGATTCCCACTGTCCTTGCGGAACCGCCTTCAGCGCCCCGCGCAGCGTTTGTGACGCGTAGGCAGAGTAAAGCAGGGAGAGGGCAATCACGCCGCACAGGAACGGGCTGACGTCGAAGTTTTCAATTTGCATCTGCACAGGGATCTGCGCAAAGCCGAGATTGATCGTGAAGCCGTCCGACAGCGTCAGCAGCAGCTGTGAGGAACCGAAATAGATAAACAGGACCACCAGAATTTCCGGCAGCCCACGCAGCACGGTCACCAGTGCGGAACCTGTCCAGGCGACGGGGAACCATTTTGCTGATTCCCACACCGCAAAGAACATCGCCAGCACAAGGCCGATAATCAGTGCGCAAACGGCAAGGCCGACGGTCATCCCGGCGGCGCTTGCTAATGGAAGAATTTCATTCATCAGGAATTACTTCTGGAACCATTTTTGGTAGATGGTTTCGTAGGTGCCGTCTTTCTTCACTTTTTCCAGCGCAGCGTTGAATTTCTGCTGCAGCTCAGTGTTGCCCTGACGCACGGCGATGCCCAGACCGGTACCGAAATAGGCTTTATCGGTCACTTTGTCGCCCACTGGCGCCAGCTTGTCGTTGGCTTTCAGCCATTCAGTCACCACCGCGGTATCACCAAACACGCCGTCGATACGGCCGTTCTGCAGATCCAGCTTCGCGTTCTGGTAGCTGTCATACGGAACGGTGGTGATTTCCGGATGTTTATCCATGATGAATTTCTGATGCGTGGTGCCGTTCTGCACACCCACTTTCTTGCCTTTCAGTTGGTCGATGGACGTGAACTTGCCTTTCTGCCCGATGAACAGGGCGGAGTTATCGTAGTAAGGGGTAGAGAACAGCACCTGCTTTTCACGCTCAGGCGTGATGTCCATACCGGCCATTACGGCGTCGATGCGGCGGAACTTCAGGCTCGGGATCAGGCTGTCGAACGCCTGGTTGCTGAAGGTACAGGTCGCGTCGATCTCTTTACACAGGGCGTTAGCCAGGTCCACGTCGAAGCCCACAATTTTGTTGTTCGCATCGATGGATTCAAACGGAGGATAAGACGCTTCGGTGGCGAAACGAATGGTCTGGGCTGCGGTAGCGGAAAGGGTAACGCCAGCAAGCAGCACGGCAAGTAATACTTTTTTCATTATATTTCCCCTGACACAATCAATGAGATAAATAGTTTTTAAAGGCATCGGTTTGCGGGTTAGCGAAGCAGCCCGCATCACCTTGCTCAACGATATACCCGTTTTCCATATACACCACGCGGCTGGCGGTTTTACGCGCCACTTCCACCTCGTGGGTCACGATCACTTGCGTAATATTGGTTTCCGCCAGCTCGCGAATGATGCTGACGATCTGGGCGGTGATTTCAGGGTCCAGCGCCGCGGTAGGTTCATCAAACAGCAGAACCGCAGGCTCCATCATCAGCGCGCGGGCAATCGCCACACGCTGCTGCTGACCGCCGGAGAGGTGCAGAGGATAGCGATCGCTGTACGGCTTAAGACGCAGACGTTCCAACAGCTTTTCGGCACGCGCCATCGCCTGGTCCTTGCTTAAACCGAGCACGCGGCACGGGGCTTCAATCAGGTTTTGCTGAACGGTCAGGTGCGGCCAGAGATTGTATTGCTGAAAAACCATGCCCACGTTTTGACGCAGTTCACGAATCGCTTTATCAGACGGCGTTTTCGCAAAATCAAAATGGTTACCGGCAATCGCCAGCGTACCCGAGCGGGGCATTTCAAGCAGATTGAGGACACGCAGAAGGGAACTTTTGCCGGCGCCGCTTGGGCCGAGCAAAACCAGCGTTTCGCCCTCCGGGCAGTTCAGCGTGATGTCGAACAGCGCCTGGTGTGCGCCGTAGAAGCAGTTAATGCCGTTTAGTTTAATACTCATCGGGGCAGTCTTTACTCATCCAGGCAATCTATAGCAATTGAGGCCGCAGATAGTACCGTTGACAGAATAGTTATGCAATATTTCTGCGTTAAAAGTTAAATATAACCCGTATTTCCTCTTAAACATAGCACAAAATAGCGAAGGGCAAGGGGGGCGAGTATAAATGTCGGCATTCCGCGAGAAATGCCGGACATTTTACGGGGTTAACAATTATTTAACTGATGCTTTAGCGGTTCTCAATCGACTGTCGCAGCGTGCCTGCCGGGGCATGAACGCTGCCGCCGATGTAGCGTACATCGTCGACGGCCCAGCACTGGCCTTCGCGGATCATCAGCACTTCATCCTGCCAGGACTGGGTGCCCTGGGTCAGCTTCACGCGCAGCGGGATATTGCGCGCATCGGTGTTTGGGATGGTGGAAGCACTCGCGACTTCGGCGCTGTCGGGCAGCGTTGCGCGGCTGGAGAACGGGTCCGACTGAAGCAGCGCGTTATGCTGCGGATCGCGGGTCGCATCGTTCAGCAGTTTGGCCAGACCGTCGCTCAAATACGGACGAAGAGCAGTAAGATCGTTACCGCGATGCTGAATACGATAATCATAGAACTGTTGCGCCACGGTATCCGGGCCACCGTCAATGCAGGGGCCGCTGCGGGTACCGATATCCTTAAAGGCTGGCGTGACCGGGGTGGTGCACGCGCTGAGCACCAGCGCGCAAGGCACTAAAAGCGTTAAAGCAGAGTAGCGCATGTTGATTTCCTTATTTATTAACTATCCTTTCAATCATAGCGTAACGAACCGATAATGCTGGTGGTAAGGCATTGAACGCTAAAGAAGGAGAGAAAGTATGCAGTTTTCAACCACCCCAACCCTGGAAGGGCAGCCGATTACCGAGTATTGCGGCGTCGTGACGGGCGAAGCGATTCTGGGCGCCAACATCTTCCGCGACTTTTTTGCCGGTATTCGCGACATCGTCGGCGGACGCTCGGGTGCTTACGAGAAAGAGCTGCGCAAGGCCCGCGAAATTGCCTTTAAAGAGCTGGGCGAGCAGGCAAAAGCGCTGGGCGCCGATGCCGTTGTTGGCATTGATATTGACTACGAAACGGTCGGTAAAGACGCCAGTATGCTGATGGTGAGCGTAAGCGGCACGGCGGTGAAAACCCGTTGATGAAGCGTTCGCTTTCAACACTCCTGTTGGCGCTGCTGCTGGCAGGGTGCGCCACGGAAAAAGGCGTTATTGATAAAGGTGCCTACGAGCTGGATACCCGCCACCAGGCGCAGGCGGCCTATCCGCGTATCAAGGTGCTGGTTATCCACTATACCGCGGATGATTTTGACAGCTCGCTGGCGACCTTAACGGACAAAAATGTCAGCTCCCACTATCTCATTCCGGCAATTCCTCCTGCTCCTGATGGCAAACCGCGTATCTGGCAGCTGGTGCCTGAAAGCGAACTGGCGTGGCATGCCGGGATCAGCTTCTGGCGCGGCACCAACCGTATCAACGATACGTCGGTGGGGATTGAGCTGGAGAACCGTGGCTGGCAAAAAACGTCTGGCGTTAAGCACTTTACCCCTTTTGAGCCTGCGCAAATTGCGGCGCTGGTGCCGCTGGCCAAAGACATTATCGCCCGCTATAACATAAGGCCTGAAAATGTGGTAGCCCATTCGGATATCGCCCCGCAGCGCAAAGACGATCCCGGCCCGCTGTTCCCCTGGCGCGAGCTGGCGCTGCAGGGGATTGGCGCCTGGCCCGACGCCGGACGCGTCGCGTTCTATATGAACGGGCGACCGCCGTATCAGGTGGTGGACACCGCAGCGCTGCTGGATTTACTCGCGCGTTATGGTTACGAGGTGCCAGACAACAGCACGCCTGCCCAACAGAAGCGCATCATCATGGTGTTCCAGATGCACTTCAGGCCGCAGCTGTGGAATGGCGTCGCTGATGTGGAAACGATGGCCATCGCAGAAGCACTTTTAGAGAAATACGGGCAGGGGTAATTCTTCAGGAATACCCTGAATAAATAGATTAGCTTTGAATGCTCTTCAGATTAATCTTAAGTACATTCTCAATTCATTTTAAGTTAATTGATTTAAAATCGCCCTCAATTAAGATGGATTCATCGATTCACAGCATGAATCAATTAAAAAGACCCGTTCTGTTTTGGTTTTTTTAATTTTAAAAGAATACAAGGTTAACTTTACGGCAACATTCTTCTTTGCCGGAAAAATTCGCATTTAAACATCTTAATTAGGTATAACAATGTTAAGCATTTTTGGTAAAAAAACACGTCCTCATAATGAAATGGCAGCCATTATTCACGCAACCTCAGGATATGAGGAAAAGACGTTAAGAAAATGGCAAAAAATATCAACTTGTAACTCAGATAATATTCATATCATTGTCAGCGGTGAAGTGGAGTTCCGCCGTAGTTCCGATGACTTATGTATGTTTACCCTGGAGGGGCAATGTATTTTTGGCCTCTCCGCTATTTTCTACAATTCCGCACATATGCAGGGGGTTGTACGCAGCAATACCGTGGTTCGCACTATTCACAAAGATGAGTTCCAGCGGTTAATGACCCAACTGGGGCTGTGGCCAGAACTGACCAAAGTGCTGGCATGGTATATCTGTTTGCTCAGCAAACGCGATGATGTCTTAGTGGCCCGTAGCGCCTATTCCGTAGTGCGTGAATTCCTGATTGAAATTAACGAGCTTATTGTTCAGCATCAGCGAGATATTAATATTTATGATTACATTCAGGAATACACCAACCTGGCGCGCAGCACCATCATTAAAATTCTCTCCGACCTGAAAAAAGGTCATTATATTGTGGTAGAGAAAGGGCGATTGATCAGTCTGACAACATTGCCCGAAAAATATTAATCCCCTCCAGCGTCTCCTTTTATTACAGAAGGAGACGCGCTCTGCGTTTCATCAACCGGTGGCGCGGGCATTTTTCCTTTCGACATATCTTCCTGCTGCTGTTTTAACGCCTGCATAAACAACTCTTTTAACGAGCTGTCGTCATCCGATTTCATTGCCTTTTCGTGCGCCTCGGTGCCGGGTAAGGTATCGCGCGAGGTGTCATGTGTTATCGGCGTATCCGGTAACGCGCCATCGGGGGCCTGCTGCCAGTCATTGTCGTCACTATTAAGGGGCATATTATCCATCGGCGGCACATTATCCTGCATGTTAACCGGCTGGGGTTTTGGATGCGGATGTGGGAACGGCTTCGTCACGTACACGTAATGCATATCAGACAGCGTGGTTTCCGGTTTCGCCACGCTCACCTTTTTTATCACAGGTGCCGGGTGGCGCAAATTCCAGTAAACGTGCGCATAAAGGCCGGCCGCGATCAGCGCACACAGCCCAAGACACCACAGCGCGGTCACGTTGAGGATTTTACTGAACGACGGTAAACGCCATGAGAACCAGACCGGCTCCCCGGTGGTATAGCTGCGCTGGGCAGCAAGGCAGATGGTAGACATTATGCGTGTTTCTCTTGCGTAGTCGGGTTGGCCTGGGTTGTCTGGATCAATACGCTCGGCGTGGTATGGGTTTCGCGCATCAGCTGCATCAGCGTGTCTTCACCCGGAATACCGTCAACGCGAAGGTGCATTTTCTGCTGGAATTCGCGGGTGCGTTTCATCAGTTCCGCCGTCCAGTTTTTATCGTGCGTTTCGCTTTCGCCCAGCGCCACGCTCAGCTGCTGATCCAGCCATTCGAGATCTTTGCTACCGCTGGCGGCGGTGATTTCGTCTTTACCTTCCGGCGTCAGGCGATGCAGGAGGGTGTAATTCCCCGTCGCGTGCTGGTTATACCAGGTGCGGCTCACCTGCCAGGTGCGATTATTCATCAGCAGGTCGAGGGACTCTTTCCCTGCTCGCGCCACCACGGCGTAGTTAATATGATCCCCCGTTTTCATTTCGCTGACCCACGGATAACCTTCATTCGCCAGCGAGTCCAGGGTGGCATTTCCCTGTTTACACATCAAATTCACTTTACCGGCATTCTGACACAGCGCGTCGTCGGCTGAAGCGTCATACCCCCACATGGCGTAAAGCTGATGCATGGCATCAGGCTGGTTTACCACTTCATGTTCGATGACCGGCAATACCGGCGCGTCTGGCATTTTAACCGGCTGTTTCCAGCTGGCCGGTACCGGCAGCGCTACCGGCAGTTTTGCCGTGATGGAAGAGGCCATCATCCAGCCGCAGGCGGCGAACAGCACGGAGGCAAACAGCCCGATGGAGGCCAGCGCTTTACCGCGTTTCGGTGCCGGAAGCACTTCGCCACACGCCAGACGCAAATGGCGCGGTCCGACGTTCGGCGCGCGTTCGGTCCACGCGGCCAGCATGGAGAGGTGCGCCAACTCGTTCAGCTTGCTGATGTTGCCTTTGGTCAGGGCATGGATCTTTTTCACGCGAGCGGGCGTCAGCGGGGAGACGTCAGCGCCGTGCTCCTGGCACTGGGCGTCAACATAGCTCAGAAATTCGCGGCAGGTCAGGTTGCGCAGGGTGTGGCTGGTCAGAACAAATTCCTGCAGCGCGGAGTCTGTCAGCATCGTCTCCCGATCTTCACTGCCCATCAGGATGACCGACAAACGCACGTCCAGCTCCTGGGCACGCGTCAGCAGCATGGCCAGCACATCGTAGCTGTTATTCTTCATCGCCTCCGCGTGCGTGATGACCAGCACCTTTTGCGTTGCGCGGCTATCCCGCCACTGGTGCAGCACGGCATCCACGGCCTGCAGTTTATTTTTGCTCTCTTTCGCCGACGGGTTGAGCTTATACAGCAGGCTGCTGGCGCTCAGCTTTGGAAACGCGTTAATTGAGACGACGGCGCTGCTGCTCTT
>Ga0209370_1001300_pt1 | contig 22759 bp, 19 predicted proteins | sample AgamicAtPrz_FD_187164 | JGI IMG/M metagenome (GOLD analysis project Ga0209370, IMG submission 187164) | Agave microbial communities from Guanajuato, Mexico - At.P.rz (SPAdes) (version 2) | ecosystem: Host-associated > Plants > Phyllosphere > Phylloplane/Leaf | place: Guanajuato, Mexico... | reverse complement strand
CCCGGCACGCCAAGCTGCCGGGTGGCCCATTCACCGTCAGGGAGCCTCACCGCTGTAACCACTGCTGTGTCGCCAGGCGCCGCCCGGCGAAGCCCATTTCAATAAAAACAATCAGGCATGCGCGCATGCCCAAGGGTCACCACCATGCAACCACGTACCGAGCAATCGGCCGCGCCAGCACGCGACCACGACAGTTCCTTCGAGGACCGCACCTACCGCAAGGTCATCCTGCGCATCCTGCCCATCCTGCTGCTGTGCTACATGGCGGCCTACCTGGACCGGGTCAATATCGGCTTCGCCAAGCTGGATATGCTCGAAGACCTGCAGTTCAGCAACACCGTCTACGCCCTGGGCGCGAGCATGTTCTTCTGGGGCTACTTCCTGTTCGAAGTGCCGAGCAACCTGTTGCTGCACCGCCTCGGCGCGCGCTTCTGGATCGCTCGCATCATGTTCACCTGGGCACTGGTGTCGATGGCCGTGGCGTTCACCGTGCCGCTGGCGCAGTTCTTCGGCATCCAGTCGAGCACCATGTTCTACACCCTGCGTTTTCTGCTCGGCATCTGTGAAGCCGGTTTCTTCCCGGGCGTGATTCTGTACCTCAACTACTGGTTTCCGACCCACCGGCAGAGCCGCGTGATGTCCGGCTTTCTGCTGGCGCTGCCGATCAGCCTGGTCATCGGCGGCATGCTTTCCGGTTGGTTGATGACCGCCATGCAGGGCGTGCACGGGCTGTCCGGCTGGCAGTGGATGCTGCTGATCGAAGGCCTGCCGTCGATCGTCATGGCGGTCGTGGTGATCGTCTGCCTGTGCGACAACATCGACAAGGCCAAGTGGCTGTCCGCCGCCGAGAAGACCCTGCTCAAGGCCAACCTGCAGCAGGACAACACCGGCAAGGCCTCGCGCCTCAGCGAAGCCTTCCTCAACCCGCGCGTGTGGCTGCTGGTGCTGATTCTGCTTACCTTCAACACCGGCTTCTACGGGCTGGCGTTCTGGATGCCGTCGATCATCAAGAGCGCCGGTATCACCAGCAGCCTGCACATCGGCCTACTGACCGCCATTCCCTATGGCGTAGCCGCCGTAGCGATGCTGCTCAACGCCCGCCATTCCAACCGCACCGGCGAGCGCCGTCTGCATGCCGCGATCCCGGCCTTCATCGGCGGTGTCGGGCTGATGCTCAGCGCCTACTTCGCCCACAACATCGTGCTTTCGGTGCTGTTCCTGAGCGTCGCCGCCTCGGGCATCCTCAGCCTGATGCCGATCTACTGGACGCTGCCCGGCACCGTGCTGTCCGGCATCGCCGCAGCGGCCGGCATCGGCATCATCAACTCGTTCGGCAACCTGTCCGGCTTCACCGGCTCGATGATCACCGCCATGGCGGAAACCATGACCGGCGACATCAACAACGGCACCTACGTGCTGGCCGCCTGCCTGTTCGTCAGCGGCGCGCTGATCATGGCCATCCCGCGCAGCATGCTCGGCACGCCCGCCAGCAAGCCACAGGCTGAAGTGCCCACCAACCTGACCCTGGAGAAAGCATGAGCGAGATGCACGGCAAACGTGTGCTGATCACCGCCGCCGGCCAGGGCATCGGCCTGGCCAGCGCCCGGGCCTTCGCGGCCGCGGGTGCCGAGGTGATCGCCACCGATATCGCGATTGGCGCATTGCAGGATGAGCCGGGCCTCACCGCCCTGCAGCTGGACGTCACCTCGGCCCAGGCCATCGCCGCGCTCAGCGAGCAGGTCGGTGCGGTGGACGTGTTGTTCAACTGCGCCGGCTACGTGCACGCCGGCAGCATTCTGGACTGCGACGAGGCGGCCTGGGAGCGCTCCCTGCAGCTCAACGTCACCGCCATGTACCGGATGATTCGTGCCACGCTGCCTGGCATGCTGGCCCGCAGCGGCGGTTCGATCATCAACATGGCCTCGGTGGCGTCGAGCATCAAGGGCGTGCCCAACCGCTGCGCCTATACCGCCAGCAAGGCCGCGGTGGTCGGCCTGACCAAGGCGGTGGCCGCCGATTACATCGCCCAGGGCATTCGCTGCAATGCCATCTGCCCGGGCACCGTCGACTCGCCCTCGCTGCGTTCGCGCATCGCCGAACAGGCGGCGCTACAGGGCGTGGCCAAGGAGCAGGTGTACGGCCAGTTCGTCGCCCGCCAGCCCATGGGCCGCCTCGGCAACGCCGAGGAAATTGCCCGGCTGGTGCTTTACCTCGGCTCCGATGCGTCTTCCTATACCACCGGTGCGCTGCATGTGATCGATGGCGGCATGAGCATCTGAGCCACGTCTTGAACCTGAACAAGGACCCCACATGAAACTGCTACGTTACGGCGCCAAGGGCGCGGAAAAGCCAGGCCTGCTGGATGTCGACAACCAGATTCGTGACCTCTCCGGGCATGTGGCCGATATCGCCGGCGACGTGCTCACGCCGGCGGGCCTCGCTGCGCTGGCCAGGATCGACCCGGCCAGCCTGCCCATCGTGACCGGCAACCCGCGCATCGGCGCCTGCGTCGGCCAGGTCGGCAAGTTCGTGTGCATCGGCCTCAACTACGCCGACCACGCCGCCGAGTCCGGCATGGAGGTGCCCAAGGAGCCGATCATCTTCAACAAATGGACCAGCGCCATCTGCGGCCCCAACGACGCAGTCGAGATTCCCCGCGGCTCGACCAAGACCGACTGGGAAGTCGAGCTGGGCGTGGTGATCGGCAAGGGCGGACGTTACATCGACGAGGCCAACGCCATGGACCACGTCGCCGGCTACTGCGTGATCAACGACGTCTCCGAGCGCGAGTGGCAGCTCGAACGCGGCGGCAGCTGGGACAAGGGTAAAGGCTTCGACACCTTCGGCCCGCTCGGCCCGTGGCTGGTGACCCGCGACGAAATCGCCGACCCCCACGCCCTGGACATGTGGCTGGAAGTCGACGGCCATCGCTACCAGCAGGGCAACACGCGCACGCTGATCTTCAACGTGCCGCAACTGATCGCCTACCTGAGCCGCTGCATGAGCCTGCAGCCGGGCGACGTGATATCCACCGGCACCCCGCCGGGCGTGGGCCTGGGCATCAAGCCCAACCCGGTATTCCTGCGTGCCGGGCAGACCATCAGGCTGGGCATTGCCGGGCTGGGTGAACAGCAGCAGGTCACGGTGCAGGCTGACTGAGCCCGTGACCAAAAAAGGGGCCGCGAGGCCCCTTTCTTTTTGGCTCTCAGGCTGAGGCTTAGCGCGCCGCCCAGGCGTTGAAACGCTCTTCCAGTTCCTCGCCGTGGTCGATCCAGAACTCGGCGTCGACCAGTTGCGCGCCGGCCATGTTGGCCTCGGCGGTCGGCAGTTGCGCCTGCACCTCTGCTGGCAGTTGCGGCAGCGTCTGCTTGTGCACCGGGCCGTAGGGGATCTGGCTGGAGAACACCTTCTGGGTGTCCGCCTGGCTGGCGAACTTGATGAAGCGCTCGGCCAGGGCCTTGTTCGGGCTGCCCTTGACGATGGCCCAGTGCTCGGGGTCGTACAGGCTGCCGTTCCAGGAAATCTTCAGGTTGGCGCCTTCCTTCTGGGCCACGCCGATGCGGCCGTTGTAGGCGGCGGACAGGGTCACGTCACCGGCCAGCAGCCACTGCGGCGGTTGCGCGCCGGCTTCCCACCACTGGATCGAACCCTTGATGGCGTCCAGCTTCTTGAAGGCGCGGTCGACGCCTTCCTTTGTGCCCAGCACCTTGTAGAGGTCCTCGCGGCTCACGCCGTCGGCCAGCAGGGCGGCTTCCAGGGTGTACTTGGCGCTCTTGCGCAGGCCACGCTTGCCCGGGAATTTCTCCAGGTCCCAGAAATCCGCCCAGGAGGTGGGCGCGGTTTTCAGTTTGTCGCCGTTGTAGGCCATCACCATCGACCACACGTAGGTGGCCACGCCGCACTCGCTCACGGTGCCGGGAATGTACTGGTTGGCATCACCGAGAATGGCCGGGTCGATGCGCTCGAACAGGCCCTCTTCGCAGCCGCGCTGCAGCTCCGGGCTTTCCACCTCGACCACATCCCAGGTCACCTGGCCGACATCGACCATGGCTTTGACCTTGGACAGCTCGCCGTTGTACTCGCCGGCTACCACGCGGCCGGCGCCGCTCTGCTCGAAGGGTTTGAAGTAGGCGGCGGTCTGCGCGACCTTGGTCGCGCCGCCGAAGGAGATCACCGTGAGGCTGTCGGCGGCCAGTGCAGCGCTGCTGGCGCCCGCTAGCAGGGACAGGCCGATGGCGGCGCGGATGGATGGACGCAAGTGCTTGAACATGGAAACTCCCTCGCTGTTTTTTCGTTGTAGTGAGAACAGGGGCAGTAGGGCCGAAGCGGCGAAGCGGCGCGTTGTGTCTCGCGTCAGCAGAATCTTTGTTGTTGTGCCGCCCGGTGTGCATGCTGGGCGGGAACTGTCGTTCAGATGAAGGCCATGGTGCGTCAGTCCGGCGCGCAGGAAAATTAGTAAAAATATGCTCGGGACTTACGAAAAACCTTTGCAAGGCAGAGCCCCGCCAGGGCGCCGTGTTGGAGTAAGGTGCAGGCAGTAATTGCAGCGAGAGCGACACGTGGCTTCCTATACCCTGCGGCAACTCAAGTACTTCGTCACCACGGTGGAAGCGGGCAGTGTGGCCGAGGCTTCACGCCAGCTGTACATCGCCCAGCCGTCCATCTCCACGGCGATCAAGGGGCTGGAAGAAAGCTTCGGCGTGCAGCTGTTCATCCGCCATCACGCCCAGGGCGTGTCGCTGACGCCCAGCGGTGCGCGCTTCTACGAGAAGGCCCAGCAACTGCTGCGCATGGCCCGCGAGTTCGAGCAGAACGCCCTGGCCGACAACGACATCGTCGCAGGGCAGATCGACATCGGCTGCTTCGAAACCGTTGCACCGCTGTACCTGCCGCAACTGATCGCAGGCTTTCGCGAGCGTTACCCAGGCGTGGACATCCGCATTCGCGATGGTGAGCAGCAGGAGCTGGTGCAGGGCCTCACCGCCGGCTCGTTCGACCTGGCGTTTCTCTACGAGCACGACCTCGACGGCACCATCGCCACCGAGCCGCTGATGCCGCCGCAGAAACCCTACGTGCTGCTGCCCGAGCAGCACCGCTTCGCCGGCCAGGCCCAGGTGTCGCTGCGCGACCTGTGCCTGGAGCCGATGATCCTGCTCGACGTGCAGCCCAGCCGAACCTACTTCGTCAGCCTGTTCCACGAACTGGGGCTGACGCCCAATATCGTCTTCAGCTCACCGTCCATCGAGATGGTTCGTGGCATGGTCGGCCAGGGCTTCGGCTTCTCGCTGCTGGTCACCAAGCCGCACTCCGAATGCACCTACGATGGCAAGCGCGTGGTCACCGTGGACATTACCGAACCCGTCGCCACCTCCGGGCTGGTGGCGGCTCGCCTCAAGCGCAGCCAACTGACCAAACCGGCGCAGTTGTTCGTGGATTTTTGTCGTGAGAGGTTGGGGGAGTTGAGTGCGCAAGCTATGCGATAGGACGGTGCTCGGGTAGCCCGGGTCGAGCGCAGCGACACCCGGGAGAACTCCCCGGGTATCGCGTTGCTCAACTCAGGCTACGGGTGGTGTCCAAGGGCTTAGGATGGGTCGGGCCGCGTAGGTGCAACCCATCGTGCGTTGATGGGTTGCACCCATCCTACGAGCTACACCTGTGGGAGCGGGCGGGGACGCCTAGTTCATGCCCGCGATCTTTTCGCGCGCATGGCGCGCTCCCACATTGAGCGTGGCCCGGGTCGAGCGCAGCGACACCGAGGAGAACTCCCTGGGTATCGCGCTGCTCAACCCAGGCTACGGGTGGCGTTCAGCCCGGATCGCAGAGGTAATCCGCCAACCGTTGCAGCAGCGCATCGCAACCTTGCAGCTGTTCCAGGCTGACGAACTCGTCGGGCTTGTGGCCCTGGTCCATGCTGCCGGGGCCGCAGACTACGGTGGGGATGCCGGCGCCGTCGAACAGACCGCCTTCGGTGCCGAAGGCTATGGTGCCGAAATCGTTCGAGCCGCAGAGCCTTGCCAGTAATCGCGCCGCTTCGCTGTCCGGCGGTGTGGCCAGGCCCGGGTAGGCGCTCAGTGGCTGTAGCCGAATATCGCTGGCGGCGCTCACTGCCTGCATCTTCGGCAGCAGTTGCTCGGCGGCGTAGGTCTGCAATTCATCCGCCACGCTTTGCGCGTCGAAGCCCGGCAACGCGCGTACCTCGAAATCGAATTCGCATTCCGCCGGCACGATGTTCAGGGCGCGACCGCCCTTGATCACGCCGGTCTGCACGGTGGAGAAGGGCGGGTCGAAGCGCGCATCGTGGTGCTCGGGCTGGGCCAGGCGCGCGCCGATGACACCCAGGTGGCCGATCAGCCGCGCCGCGTATTCGATGGCGTTCACGCCGTAGGGCGCGTAGGCGGAATGGCAGGCCGCGCCGTGCACTTCGCAGCGCATCGCCAGCTTGCCCTTGTGGCCGAGCACGGGCTTGAGTTCGGTGGGCTCGCCGATCAGGCACAGGGTCGGTTTGTGCGGGCGTTTTTCCAGCTCGGCGAGCATCGATCGCACGCCCAGGCAGCCAACCTCCTCGTCGTAGGAGAACGCCAGGTGCACCGGCACCTGCAGCGGCCGTTGCACCAGACTCGGCACCGCGGCCAGCACGCAGGCGATGAAGCCTTTCATGTCTGCGGTGCCGCGGCCGTACAGGCGCCCGCCATGCTCGCTCAGCTGGAACGGTTCGACCGTCCAGGCCCGGCCGTCGACCGGCACCACGTCGGTATGGCCGGACAGCACCACGCCGCCGCGATCCTGCGGGCCGATGGTGGCGAACAGGTTGGCCTTGGTGCCTTCGGCGTTATGGAACAGCTCGCTGTCCACGCCAAAGCCCGCCAGGTACTCGCGGATGAATTCGATCAGCTCCAGGTTGGAATCACGGCTGACCGTGGCAAAACCGATCAGCCGCTCGAGCAGAGCGCGGCTGGTTGGCTCATTCATCGCCCGGTACTCCGTAGCTTGGCGCCGCCGTCGGGTCGAGGGCGCGGGTCAGGTAATCCTGCATCTGCGGCCGGTAGGCCTGCCACAGGCCGTCGAGCTGGCCGATGGGGGCTTCGTCCGCCCAGTCGACACGCAGGTCGATGATCGGCCAGACCAGATCACCCACCACCTTGAGCGCCGCCGAGTGCACCGGGCCGGCCTCACCGCCGGCGGCCATCGCCCCATGCATGGCGGCGAGCAGGCGCTCGGCCAGTTGCCCGCTGGCGCTCTCGAAGGCCTCGACCATGGCCTGGATCACCGCCTCGCTCGCCAGCAGATTGCCGGCTGCCACGCACTGCTCGCCGGCTACCGCGTTGTACAGCCCCAGCGCTTCCTTACCGCTGAAAAAGGCGGTGCGACCCTGGCTGTCGATCACTGTCACCTGGCGGTACTGGCTCCAGCCATTGGCGCCGAGGGCGCGCTGCAAGGCGTCGCCTGGCTCCAGTGCCTGCTGCTCCAGCAGGTCGAGAATCTGCGGGCCGAGAGCGGGCAGGGTGACGTTCTGGGTGGCCACCGCGCCGACGCCAGCACGCAGCCAGGGGCAGCGGGCGCCGACGGCGATGCTCGACGAGCTGATGGCGATGCCCAGCTGTCCGGTTTCCGGGCAGCGCCCGACGATGGAAAAGGTCATGCACGCCTCCTTATTTGGCCTGCCAGTCGTCCGGGATCACCGCGATCACGTCGATCTCCATCAGCCACTGCGGCTGGCCGAGGGCCGAGACCACCAGCCCGGTGGAAATCGGGAACACGCCCTTGAGCCATTTGCCGACCTCCTTGTACACCGGCTCGCGGTAGCGCGGGTCGATGATGTAGGTGGTGGTCTTGACGATGTGGGACAGGTCGCTGCCGGCTTCTTCGAGCAACTGCTTGAGGTTCTTCATGGCCTGCTCGGTCTGCGCCTGCGGGTCGCCGAGGCCGACCAGGTTGCCGTCGAAGTCGGTGCCGACCTGGCCACGCACGTACACCGTGTTGCCGGCGCGTACCGCCTGGCACAGGTCGTTGTCCAGGGACTGGTTGGGGTAGGTGTCCTTGGTGTTGAACATGCGGATACGGGTATGGGTGGGCATCACTTGACTCCCTGCAGGCGGGTGACGGGGGCGGCGGCCTGGCGCTGCTCGGCATCGCGGTAGGCGGTGTATTTGCGTTGCGTAGCGATATGGTCAGCGACGTGCTTGGCGTCGTGCCACACGCCCCAGATGAACGACGAGCCACGGCGCGACAGCCACGGCAGGCCGAGGAAATAGATGCCCGGCTCGCGGGACACGCCGCGCTGGTGCTGGGGCTTGCCGTTGGCATCGAAGGTGTCGGCTTCCAGCCAGCTGAAATCGGTGGCGAAACCGGTCGCCCAGATGATCGACGTCACCCCGGCCGCGACCAGATCCAGCTCGCGCAGCGGTGTGGTCATGCACGCAGGATCGGCGGGGATGATGCGCGCCTCGGGTTCTTCCGGCAGGTCGAGGCCGTTGCGTTTCACGTAGGCGTCCGCCGCATCGAGCAGCGCCAGATAGTTCTCGTCGCCGCGGTGGATGTTGTCGGCCAGGTCGTCGGCGAACTGCACCACGCCGTCGTCGAACGAGCGGGTCAGGCCGACCAGCGTCATGCCCTGGTGGGCCAGGCGGCGGAAGTCGATGGTCTTGCCGCCATAGGCGCCGCTGACCGCGATGGTCACGTGTTCGCGGCCGGCTTTCGGCGTCTCCAGATCCCATTCGCCGAGCACACCCAGCCACCAGCAGAAATCCCGGTTGCGGTAGCTGCGCGGCGGTCGGTCATGGGCGCCGACGGAGAGGTAAACCTGGCGGCCGGACTGCATCAGCTCATCGGCGATCTGCGTGCCCGACGAGCCAGCGCCCACCACCAGCACGGCACCGGCGGGCAGTTGCTGCGGGTTGCGGTACTCGGCGGAGTGGATCTGCGTGAGGCGTTCGTCCTGCGGCGCGATGGCCGGAATCACCGGGCGCTGAAAAGGGCCGGTGGCGGCCACCACGCGATTGGCCTCGATCACGCCCTCGGAGGTTTCCACGGTAAAGCCGGGGCGATTGGCGTTGCGGCGGACCTTGTGCACTTCCACGCCGGTGCGGATCGGTGCGTCGAAGCTGCGCGCATAGGCTTCGAAGTAGGCGGCCACCTGTTCCTTGCCTGGAAAGGCGTCGTCGTCGATGTCGAATTCCAGACCGGGGAAGCGGTCGTGCCAGGCCGGGCCGTTGGCCACCAGCGAATCCCAGCGCATGGTGCGCCAGCGCTCGGCGATGCGTTCGCGCTCCAGCACCAGGTGCGGCACGCCGAGTTTGGTCAGGTGCTCGCTCATCGCCACGCCGGCCTGGCCGGCGCCTACCACCAGGGTGTCTGTTCGGGTTGTTTCGACAGCCATCGTTGCGTCCCTCTGAAGGAGGCCCGTTGCCCGGCGCGGGGATGGCCCTGGCCGGCACGAGCCGTTCGTGCGTTGAGGCCATTGTGTTCAGAGGTGGGGGATAGCGAAATTAGCGTTTTTGTAGTCGTTGCCCAGCAAAAAGCTGGGCATGGCTGCGGGGCGTATCAGGCGGACTGTGCGGCCAGGGTCACGCGGTTGCGGCCGGCGCTTTTGGCCGCGTAGAGCGCGACGTCAGCGGCGGCGACCAGCTCGCCAGGCGTCTGCATGTCGCGCCCCGGCAGGCAGGCTGCAACGCCAATGCTCAGTGTCAGGTAGGCGTACGGCGAGCCCTGATTGACGATGGCCAACGCCTCGACATCGGCGCGGATGCGCTCGGCCACGGCCATTGCCGCCGTGCTTTCGGCGCTCGGCAGGATCAGCGCCAGCTCCTCGCCGCCGTAGCGCGCGGTAGTGTCCGCACTGCGCTTGGCGTGACGCTTGAGCACCGCTGCCACCTGCTTGAGCGCCTCGTCACCGGCCGGGTGGCCGTACTGGTCGTTGAAGCGCTTGAAGTGATCCACATCCAGCAGCACGAACGACAGCGGCTGGCCCTGAGCGGCGGCGGACTGGAAGGCCGCGCGCAACGCTTCGTCCAGGCGCCGGCGGTTGGCCAGGCCGGTCAGGGCATCTTCGCCGGCCATGATTTCCAGCGCATGGTTGGCCAGCGCCAGATCGCGGTGCATGCTCTGCAGCCGCGCCTCCATGCGCCCCTGGCGACCGAGCGCCCGCCAGATCAGCCAGCCCATGGAAAACAGGATGACCAGCACACCGGCCGCCAGTGACCAGTTCTGCAGCGTGCGATTGCGCCAGGCAGCCATCGCCTCCTCTTCACTCAGAGAAGCGGCCACCAGAATCGGGTACTCATCGCTGGTGTCGAAGCCGTAGACGCGCCTCACCCCATCGATCATCGCCGTGAGCACCATGTTGCCGCGCGTCACGCCCTCTTCATTCACCGCGCGCAACACCGGGCTTTTCGACATGTTGAGGCCTGCGTTCTGGGCGGATTCGCGCGATCTGACCAGCAAGGTGCCGTCACGCTTGACCATGCCGATCACGCCCTGGCTACCGACATCGATGCTCTGGTAGAAATCCACGAAGTGCTGGACCAGCAGCGTGGCCAGCACCACACCGTGGAACTCGCCATTCGCATCGCCCAGGCGCATCGACAGGGAAATCACCCACTCACCACTCATGCGGCTCTGCACGGGTGGGCCGATGTACAGGCCGCTGACCTGCTTGCCGCGATGAACGATGAAGTATTCGCGATCCTGGGCGGAGTAAGTGGTGTTGGGGTTGGGCACCGTGGTGACCACGGGGCGGCCGTTGCTGTCGAGTACCGTGAAGCCTTGTACGTCGCTCAGAACCGATGACTGCGCCCGCGCCACCTCCAGCACCTCGTTCAGGCTCTCGGGACCATAACCGGAGACCTGTAACTTGCGCTGCATGCCGAGCAGCACGGTATGGGCATCGCGGATGGTTGACTCTGCCTGGCGGGTCAGCGCCGTCGCCAGGTTCTCCATATCGGCCACGTGCTGGCGCAGCGCCTCGCGCCTGTCCCACTCGACCTGCAGGTAGGTGAGCAGGAGCACGGCCAGGCCCACCACACTGGTCATGATCACGACCAGGCGTCTGAGGTAAGTGATCTTGGAGGTCTGACTCGTCAAGGTACGGGCCCGGCTAGGCTGGTTGGGCTCGTATCGTCAGCGTGAAAGGCACGGCGGGATAGGAACGTCGTGCAAATTATGAACAAAGCAGCGTGGAGATTGCACGCGGTTTTGCTGCGTCTGCCGCTGTCCATATCGCTTACCCATAGTTGAGGTCGTGCCCCAACTGCTGCTGCATCCATTGCAGGAAGCGCGCAACTCGCGGCAGGTTGGCATTGGTGCGTGGAAATACCAGGTGATGAGCGCTGACCGCGCTGCTTCGCTGCTCACCGAACACCGGCACCAGGCGGCCTTGCCGAATGTAATCCTGAGACAGCAAGGAGCTTTCCAACGCAAAGCCGAAGCCATGGCTGGCAGCTTCCAAGCTCATATAAGAGCGGTCGAAGCTCAGCGCAAACGGTGCTTCGGGCAGTGACACACCCTGATGGGCGAACCACTGGGGCCATTGCACCAGGGCGGCTTCGGAAAGGATGAGTTCCTGGGAAAGCAGATCCTGCGGTTCGCTTATCGGGTGGCGTGCCAGCAACGCAGGCGATGCCAGTACGGCCAGGTGCTCGTGGCGGATGGTTCGCACCTCCAGGCTTGGCCAGTTGGGGTAGCCGTGGCGGATGTCGAGATCGATCTGGCTGCGGCCGAAGTGCAGCGATTCGTATGAGCAAGACAGGTTGATCTGTATATCCGGGTGGCTCTCGCGAAAACGCTCCAAACGAGGTAATAGCCACAGCAGACCGAAACTCGGCGCCGAATGCAGGCGCAGGCTATCGGCACTGATATCGTTGCCGGCCCGCTGTGTAGCCAAGGCTAGGTTCTGCAGCACGCCGGTGACGTCACGCAGGTACTGCTCGCCCGCCGGCGTCAAGGTCACGCCGCGGGCGTTGCGAAGGAACAATGGACGACCGATAAGGGCTTCCAGATTGGCGATCTGATGGCTGACAGCCGAAGGCGTGAGGTTCAGCTGTTCGGCCGCACGGGCGACATTGCCGAAGCGTGCCACTTGCTCGAAGGACTGAATGGCTTTCAGCGGTGGAAGGGATGTTGGTTTCCTGCCCCAGTCGTTGGACATTGGCTTACCTGCAAAATACTTGTGATTCGCTCCTATCCTACTGCGCCGTTTTGTTTGTCGGCGGCTGCAGTGCTGAATTTTTTTCAGCATCGGGTGAGGCAAGCTGCGTTGCTCCGCTTACTCGTCAAGCCGACTCTTTGCCCATCGGTTCGTCATGAACCGCTGACCATAAAAACAAAAGTCGGAGCACACACAATGCTACTTCAAGGCAAAATTGCAATCGTCACCGGAGCCGCCTCGCCGCGTGGAATTGGCCGCGCCACCGCCCAGGCCTTCGCCGAACAGGGCGCCCGCGTCATCATTATCGATCTTGATCTCACTGCCGCCCGCGAAGCCGCTGCACAGCTCGGCGAGGGCCACCTCGGCCTGGCTGCCAATGTCGCCGATGAAGCTCAGGTGCGCGATGCAGTGGCTCAGGCGCTCGGCCATTACGGGCGCATCGACGTGCTGGTCAACAATGCCGGTATCACCCAGCCGGTGAAGACACTCGAAATCACCGGCAAGGACTACGATCGCATTCTCGACGTCAATCTGCGTGGCACTCTGCTGATGTCCCAGGCCGTGCTGCCGGCAATGCGCAGCCAGAAGGCCGGCAGCATCATCTGCATGTCGTCGGTGTCAGCCCAGCGTGGCGGCGGTATCTTCGGCGGGCCACATTACAGCGCGGCCAAGGCCGGTGTTCTAGGCCTGGCCAAGGCCATGGCACGCGAGTTCGGTGCTGACAACGTACGCGTCAACTCGCTTACCCCAGGGCTGATTCAGACCGATATTACCGGTGGGCTGATGCACGACGAACGCCGCCACGCGATCATCGACGGTATTCCCCTGGGGCGCCTCGGTGATGCACGCGACGTGGCCAATGCCGCTCTGTTCCTGGCCAGCGATCTGTCCAGCTACCTCACCGGCATCACCCTGGATGTGAACGGCGGCATGCTGATTCACTGACGCCATCGGCCGTTCGTTCTGTATCTGCAGCCTGGCGCTCCCCCGCCAGGCATATGAATAAAAACAAGAGATCAGATCACCATGACCACCATCGCCCTCGATGCGGCTTCGACCGCTCGCAGCAATGCCTACCGCAAGACCGCCTGGCGGCTGATGCCGTTTCTGATGCTGTGCTACCTGTGCGCGTATCTGGATCGTGTCAACGTCGGCTTCGCCAAGTTGCAGATGATGGATGACCTGGCGCTGAGCGAGGCCGTTTACGGCCTGGGTGCCGGCATGTTCTTCATTGGCTACTTCCTGTTCGAAGTGCCCAGCAACGTGATTCTCCACCGTGTGGGTGCGCGCCGCTGGATCGCACGAATCATGATCACCTGGGGCATCATTTCTGGGATGTTCGCTTTCGTCGAGACGGCTACGCAGTTCTACGTGCTGCGGTTTCTTCTCGGCGTTGCCGAGGCGGGCCTGGCGCCTGGCCTGCTGCTGTATCTCACCTACTGGTTTCCGTCCTATCGGCGCGCCAAGATGACCGCGCTGTGGTTCGTGGCCATTCCACTGTCGGGCATGATCGGCGGGCCACTGTCTGGCTGGATCATGGAGCGTTTCGCCGGCGTGCATGGCTGGGCCGGCTGGCAGTGGATGTTCGTGCTGGAAGCCATTCCCACCGTGCTGGTCGGGATCCTGGTGCTCAGTTACCTGAAAGACAGCGTGGACCAGGCCACCTGGCTCAACGATGAAGAGAAGGCGCTGATCCGCCAGGAACTGGCCGAGGACAATCAGCACAAGGTTCAGCACGCCTCGGCTGGCGCGTTCATCCGCGACCGCCGTCTCTGGTTGCTGGCCGGCATCTATTTCTGCGTGGTGATGGGTCAGTACGCGATCACCTTCTGGTTACCGACGCTGGTGCGCAATGCCGGTGTCGCCGAGCCGCTGCACATCGGTCTGCTCACCAGCCTGCCTTACCTGTGCGCCATCTTCGCCATGCTGCTGATCGCGCGCAGTGGCGACAAACATCAGGAGCGCCGCTGGCACCTGGCTATTCCCATGCTCGCCGGTGCATTAGGCCTGAGCCTGGCAGCGGCGCTGGGCAGCAACGTGACCCTGTCGATCCTCAGCCTGTGCCTGGCGGCCTCCGGGATTCTCGCCGCTTCCTCGCTGTTCTGGATGTTGCCCACCACGCTGCTGGGCGGGGTGTCCGCCGCGGCAGGCATCGCCGCCATCAACAGCTTCGCCAACCTGGCCGGCTTCTGCTCGCCGTACCTGATCGGCTGGGTCACCACCACGCTCGGCAGCAGCGCCGTGGGCATGTACCTGATCACCGGCGTGCTGGCATTCGGTGCGTTCCTGGTGTCCCGCGTTCCCGCCCATCAAGTCAATCGCTAAGGAGTCACCACGATGAATTCCGCATCCACTGCCTCGGGCGTGCCGTCACTGGCCAGGCGCGCCCAGAACATCCGTCGCCATGCGCTGCGCATGGGGCAGGTTCAGGGGCAAGGCTATATCGGCCAGGCGCTGGGCGCTGCCGACTTGCTTGCCGTCGCCTATTTTCATGCCCTGCGTTATCAGCCTGCCAACCCTGAGTGGGAAGGGCGTGATCGCTTTTATCTGTCCATCGGTCACTACGCCATCGCCCTGTATGCGGCGCTGATCGAGGCCGGCATCGTCCCCGAAGACGAGCTGGAGACCTACGGCAGCGACGACAGCCGCCTACCCATGTCGGGCATGGCCGCCTACACGCCGGGCATGGAGATCACCGGTGGCTCATTGGGCCACGGCCTGGGCATCGCGGTAGGTGCCTGTCTGGGTCTCAAGCGCAAGGGCTCGGACCGCTTCGTCTACAACCTGCTGTCCGACGGCGAACTCAACGAAGGCTCGACCTGGGAGGCGGCGATGTCCGCTTCGCACTGGAAGCTCGACAACCTGATCGCCTTGGTTGACGTGAACAACCAGCAGGCCGATGGCTACTCCAGCGAGGTGCTCGCCTTCGAGCCCATCGTCGATCGCTGGCAGGCGTTCGGCTGGTTTACCCAGCGTGTCGATGGCAACGATATCGACGCACTGGTAACGGCCTTCGATGCCGCCCGCCAGCACCCCGGCCCGCAACCGCGCGTGATCATCTGCGACACCCGCATGGGCAAGGGTGTGCCCTTCCTCGAAAACCGCGAGAAGACTCACTTCATCCGCGTGGATGAACGCGAATGGGATCTTGCCCTGGATATGCTCGACGCTGGGAGCCAGCCATGAATACCGCCACCACCGCCAAGAAGCGCCTGACCACCTCGGCGATGATCGCCTCCATAGCCGCTGAAGGGCAGGCTACGCGCGCGGCGCCCTTCGGTCACGCCCTTGCCGCGCTGGCCGAGCAGCGCAAGGACATCGTCGGCTTGTCGGCCGACCTGTCCAAGTACACGGATCTGCATATCTTCGCCAAGGCCCACCCGGACCGCTTCTACCAGATGGGCATGGCCGAGCAATTGCTGATGAGCGCAGCGGCAGGCATGGCCCGTGAAGGGCTGACGCCGTTCGCCACCACCTACGCCGTGTTCGCTTCCCGGCGCGCTTATGACTTCATCTGCATGGCGATTGCCGAAGAAAACCTTAACGTGAAGATCGTCTGCGGCCTGCCGGGGCTCACCACCGGCTACGGGCCCAGCCACCAGGCCACCGACGATCTGGCGATCTTCCGGGCAATGCCCAACCTGATGATCATCGACCCCTGCGATGCCCATGAGATCGAACAGGCCGTGCCGGCCATCGCCGCGCACCATGGGCCGGTGTATATGCGATTGCTGCGTGGCAACGTGCCCTTGGTGCTGGACCAGTACGACTATCGCTTCGAGATCGGCAAGGCCAAGACGCTGCGCACCGGCCGCGAGGTGCTGATCATCGCCACCGGCCTGATGACCATGCGTGCGCTCGAAGCCGCGGAAAAACTCCAGGCCGATGGCGTGGACGTCGCCGTATTGCACGTGCCGACCATCAAGCCCCTGGACGAGTCGACCATTCTCGCCGAAGCCCGCAAGCCTGGGCGCCTGGTTGTCACGGCTGAGAACCACTCGATCATCGGTGGATTGGGCGAGGCGGTCGCCGGTGTGCTGCTGCGCAACGGCGTGACGCCGACCTTCCGGCAGATCGCCCTGCCGGATGCCTTCCTGGATGCCGGCGCATTGCCGACCCTGCATGACCGCTATGGCATATCCACAGAGGCCGTGGCACGACAGATCAAGGGTTGGCTGTAAGCGCTTAGCTCTACGGACGTAATAGCGAAGCAGCCAGGTGGCGTATCGGATTGGCACTCCACAGAGCGCATCGGTATACTCCGCCAGCCTTCTGGGGGCCTATAGCTCAGTTGGTTAGAGCAGAGGACTCATAATCCTTTGGTCCACGGTTCGAGTCCGTGTGGGCCCACCACCTTTAAAGCCGCGCGATGCGCGGCTTTTGCGTTTCTGGCGTGTGGGCTTCGGCGCGCCTCGCCTCGGAATGCCGGCCACAAAGTGTCCACGCCGCTGTACTGCTAGTTAGACAGTGAGCCGAATAGCCGGCATTATCGGCTCATCTTATGAGCCGAATAGGCTCGTTAATCGGCTCACAGATAAACCATTTCTTATGAATGACCCTTTCTGGATCTGGCAGCAGCCCGACTGGCCGCATTTCAGCTGGCAAGCGGAAGCGCTTGCGCCACTGCTGCGCGCTTGTGGCCAGGCGCAGGGGCGTTTGTTGGGCATGCTCGGCGCGGTGGGCGTTGATACCGAAGTGCAGAGCAGCCTGGATGCCATGCTGCAGAACATCCTCACCTCATCAGCTATCGAGGGCGAGCAGTTGAATGCCGGCTCGGTGCGCTCATCGCTGGCGCGGCGCCTGGGTCTGAAAGAAGAAGGCCGCACCACCTCACGCTCCGAAGGCCTGGCGCAGTTGCTGTTCGATGCCACGCGTGGACATCGCGAGGCACTGGACGAGCAACGGCTGTTCACCTGGCACCGCTGGCTGTTCCCGGGCGATGACCAATTGCTTGCTCGCCCGCTGCACGTCGGCGCACTGCGTGGCGAAGAGCCTATGCAGGTGGTTTCCGGTCGCATCGACCAGCCGACCGTTCATTTCGAAGCGCCGCCCCGTGCAGGGCTGGAAGCGCAACTGGCCGACTTTCTCGCCTGGTTCGAGAGCAGCCGCCGCGATGCCAGCGTCGACCCCTTTCTACGCGCTGGTGTCGCCCATTTCTGGTTCGTCACCCTGCATCCCTTCGATGACGGCAACGGCCGGCTGACTCGCGCCATCACCGACCTGGCTTTGGCCCAGAGCGAGCAACAGGCCATTCGCTTTTATGCCATGTCTGCGAGCATTCTCGATGACCGCGCCGGTTACTACCGCATCCTCGAACTCAGTCAGAAAGGCGGCCTGGATATCACCGCCTGGCTGCAGTGGTTTCTCGAAACATTGCTCCAGAGTTTGCAGCAGTCGCTCGCGCGTATCGACCGAGTGCTGGCCAAGGCGCGCTTCTGGCAAGCACATCGCAGCCAAGCGCTATCGGCGGAGCAGGTCAAAGTGCTCAACCGGCTGCTCGATGGCGTTGAGCGGGGTTTCGAGGACGGCATCAGCGCAGCGCAATATCAGGCGGTGGCCAAGGTTTCCAAGGCCACCGCGACGCGTCACTTGAGTGATCTGCTGGAGAAGGGCTGTATCGAGCGGCTACCGGGCGGTGGGCGTAGCACGCGGTACCGGATAGCACCTTAGATACGTTGAGCTTGCCTGCCCTTGGTACGCCATCGCGACATAGGACATTGGTCGCGACTCTCTTGAGTCATTGATGGCAATTAGCCATTATCCAGGCCAGTGCCAGGCTTTTGGATTTCGGCACACCTGCACGCCCTGCAACCGGGCGCTCTGCAAGTCGCTCGGCTCAAGGAAGAAAATGGATTACAGCCCGATTATCGGCCAGGTCTGGGGCATCCTGGCCTGGTTCATCCCCGCGGCCCTGCTGCTCGGCCTGCTCAAATCGCCGTGGGCCAAAGGCCATATCGGCGAACTGCTGGTGCGCTTCTTCGCGCACCGGCAACTGGATGAGCGCACCTACAGCCGCCTGCACAACGTCACCCTGAACACGCCCGACGGCACCACGCAGATCGACCACGTCTTTCTGTCGATCTACGGTATCTTCGTGCTGGAAACGAAGAACATGAGCGGCTGGATCTTCGGCACCGAGAGGCAGGCGCAGTGGACGCAGAAGCTCTACAAACGCACCTTCAAATTCCAGAATCCGCTACGGCAGAACTACAAGCACCTCAAAGCCCTGGAAGCCACCCTTGGCGTCAGTCCCGAGCATCTGCACTCGGTCATCACCTTCGTTGGCGGCAGCACCTTCAAAACCGAAATGCCGGCCAACGTGACCCAGGGCATCGGCTTTATCCGCTATATCCAGTCATTTCAGCAGACGGTATTCAGCAAGGCTGAAGTCGACGCCATGCTGCACGCCCTGCAAACCGGCCGCCGTGCGCCGACACTCGCAACTCACCGCGAGCATGTGCAGAACCTCAAGCGCCGTGGTGTTCCAACGGCCGAACGGCAATGCCCGAAATGCGGTAATGCGCTGCTGATCCGCACGGTGAAAAATGGGCCGAAGGCGGGGCAGCAGTTTTGGGGATGCTCGACTTTCCCGAAGTGTCGAACTATGCAAAGCCTTTGATAGGCAGAGGACGCTGTATGAAGCTTCAAACGATTCGTCTATCGAATTTCCAGTCTTTTGGAGTACAGCCTACTGAGCTCGGGCTGGATGATATTACCTACCTGATTGGCCCCAACGGCTCAGGTAAGACAGGTGCGCTCCAAGCGCTTTGCCGCCTGTTTGCTTTCGATCCATCCTTGCGCCGCATCCTGCGATCAGACTTTCACGTCCCCTTCGATGAGGAGGACGTACCGGAAGAGCGCCAGCTCTGGATAGAGGCCGATTTCCTCTTCCCGGAGCTGGCAGAAGATGAAGACAACAGCACCGTTGCTCCTCACTTTGGCCACATGCGGCTTGATGAGGCGGATGGAGCTCCGCGTATTCGTTTTCGCCTCAGTGCCACCATGGGCCCGGATGGTGACATAGAAGAGACCTTGGTTTATGTCTTGGACATCAATGCGGATGGTTCGCCGCTCAACACAGCGCAAGTGCCCCGTTCTGAGCGCAACCATATCCATGTCCACTACCTGCCAGCCCGCCGTGACCCAGCTGATCACATTGCCTACGGCGCCAATGCGTTGCTCGGGCGCATGCTGCGTGCGGTGAACTGGGATGCAGAGCGTGATGTTATCAAGGGTCTCACTGACCAAATCAGCGCCAGTCTGGCGGCCAACCCATCGGTAGATGCATTCAGCACAAGCTTGAAAGCGGCTTGGGATACTTTGCACAAAGGCAGTTTCTTTACCGACCCGAAAATCACCTTCGTGGCCTCTGAGGTCGAAGCCTTGTTGAGGCATATGTCGGTTTCCTTTTCGCCCGGGCACGATGAGCAGTTGGTTGACTTCTCACGTCTGAGTGATGGCCAGAAATCCATGCTCTATCTGTCCCTTGTGCTCTCCTCACAGGCCATTGGTCGCGCCGTACTGGCTGAAGAGGACAAATCATTCGATGTCGACAAGTTGCGGCCACCAGTTTTTACCTTGGTGGCAGTCGAAGAACCGGAGAACAGCCTTTCGCCCCATTACCTCGGGAGAATCGTTAACTCTCTGAACTTGATGACAGGTAATGGCGACGCGCAAGCGCTGATTGCTACTCACGCGCCGTCGATGCTGCGGCGCGTTGCTCCCGAACGGATCCGGTATCTGCGTCTAACCGAGAGGCGAACATCGCGCGTTACCCATATCCAGTTGCCTGATACCGCGGACGAAGCACACAAGTTTGTGCGTGAGGCTGTGCAAGCTTTTCCGGAAGTCTATTTTTCTCGCCTTGTGGTTCTGGGGGAGGGCGACAGCGAAGAAATCGTGCTGCCTCGACTCCTTCAGGCCAAGGGTGCTCCTGTTGATGAGTCTGCAGTCTCGATAGCGCCGCTGGGCGGGCGTCACGTTAATCACTTCTGGCGCCTACTGTCTGCCTTGCAGATTCCCTATCTGACGCTGCTTGATCTTGATGTCGCGCGCCATCAGGCCGGCTGGGGGCGAATCAAATACGTGAATGATCAATTGGGTAAATATCGGCTAGATCAGCAGCTTCCCAAGGATTATGGCATCCCAAAGTGGGACTCTACCGAGAATATGGTTCGGGACTTCGACAACTATCTTGAGGCGCTTGAGGATAGAGATGTGTACTTCTCGAACCCCATGGACCTCGATTTCGCAATGCTACTCGCCTACCCGGACGCCTACGGCGTAGTGAGAGAAAAGCCCGATGAGTCAACGATCAAGGCTGTCCTTGGGAAAAGTCACCACGATGCGAGTCAATACAGCGAGGACGAACAGAAGTTGTTCGGCACATATCACCGCAACTTCAAGCTTGGCAGCAAACCGGCAGCGCATATTGATGCGCTCGCCAAGCTCAATGATGAGGGCCTGCTCGCGAACATGCCCGAATCTCTCGGACGCTTGGCCGATGCCGTGATCGCCAAACTCGCGGAGTTGCCCGAGTGATAACCGTCGATGCATGGAAGCCTGCTGATGGACTGACGCTTGAGCCTAACGCCCTTCGTGCAGCCAAGGAACAGGTGCACAGCCTTGCTCTTACAGCAGGCCCAGGTGCAGGCAAAACTGAAATGCTTGCGCAGCGTGCAGATTTCCTTCTACGCACAGGAGCCTGCCGCTATCCCAAACGAATTCTTGCTATCTCGTTCAAGGTGGACGCCAGTAGCAACCTGAAAGAGCGTGTAAAGCGCCGCTGTGGCTCTGAGCTGGCCTCGCGGTTTGACAGCTACACCTTTCACGCTTTTGCCAAGCGCATTATCGACCGCTTCCGGCCCGTGCTAACGGGTGAGTACGCGTTGGATTCTGGGTACAGAATTGCTGATCGGAAACCAGGCCCCTCGCGCAGCCTCATCGAATTTGCCGACCTGGTTCCGCTGGCCATCCAGATTCTTCAGAAATCAGAAATGGCACGTAATGCCATCCGCCAGACCTACAGCGATGTCTTTTTGGATGAGTTCCAGGACTGCACCAATCTGCAGTACGAGCTTCTGAAGCTCGCCTTTCAAGGCACCAGCATTCGCTTGACCGCCGTGGGCGATACCAAGCAAAAGATCATGGGCTGGGCGGGTGCCTTGGACGGCATCTTCCAGACATTTTCAGCCGATTTTGCAGCGACACCGCTCAACATGTACCGCAACTTTCGTTCAAAGCCGCGCCTGCTGCGCCTGCAGAACGAAATCATCCGGGTGCTCGACCCTACGTCTGTCATGCCCGATGAGCAGCTTGTCGGCGATGAGGGCGAGGTATTTGCTTGGCGTTTCGAAGACAGCCGCAAAGAAGCTGAGTATCTAGCGGGCTTGATTGATGGCTGGATAAAGACCGAACAGCTACCGCCTGCGGAAATTGCGGTTCTCATTTCCAAGCAGCTCGATCTTTACGCCGACCATCTCATGGAGGCACTGGAGGCGCGCGGCATTCCTTTCCGCAATGAGCAGCAGATGCAGGACATCACGGTCGAGCCCGCCGCCCGCTTGATCGTGGACTATTTATCTTGTCTCTACGGCCAACGCGAGCCAAAAGCCTGGATTCGGCTAATGAATCAGCTAGTTCCTTTCGCGGACGAGGACATTCAGTCGAATGCTCGCAAGAACCTTGATCGACTAATCAAGCGACAACGGAAAGAGGCGGCTATTGCTGACCTGGTCGCGGAGGCTTTTTCTGGCTGGTGGGAGTTTGTTCGAGCCTTCTTGAAGCAAATCAGTCTCGAAACCCTCGTGGCGCTGTCGCCGGACTATGAGTCCCATGAACGGCTCAAAGAGGTCGTCCGAAACACCAGAACGCGCATCGAAGAGTTGCTTGAGCTGGAGCCCGATTTGCCTAAAGCCCTTGAGCGGTTTTCAGACGACCAGGCGGTACGCATCCTGACCATCCACAAAAGCAAAGGTTTGGAGTTCGATACAGTCATCATCATGGCCGTTGAAAACGAAATCTTCTTTGGTAATCAGGCTGAAAACCGTTGCGCTTATTTTGTTGGGGTCTCGCGCGCCAAGAGGCGATTGATTCTTACCCATGCAGAACATCGTGAGCGACCCGCTGACGCAAAGCGTTGGGACATTCATCGTTCAGCCCAGAAAGAATATTTTGAATACGCCCTGCCGTTTGTGAGGCGACAGCAATGAGCAATGACGCCTGACCGGTAAAAGAGAAGTACACTAACGGTACAGTGCCTAGCTTTTATAGATTTCGAAAGATTACGCTCAACCCCAGTAACCACGCTACTTCCAGCTAACTGTACCTACGTTAACCTGCGCACGGTTTCTCTAGGCTTGCAGCGTTTCTATGCAACTCATAATCCTTTGCTCCACTGTTCGAACCAGCGGGGGCCACCATTTTCAAAGCCGTGCACTTCGCGGCTTTTTGATTCTTCTCGTGGTTCAACACTCAACGGTGCCACCCAGCCACTTTCCCTGAACCTTTCCCACCCCCATCCAGTCGGCTCTAGAACCGTCGCGTTTCGCGGCGCCGGCACAGGATGCGTGTTATGCGAGACCGCACCAGCAGGATCGCCACTTCACCACTGCACGT
>Ga0209370_1001293_pt1 | contig 22855 bp, 19 predicted proteins | sample AgamicAtPrz_FD_187164 | JGI IMG/M metagenome (GOLD analysis project Ga0209370, IMG submission 187164) | Agave microbial communities from Guanajuato, Mexico - At.P.rz (SPAdes) (version 2) | ecosystem: Host-associated > Plants > Phyllosphere > Phylloplane/Leaf | place: Guanajuato, Mexico... | reverse complement strand
CCCTCACCTAACCAAAATTGATATTGCAGGATAGCTACTAAAACAATAACAAGTAGCAATATCAGTTTGCTTGAAGTGGATCGAAATACTTCTAACATATCATTAAGATTTTTAATTAAAAACTTTGATTAAGCTTTTGTATTGTATAACAATTTAAAAAGAGCATGCAAAATTCCTGCAAAATCAGTGCAAAACTATTAATGCGCATGTTACTTTAAATTGACCATTGTGACATGTTTCATTTTGTCAAAAATGAATGGAATTTGAAAGGGAAATCATATTTATAAGTACAACTGCTTATAAATCACTCTATGTATATAAAAGCTATTCTGCGTATCAAGAAATTATATTGATTAAATAGAAAAAAGTCCTCACAAGAGGACTTTTCAATAGAAATTTAAATGAGCCAGTAATTAGAAGTTATAACGAACACTCAACGTTGCATTTCGTGGTGTACCCCAATTCATTGAGTTAGCACCAATACCTTCATAATATTTTTCATCAAAAATATTATCGATATTAAATTGAAGTTTGATATTTTTATCTACTTGATAGCCAAGCATCGCACTTGCTAAAACATACGCATCTTGCTCAATGCGAGAGCTTCCACTACCAGTATAGTATTTGCTCTTATAATTTAAGCCAAGCCCTGCACTCCATTGATTAAGTTTGTACTTAACAAATAGATTCGAAGTTGTTCGAGAGTTTGTCGTATTAACCTTTGTACCTTGTGCATCTTTTGCTTCAAAATTAGCAATACCAAAATTAATACCCCAATTGTCATTAATCTCGCCATCAGCTTCAAACTCAAAACCTTTACTTTCAACCCCATCTACAGCGCGATAGGCCTGCTCAGTAGTTTGTGTACCATTGCGAATAATAAACGTGTCAGGTATCGATTCAGCAAAATTAGATTGTTCTATTCGGAATACTGACAATGCTGTATTTAAACGCCCTCCAAACCATTCACTCTTTAAACCAGCCTCATAACTCTTACCTGTAATCGGATCTATATATTGATCATTTACATCTTTACGTTCTTGAGGTTTGAAAATTTCTGTATAACTCGCATACACAGAATGATCTTGGGCAAAATCATAAATAGCGCCAACATATGGTGCTAATTCATTGTTAAATTCACGGTTACCTTTATCATTTTCAGACTTATATTCCCAGTTAGATAAACGTGCACCAGCAATAATTTTCAAAGGATCCAGAATCTGAAATTTACCAGCAATATAAGCGGCAGTTTGTGTGGTTTCATTTAGCGCATTTTTACCGTTTAAAACAACAGGCTGAAGCAACTCTTGAGCCATATCATTATAGTTAAGTGGTCCACTTAAATACTTTTCTATGTCTTGGTTTGTGTTAGATCCACCAAAAATATCTTTTGTTTTTTCATTCTTATTCCACGATCCACCAATAATGATTTCTTGTGGACGATTAAATAGCGTAAATGGAGCATTGATAAAAACATCAATATTGTTTTCTTCATTTGCAGCTTTTGCGCCATATACTGAGACATTATCCTTACCCTCTTCATTTTTTAATGGACTGGTATTGGTTGCCTTGTCTACTTTTCCAGCTGTATACAACAACATAGAAGCAGTATCTTCTTTACGGAAGGTATAAGCAATATTTAAATTAACCTCATTAAATAAATTCTGCTTTAAGTTTGCAAATACTGCCGTTGTATTTACATCCCAATAGGTCCAAGGTGCACTTACTGTTACGCTTCTGGAAAAATTGGTACGAGTCCCATCAGTATAAAAAGCAGGTGTTCCGCCCCAACGGATACCGTCACGATGTAACTCTTGATATGTAGCCCCAAGTGACATACTGGTTTTATCGCTCAGATCATAATCAAGGGCACCATAAAATACATTGCGCTCTTTCTCATAAAAATCCATAAATGATTTTTCATCAGAATGTTTTACAAACATGCGGCCACGCAATGATCCATCTGCATTAAGTGGCGTGGAAACATCTGCTGAGCTACTCCAAGAGTTCCATGAGCCTAATGATGTACTGACATTGCCAGTAAGTTCTTTAGCATTAGCATGCTTACGAATCATATTTAGCGCCATTGCTGGATTACCAGCACCTGTGGTTAGGCCATTGGCACCCTTTACGACTTCGACACGATCATAAATATCTAGATCAAGATCACCTATACTTAAGTTGGTTGTACTCGGCATTCCATCCAGCAAATAATAATCTACCTCAAAACCACGTGCATAAGCTTTTTGGCGCTCATCGGTACGTGAAGTTGAAACACCCGTAATATTATTCATTAAATCTTGAAAAGAATCGATTTTTCGATCATCTAAATATTCACGGGTTAAAACTTTGACCGATTGAGGAGTTTCACGAAGTGATAAATTTAATTTTGTAGAAGTATTTGTGCTTTTTGCTGTATAGCTCCCTGACCCTTCAGTAACGGCCGGATTTTCTTGTTCTGCTTGTACTTTTATCGTTGCTAAAGTGGTTGTTTCGGTTTGTTCTGCATAAACAAATGAAGGTACCGTTAAAGCCATAGAAAGTGCTAAAGGGTGAACTCTAAATGCTTTTCTAAAGGGCGAAGTGTACATAAGAAAATTCCATAATAACTAGTGTGCTGTGCGAGATCCCTAGTCTTTTACTGCTCTTTGTAGGTTACATAACAGCAAAAGTTCGGCACAAAAACTAACACGAATGATAATTGTTATCAACAATATATTAATAATTATTCCTATTTGTTTAGAGCGAATTATCAATAGTTCTAATTATTTATATCCCTCATTCCCTACCAATCTTGCTTAATTACAAGATCTTTTAAATTTATTACTCCTCAGATTAATGAATACAATGTTAAGAACAGTCTTTGGACTAACTCAAAAATAACAAACTAAACAGTATTTTCTTTTATATTTTATTATTCTTCTCAAATCTCATAAAAGAGAATAAAGGTATAAGTTGTAGTGTATAAAGTTTTAGTATTTTCTTTAGTAAGCATAGGTTTAAGCGCTTGTAATAATCCTACAGATGATGGTCCATCAAAAATAATTTATATGAAGGATATTCAAAAGCAATATAAACCAATTAATACTTATATATATGAATATAATGATATTATTTATAAACTGGGTACTAATCAAGACCAAGCCACAGCTCATTTAAAATTAAAAAATTTATTAAAAAAGATGCCATCTAGTGATGACAACTTAAATATTTTAAAAACTAAACGTAAAATACTTGTACATTTAGGTTGTCTAAATGAAGCTTATATCGTCACAGAAAAAATACTCGCTAAAACAAAAAGTTCAAAGCTACAAGAGATGCAATGTATTTTCTTGAGTAAAATGAAAAAAGATGCACATGAAATAAAAGCATGTTATGAAAAAACCGCTAATAGTTACTTAAATGAGATAAATTTAATCCCCAAAGCTGCTTTGAGATATCAATATGCTTTATGGGGCCACTACGCAGCAATGTTCCATGCTGGACATATAAAATATAAAGATAAACTCCAAGAAATTATCGATTATCACAACATAGAAGATCACAAAAAAACATATCAGCAAATGTATGAAAACGTTATGAACTCTTCTATTTTTCAGAAACGTTTAGACGCGATCCCTTATACCTCTGATTGTCATTAATCGATCTTCTTATTCTTATGATCTACCATATCTATAGCCTGCACCGTTATTCCGCTTAATTTATTTAACAATAAGAAAGCACGCCTTGGAATATAGTTTCTAATGCGTCTCCCACTCTATTGCAACTATTATCTCGCACAACTTTACAGCCTCCTTTATAAATCTTTTTTCAACGTAAGATTCATACAAAATCACATATATTTCTAATTTTTAACTAATAACTACTTAAAATGTATATTTTTTTATTTTTTACTTTGGTAAAAATTTTATAAGGATTTCTTCTAACTATTTTAATAAGGAGAAAAAAATGGATTTTTTTAATATTTTCATCGGCGATACGACCTGGAACTTTGTTTTAGAAATTTTAGTTCGATGTTTTGTGATGTTTATTATTATTATCAGTTTTTTAAGGTTATCGGGTAAAAGAGGAATTCGGCAGCTTTCACTTTTTGAACTTGCCATTATTTTATGTTTAGGTTCAGCCGCAGGTGACCCGATGTTCACTAAGGACTTACCTATTGCCCATGCTTTAGTAGCTTTTACGGCTATTCTTTCTCTTTATCGACTTGTAACCTGGGCCATGGTGAAGAATAAAAAAATTGAGGATTTACTCGAAGGGAAAGCTTTATGTGTAGTTAAAGAAGGGCTTCTAGTCTACAAAGATTTTCAGAAACAAACATATTCACATGATGAATTTTTCTCGGAAATGCGTCAGCAAAATGTTGAACATCTTGGGCAAGTGAGAACAGCTTTGTTGGAATCCGATGGCATTTTGAGCTTACTTTATTATGAGGATGAAGATGTAAGATGGGGCCTGCCATTATTCCCTGACGCCTACTGTAAAGCCGATGTACTTAAACTTAATACTTTTTATTCATGTATGAAATGTGGGGAAACTAAAATTTTAAATAAGATTGATCAAGAATGTACCCGCTGCAAACATCATAGTTGGGCTGAATCTTTGAAAACACGCCGATTAGGATAATAAAAAAGGTGCTATTCCCTATTAAAAACAGAAAAAAGCACCTCAAAATATTAAAAAATTAATTTTAACTTTTTATTTAAAGATTAGTTTAAACCTTTAAACTCAGCTTTACCGCGGTAAGCAGCTTTAGTCAATTCTTCAATACGAAGTAATTGGTTGTACTTAGAAACACGGTCAGAACGGCAAAGTGAACCAGTCTTGATTTGACCAGCTGCTGTACCTACTGCTAAGTCAGCAATAGTAGAATCTTCTGTTTCACCAGAACGGTGAGAAATAACAGTCGAATAACCATTTGCTTTAGCAAGATAGATGGCATCTAAAGTTTCAGTTAAAGTACCGATCTGGTTGTATTTAATTAAGATTGAGTTACCAACCTTCTCATCAATACCACGTTGTAAAATCTTAGGATTAGTTACGAACAAGTCATCACCAACCAATTGGATTTTATCGCCAAGGATTGAAGTCAAGTAGCTCCAGCCTTCCCAATCAGATTCATCCAAACCATCTTCGATCGAGATAATTGGATATTGATTTACAAGACCAGCTAAGTAATCTGCAAACTGATGGCTTGTAAATGCACGATTACCTTCACCTTCTAAAACGTATTGACCGTTTTTGTAGAATTCTGAAGATGCGCAGTCTAATGCAAGCATCATGTCTGAACCAGCTTTATAACCAGTCAATTCAATTGCCTGTAAAATGATTTGAATTGCTTCTTCGTTAGAACGTAAGTTAGGAGCAAAACCACCTTCATCGCCTACAGCAGTATTCAAACCTTGTTTCTTTAAAACTGATTTTAAAGAATGGAATACTTCAGCACCCGCACGTAAAGCTTCAGCAAATGAAGTAAAACCTACAGGCTCGATCATGAACTCTTGAATATCAACAGTGTTGTCCGCATGCTCACCACCATTTAAGATGTTCATCATCGGTACAGGCATTGTCAAAATTGTTTGACCACGAAGATCTGCGATGTATTGGAAAAGAGGAAGTTTCTTTTCTTCAGCAGCAGCACGCGCCGCAGCCAATGAAACAGCCAAAGTTGCGTTAGCACCTAATTTTTCTTTGTTTTCAGTACCGTCAAGCGCAATCATTGTGTTATCAATGTCTTTTTGCTCAAAAACTGATTTACCCAACAAAGCATCACGAATCAATGTGTTTACATTGTTAACTGCTGTACGAACGCCTTTACCTAAGTAACGTGATTTATCACCGTCACGAAGTTCTAAAGCTTCACGAGAACCAGTTGAAGCACCAGATGGTGCACATGCACGACCAACAACCCCAGATTCTAAAATTACGTCTGCTTCGATGGTTGGGTTACCACGAGAGTCCAAAATTTCACGTGCACGAATGTCAACGATTTGGCTCATGAACAATTCCTCTTTGAATGAATATGAGCTGCGGTTAAAGCAGCGTAAGGGTTATAAAACAACTCAATGGGTGTCTAACTTTTTGAATCCTTTAACTAAAGTATCCAATTCTTTTATTTGTGCCAAGAATGGTTCAAGTTGCGACATACGCAATGCACAAGGTCCATCGCATTTTGCATGTTCTGGGTCTGGATGAGCTTCCAAGAACAATCCTGCCAAACCAGTTGCCATTCCTGCGCGTGCTAAAGTTGTGATTTGAGCACGACGACCACCTGCTGAGTCAGAACGACCACCAGGGGTTTGTAACGCATGTGTCACGTCAAAGAAAACTGGCACATTCATTTCTTTCATAGTATCGAAGCCGAGCATATCTACAACAAGATTGTTATATCCGAATGCCGAACCACGTTCACAAAGAATAAGTTTGTCGTTTCCTGCTTCTAAGCATTTATGCAGGATATGACGCATTTCATGAGGTGCTAAAAACTGGGCTTTCTTAATGTTAATAATAGCCTGTGTTTTCGCCATCGCTTCAACAAGATCAGTTTGACGACTTAAGAATGCGGGTAACTGAATAATATCGGCCACTTCTGCAACAGGTGCAGCTTGATATGGCTCATGCACATCAGTAATGATAGGAACATTAAAATGTTTTTTAATATCACCTAACCATTCGATACCTTTTTCAAGTCCAGGACCACGGAATGAATGCAGACTAGAACGATTTGCTTTATCGAAACTCGCTTTAAATACATAAGGAATATCTAAGCGTTTGCAAATATCAACATAAGTTTCTGCAATTTCAAAAGCTAAATCTTTTGATTCAAGTACGTTCATTCCGCCAAATAATACAAATGGCAAATGATTTGCCATTTGTATATCGCCTAAACGTACAACTTCTTGTGGTTTTAATTGTGACATTTAAACTTTCCCAGTTTATTTAAAATCGCATTATTTACTTTTTTGATGCTGTGTTTTTGCAGCGTCAATAAAACTAGCAAATAATGGATGTCCATCACGTGGTGAACTTGTAAATTCCGGGTGGAATTGTACAGCAATAAACCAAGGATGTTCAGGAATTTCTACAGTTTCAACTAAATGTTGTGCTGAAGAGTAACCTGAAATCTTCATACCAGCTTGTTCAATCGACTCGATGAAACGGTTATTCATTTCATAACGGTGACGATGACGCTCAGTAATTTCAGCTTTACCGTAGACTTCACGTGTTTTTGTGCCTTCAACCAATTCTGATTTTTGTGCACCTAAACGCATTGTTCCACCTAAGTCAGACTCAAGGCTACGTTGTTGTAATTCACCGCGCTCATCTAACCATTCAGTAATTAAACCAATCAATGGATATTTTGTAGAACGGTTGAACTCAGTAGAAGATGCTTCTGGCATAGCAGCAACATGACGGGCATATTCGATTACAGCCAACTGCATACCTAAACAAATGCCCAAAAATGGGACTTTGTTTTCACGTGCGTATTGGATAGCTTTCATTTTGCCTTCAGTACCACGTTCACCAAAGCCACCTGGGACTAAGATTGCGTCAGCTGTTTGCAAAATAGAAACATCTTGGCTTTCAAGTTCTTCAGCATTGACATAGTCAATCTGTACTTTCACACGATTTTTGATACCAGCATGTAATAATGCTTCATTCACAGATTTATAAGCATCTGGTAATTCAACATACTTACCAACCATTGCTACACGTACCGTGTATTCTGGATTAAGTAATGCTTCTACTACATTATCCCAATCAGTTAGGTCAGCTTCTGGTAAATCATTAAAACCAAAACGTTCACAAATGAGGTCATCTACATTTTGCTCATAGAAACCACGTGGAATTTGATAGATGGTTTTCGCATCTTTACATACCACAACAGCACGTGCTTCTACGTTAGTGAATAGAGCAATTTTACGTTTCGTGTCTGCATCAACATCATATTCAGTACGGCAGATAAGAATATCTGGCTGAATACCAATTGAAAGCAACTCTTTTACAGAGTGTTGAGTTGGTTTTGTCTTAAGCTCTGCTGCAGATTTGATATATGGCAACAAAGTTAAATGCATAAGCATGGTTCTTTTATGACCAAGCTCAACCATTAACTGACGAACTGACTCCATAAACGGTAATGATTCGATATCACCTACCGTACCGCCAATTTCTACGATAGCAACATCGTAGCCTTCACCTGCGCGAAGTACGCGTTCTTTAATGTTGTCAGTAATATGTGGAATAACTTGAACTGTACCACCAAGATAGTCACCACGACGTTCTTTGTTTAAAACGTCCTGATATACACGACCACTGGTAAAGTTATTAAGTTTGGTCATTTTCGCACGACGTAAGAAACGTTCGTAATAACCCAAGTCTAGATCAGTTTCGGCACCATCCTCTGTGACAAAAACTTCACCATGTTGGAAAGGGCTCATTGTCCCTGGATCGACATTAATGTAGGGATCCATTTTAACCATTGTGACTTTTAAGCCACGGGCTTCCAAAAGTGCAGCAACTGAAGCAGCAGAAATACCTTTACCTAGCGATGAAACTACACCACCAGTGACAAAAATAAAATGGGTCATTAAGTTTCTCGTACAATCAAGCCGAAATCGGCCTACAATGTTTGGCAATTTTACTGTACTCTGCCCCTATAAAGCAAAGTCAAACCGCATCAATTCAAAGATCATTAAACAACTGGCTATTCTATCAGCATTTTTAATAAAAAATTAGGTCAATCTCACATGATTTTTTCATTCTCTTTTGCTGTTATAATGCCAGCTCCTCAATTAAATGTTGTTTAGGACAATGGCAAATAAAAAACTTTTAATCTGTGCTGCAATTGCTGCTGGACTATTGTTAACCGCATGTGTCAAAAAAGAAACACCTAAAGAAGAAGAGCAAGAAAAGGTTGAAACTGCTGTTTCAGAACCTAAACCTGCTGAACCTGCAAAATTTGAGTCTTTAGAAAGTGTGCAAACTGAAGAAGCTCAAACTCAGGAACCACCGCAAGTTGAAGTTCACCGTGAAGAAACAGCGAATACGACAACTGAAATTCGCCGTGAAACTCGCCCTGCCCAACCTGATCAAGGTTCACAAACAACAGTTTCTGAGCAACCTAAAGTAGAGCCGAAACCAAAACCTGAACCTAAGCCTGAGCCAAAACCTGAAAAGGTTCAGTCAAAACCAGCTAAGCCTGCTGAACCATCTCAAACTGAAGATGATGCTGTTGCCGCTGCCATTGCTGCTGCAACTCCAGCGCTTAAAAACTAAGTTCGTTCTCGAATATGCCCAAATTGAACCATCGGTTTGGGCTTTTTAATTATTATTCAAATTATCAATTCAGTAATAAGTTTTAATTTTTCTTACTATTTATCTTTAAAGTTTCCTTAGATATCAATTAAGGACAATCTATTTTTTCTACCTAAAAAAGCATTGACGATAGATATAGAGCGATGTAGTTTTTTATCAAGTTCCTTTTTGGAACTCTAATTAAAAGAAGATTGGAGCTTAAAATGAATACTGTATTAAACCGTGTGCCTGCCTCATTTCCGGTCCGTCGTATGGACTATAATTTTGAAAATACACCTCGTTACTGGTGTAACAATGAACCAACTTTCACCCACTATTTTACGGGCTTATCTACGTTGTTTCCTGAAGGTGAATCATATTTTGTTCGCTCTGTTCGAGCTTTACGCGCAAAAGCAAAGTCGAATGAAATTTTAGATCGTGAAATCAGTGCTTTTATTGGCCAAGAAGCTATGCACTCTAAAGAACATCATGCTTTTCATGTAAGTGCACAGCAATATGGCTTAAATCCTCAATCTTTAGAAAAAGTAACTGGCATCGTTTTAAAAACGATTGAAAAAGTTTTTAGTAAAAAATGGAATTTGCTTGTAACCGTAGGTCTAGAACACTACACAGCAGTACTCGTGGTTAGCATGATGGAATCTGTTAATGAGTTAATGACAGACTCAACTATACGTAATTTGTGGCTATGGCACAGTATTGAAGAAACAGAACATAAAGCTGTTGCCTTTGATCTCTATCAACATTTATATGGAAGCGGCTTAAGCGCCTACCTTCCGCGCATTACAGTCTTTACTTTAAGTCTATTTTTAATTACGGGCTTTTCAACAATTTATCAATTTATTTTAATGAAGCGAGATCATCAACTTCTCAATTTTAAATCTTGGCGTAAGTTCTTTAGTTTTGCTAATAAACAATATAGAGCATTGACCCCTAAATTTTTTGATTATTATCGCTTTGATTTTCATCCCAACCAGACAGACGAAAAAGACCTCGTTGACAGCACGAAAATCAAAATTGGACTAAAAGATCCCAATTTACTTTTATCTTGACCAAATAAAATCATAAAGCCCATCTGTTGAATGGGCTTTATTTAACTTATTGCAAATTGACCATTATTGTTTATGTTCGACCATAAAATAATTTGATATTAATTTGGCAGCCCAGGAGGTGCTTTTCCAACCTTCATAGAAACCACAATGACTTCCTTTTTTTGTAGTGATTACCGCAATATTACTCATTTGCTGAATCGTTTCTTTATAAGGTTCCAAATTTTTAATAGAACAGACAGGATCATCCTCAGCATTAAGAATCATCAATGGAATTTTGACATTCTCAAATACATAAATTGGATTAATAGCTTGGCAATAACTTTGATAATCCTCAAAGCCAGCCATTTCAAAATATTCTTTTTCAAATTCTTCTAGACTTGTGGTCGCTAGAACTTTCTCTATAGAAGAAAGTTGGTTCCATGTAGTTTGATAAGGATGAATAAAATATTTAAATAACTTTTTGGTCATCATTTTGCTATAAAACGGATGAACATTCTTAAAGCCAATCTCCGTGTTGTAGCCTGGACACATTGCAAAAGCAGCTTTAAATGGTGTATCTGCACCTTGCTCACCCAAATAACGAACCAATAACCCTGTTCCCGCAGAGGAACCTACGGCGTATAAATCTGATTTTGGAAACAGGTTTTGGATATGTGCAAGTTGCTCTTTAAGATCGCTCGTTGACCCAAAAAGAGAGATCTGTGGTACAGGCATAGGTAAACCAGCATGCCCACGGCGTAAGCATAGCGCTATTCTCCAACCCGTATAATGATGTATATCTTTCACAAGTTCACGCATACTTTCAGGAGTTCCCGTAATGGTATGCATAATAACAACTGTTGGAGTATCTGCAGGGAGATCATACCCATACCACGCAATGGCAGTTACGCCACCATCTTTCATGGTGAGATGATCAATTCGATCATATTCAAGTTTAATGGTTTTTTTTCTAATAATATCAAAGTACAAAAGATGAACATGATTGTTGCTTAACCACGGTGTAGGACGATATTTTTGCTTGAGCTGGGGCAATTTATCTAGAATATCTTTTATTTTCCCATTTGGGTCATAATAGATTTTTGGTTGTTCAGCACCTAATACTGAATCAAACAATTCCGAACCAAAAGCTTTAATTTTATTTAAAGTAGATATGCCCATTTCCAATCACGACCTCTGATTATGAGTTAAATGATTGCCGCACTAATGCTGCAACCTGCTGTCCCCAAATTGCATAAATTTCTTTACTCGGATGAAAGCCATCACTTGCCATAGGCAAATTCATCGCTTGAAAACTCTCAATATCATATTGAATGAATCTAAATTGGTTTTGTGATTCTAACCATTTACTTAGTGTCTGATTCATTTTTTCCGCATATTTTCCAAACAACCAAGCCAATGGATTGGGTAAAGCTGGAAAATGTTGCATTGGCGGAACACCAGACACAATAATGAGTTTAGGCTGAAAACGTACCTGTATATATTGAAATAATTGTTTTTGTTGTTTTATCCATGAACTTGCTGAAGTTAGTTTTGTGACATCATTAACCCCTATCGACGTAACAACCACATCGTAACTTTGTTGCTCTAAATGCTGTACCGCTTGGAAAACTTGCTTAGTTGTATTACCTGTTTTTGCATGCAGTTTCCAGCGTATTGAATATTGATTTTGCAATTCAGAAATAATCGCACCAGATAAAGCATCTTTTTGGGTTTCAACTCCAACACCTGCAGCAGCAGAATCTCCCAAAATAAGTAACGATAAGGGTTTTCCCTTACCCATCAAGCCTTCTCTCTCGCCACTGGCTTCTAGTAAGCGCGGTGTATTCTTACGAACCTTTGTTCCCTGCACAAAAAGGATAGGCAACAATACGAGAGTTGAAAGCTTTAACCACATTTTATTGATCTCTATATTACTTAGGCTATTTACTAAAATTATTGGGGTTGAAACTTGGCAATTCTTATACCCATTTGTTCAGCCAATGCTGCTAAGCCACTCATTGGACGGATCATTACCTCAAAATCAATAATCTTGCCTTGTTCATTAAAACGAATCATATCAATACCTTTTAATGACTTACCACTGACATTGGCACTAAACTCAAGCACTACATTCTCTCCATCTTCTGTATAAAACTCACGATGATAGGTAAAGTTTTCGAACACTTGAATAACATTGGTAAGAATGAAGAAAACAACCTGTTTTCCTTCATAAGGTTTGTAAGCAACTGGTGAGCGAAAAACTACATCATCTGCGAGCAAATCATTTAGATCTGATAAATTACCGGCTTGAACCATTTGATGCCATTTTTCTAAAGACTGTTTTGTAGTTTCAAGTGCCATTGTTTTTCCATCCTATAATTTACTAATGAATTAATGGACATTTCTCTTTAAAAGAAATGTCCAGCTAAAATTTAGAGTATTGCTGCTAATTCAGCGCCTTGGCGGATTGCACGTTTTGCATCCAGCTCTCCAGCCTCTTTAGCACCACCAATTAAATGAACATTTTTTCCATCTGTTTTTAATTGATCATACATTGCAGTAAATGACTCTTGCCCCGCACAAATCACAACATGATCGACCTCAAGTACACTTGGTTGCCCGTCTATCGTTATATGTAAACCTTGGTCATCTACTTTGTCATATTGCACACCAGCAAACATTTTGACCTGACGGTTTTTAAGTCCTGTGCGATGAATCCAGCCTGTTGTTTTACCTAAACCGGCTCCTACAGCAGCAGTTTTACGTTGCAGTAAATAAATTTCTCGTTCAGATGCCTCAACTTTTGGCTGCTTTAAACCACCCACATGTTCATATTGAGTATCGATTCCCCACTCTTCATAGAATTTTTCTGGATTTAAACTACCACTTTCACCTTCGTGAGTAAGATATTCAGCTGTGTCGAAACCAATACCACCTGCGCCAATAATGGCAACACGTTGTCCTACTGGCACACGCTCTTTTAAAACTTGTAAATAGCTCAGCACTTTAGGATGATCAATTCCCTCAAATTGTAATTGACGAGGCGTCACGCCTGTTGCAACTACAATTTCATCAAAATTTGCTTGGCTTAATTCGTCATAAGTCGCTTGATGATTTAGTACAAGTTCAATGTTTGGTCGCAATTCAATTTGACGGCTAAAGTAGCGTAAAGTTTCGTAGAATTCTTCTTTTCCAGGAACTGTTTTTGCGATATTAAATTGGCCACCAATTTGATGACTTGCTTCAAAAATTTTGACTTGATGCCCGCGATCAGCTGCATATACCGCAAAACTTAAGCCTGCTGGACCTGCGCCAATCACAGCCATATTCTTTTTCACCTGGGCTTCTTTAAAAATCAGCTCAGTTTCATAACACGCACGAGGGTTGACTAAACAAGTTGCAACTTTCATTGAGAAAATATGATCTAAACAAGCTTGGTTGCATCCAATACACGTATTAATTTCATCACTGCGGCCTTCACTTGCTTTCAAAACAAACTCAGCGTCAGCTAGCATTGGTCGTGCCATAGACACCATATCAGCATGACCCGATGCCAATACATGCTCAGCCATTTCAGGCGTATTGATTCGGTTAGAAGTAATTAAAGGAATAGAAACTTCACCTTTAAGCTTTTCAGTCACCCAAGTAAATGCAGCACGTGGCACTTTAGTTGCAATAGTTGGAATACGCGCCTCATGCCAGCCAATACCAGTATTGATAATTGTTGCACCAGCTTTTTCAATTTCTTTTGCCAGCTGAATCACTTCATCAAAACTTGAGCCGCCTTCAACTAAATCAAGCATAGATAGACGATAAATGATAATAAAGTTTTCACCTACTAATTCACGGGTACGCTTTACAATTTCGATAGGAAAGCGAATACGATTTTCGTAACTACCGCCCCATTCATCATCACGATGATTCGTACGAGCTGCAATAAACTCATTAATTAAATAACCTTCAGAGCCCATGATTTCTACACCATCATAGCCCGCATACTGAGCAAGTTTGGCACAGTTGGCAAAGTCATCAATTGTTTGTTGTACTTCGGCAGAACTTAAAGCTTTAGGCTTAATCGGGTTAATCGGTGCTTGAATTGCTGAAGGAGCAACATTATTTGGCTGATAAGAATAACGACCCGTATGTAAAATCTGCATAGCAATTTTGCCCCCAGCTTCGTGGACAGCTTGGGTAATCACTTTATGTTTTTCAGCTTCTTCAACTGTATCTAGTTTGGTCCCGTGGCTAAACACAACACCATCATCATTTGGAGAAACACCGCCAGTTACAATTAAACCCACATCACCTTTTGCACGCTCAGCATAAAACGCAGCCATGCGCTCATATCCTTGCGGTGCTTCCTCTAACCCAATATGCATAGACCCCATAAGCACACGGTTTTTTAAAGTCGTAAAGCCTAAATCAAGTGGCTTTAATAAATGTGGATAAGCTGACATATTTTCTCCTATGGCTAGCAATAAGCTTGCTAATGCAACTTGTTGCATAAATTTATAATCAAATTTTGACTTTTATGCAACATGTTGCATAATCTCATGAGTCACACTTTACTTTTGCTTACAAACTGGATTGCCATGTCACTTCCTCATGTTTTATTGACCAGCTTGCTTGAACGCCCAAGTACAGGGTTTGAACTCGCCCGCCGCTTTGACCGCTCAATGGGCTTTTTCTGGAATGCCACTCACCAGCAAATTTATCGTGAACTCAATAACATGCTTAAAAAAGGTTGGGTTTCCACTTTAGAAAATGAAATGGATAATGGCCGAAAAAAAACCTATCAGGTTGAACAACTGGGACGTATCGAACTGGCTTCATGGATGACTCAACAAAGTGAACCTGCCCAGCTTCGTGATGATTTAATGGTTAGATTGCGTGCTGAAGCACAATTGAGCAATAATCAGATATTACCTGAACTGTTAAGACATCTTGGTTTACATCAAGAGAAGCTTAAACTTTATCAAAGTATTTATGATAAAGATTTTAAAGGCAGTGATGATCTAAATGACCGTGTGTTATACATCCACAAAATGATCTTAGAACTTGGGATTACGATGGAAAGTGAATGGATCAAATGGTTGGAACAAGTCATCCCTCAATTAAAACGCTTTGCCCAAGATAACGCATCTGGAGAATAGCCATGCCGTATTACACCATGCCCGATCGGGAAAATTTATTTGTACGTCGTGTTGGTCGTGGTGAGCCTGTTTTGGTTTTATCTGGCCTTGGCATGCAAAGTTGGCAGTGGCTACCTTTTATTTATGCAAACCGCAAAGAATATGAATTTATTATTCCAGACTGGCGCGGATTCGGTGGTTCAAAAAATTGTGCGATTCCCCAGCAAGATGCCATTTCTAGCCATTGGCAAGACGTTGCTCATTTAATAGATCAATTAAAACTTAATAACTTTATCTTGATGGGTTATTCAATGGGCGCGACAACTGCCATGCATGGCATGAAGCACGCTCAACTGGCTCAGCAGTTAAAAGCCTATTTACATATTGACCAGACACCAAAGATATCAGTAGATTCAACTTGGGAATATGGTTTATTTGGCCCTCTTCACACTCAGTTCAAACAATTATTAAATGATATCTATCAATTATTAGCAAAGCATAAAAATGCCAAATATCTTTATGAACTATCGCTTCCAGATCGGCAAGAACTGGTCCGTCTTTGGGTAGATTTTATTGAACTACAAAGTAGTAACCCATTTAGTCCTTTAGTTTTTAAAACAGCTTTGAAACAGCCTTTTCTACAAAAATATTTATTACCCATTCAACGTTTGGATTACTTGTTTTGGTATGTGGAAAATTATCTTTATCACAATGAAGATTATCGCGAAGCGATTCAGCAATTAGCATGTCCAACCACCTTCTTTATTGGTCGCAATTCGACACTTTATCCAGAAACTGGGCAAACACTGATTGCCCATAGTATTGAACATGCAAAAGCAATATATTTTGAACGCTCAGGCCATACACCTCTATTAACCGAGCCTAAAAAGTTTGGACATGAAATCACTACATTCTTATCCGAACTCAAGCATGCTTCTTAAAAAATAAAGGGATCTACTTACAGATCCCTTTTTTACATCAATAAATAATTAAGCAGAATGAGCTAACGCTTTCGCTTTTAATTGCTCAGATACACTTAACAAAAGTTGCTCTGTTTTTTCCCAGCCTAAACAACCATCGGTTACTGACTGGCCATAAGTCATATCACAAGAAATCTTTTGATTACCATCAACCAAATGACTTTCAATCATGACCCCTCTAACTTGTGTTTTTAAACGTTCAGCAACGATTTGCTGTAAAACCTCTGGCTGACGCAACGGATCTTTGCCACTATTACCATGACTACAATCTATCACCAGTGCAGGTAGATTTTGTTTATACTTTTCGCGTATCGACTGAATTGAAGCTAAGTCGTAGTTTGGCCCATGATTTGCTCCACGCAAGATCAAGTGCGGTAATGGATTGCCAGTACTCTGAATCACTGAAGGCAAGCCTTGTTGGTTCATACCTAAAAATTGATGTTCATTTTGTGCTGACTGAATCGCATCTAATGCAATTTGAATAGAACCATCAGTGCCATTCTTAAAACCAATACTGTATGGCATATGACTTGAGATCTCACGATGAATCTGAGACTCACTGGTACGAGCACCAATTGCCCCCCAAGCCAATAAATCATCAAAATAGCCAGTTGCCATTGGGCTTAAGATTTCACTCGCAATTGGCAAGCCTTTTTCAATAATTTGTAGGTAAAGTTCACGAGACTTTTCTAAACCAAGTTGTAAATTTGATGAACCATCTAAATTTGGATCATACATGAAGCCTTTCCAGCCCACTGTTGTACGTGGCTTTTCAATGTATGTGCGCATTACGATAAAAATTTGATCTTTTACTTTTTCTTGTAGTTTTTGCAGTTTTTCAGCGTATTCAAGTACTGCAACCGGATCATGAATTGAACAAGGACCTGTAATTACCATTAGACGATGATCTTTGCCATTAAGAATATTTTGAATAGTTTGGCGGTGTTCGGCAATTTGACGTGCGAAAGTGGGTGCAAGCGGATATTTTGCTTTTAACTGGACAGGTAAACTAACTGGTGTTTCTTTTGTATTGCTTTGTGTCAATAAAGTATTTAAGGCATTCATTGGTTTTTCCTTGGGACTGCAATCTATTCAGTCCGATCATTTATTTGAGCGTTTTGGATCTATTCGTTGGTAAAGGTAAGCAAAAGTAAAACCAATAAAAGTTGCTAAAGTACGAATAAGTCATGTTGTTCATTTTAAGTTCCTCGATTCAAAAAAGATAAAGCATAAAAAAACCTGATCGGGGTTGCCGATCAGGTATTAACTGTGATGGGCAACTTTCTCATGCCCGAATACGCTCAGGCAACTATCTAAATTGCCAAAAATAATAGTAAGCGTTAGTGTTCACAGATAGATTTAACATCTTTATCTCAAATATTAAAAAATGTTCCTTGAATCTAAAATACGCATTGTTGATGAGTTTGACAAGTCTTTTTTTTGAAAAAACTTCTTATTTTCTCGCTTAAGATTTGATTCAATTACCTATTAACGAATCAACCCTTGAGGCTGTAAAATAATTAGGCTCGCTCCACAAAGCACAATTACACCACCTAATAGATCCCATCTGGTTAATCCAACCTGATCAACAAAGCGTAACCACATGAGCGCAGTAAAAATATAGATACCGCCATATGCAGCATAAATACGCCCAGAAGCTGCTGGATGTAGGGTCAGCAGCCATACGAAGATAGCCAGACTTATGGCTGTAGGTATCCACAACCAAGCTGACTTACCTTCTTTTAAAATCAGATAAGGAAAATAACAACCCAGAATTTCAGCAATTGCTGTAATAATAAATAACCCGAATACACTGAGTATTCGGGTTATAGCAAGACTATCAATTAACATAAGTTACGCTGGTTCTGCCGTATGATGATCTTCAAACACTTCAAGTTTCAAGCCGACAGCTTTGCCATCTTCTTTTTTCACTGATACAGCCACATTACCACCATGATCTGCAAGTTCACCAAACAGAATCATTTCAGCGAGTGGTTTCTTCAAATGTTCTTGAATGAGACGTTGCATTGGACGAGCCCCCATTAAACGATCATAACCGTTTGTTGCTAACCAATCTCGTGCACTTTGATCGACATCAAGAACAACTTGTTTTTCATCCAACTGTGCTTGCAGTTCTGTTAAGAATTTGTCGACTACAGACTCAATCACAGTAGTTGGTAATGCTTTGAATTGAATAACACCATCTAAACGGTTACGGAACTCTGGTGAGAAAGCACGTTTCATCGCTTCTTGGTTATCAGAACTATGATCTTGTTCTGTAAAACCAATGCTCGCACGTGAAATACTTTCCGCGCCAATATTCGTAGTCAAAACAATAATCACATTTCTAAAGTCTGACTTGCGTCCATTGTTATCCGTCAACGCACCATGATCCATGATTTGTAGCAAGAGATTAAACACATCTGGATGTGCTTTCTCAATTTCATCAAGCAACAAGACGCAATGCGGATTTTTATGAATCGCATCAGTGAGCAAACCACCTTGGTCATAACCCACATACCCCGGAGGTGCACCAATTAAACGTGAAACTGCATGACGCTCCATATATTCAGACATATCGAAACGTACAAGCTCCACACCTAACAATTTCGCCAGCTGTTTAGTAACCTCGGTTTTACCTACCCCAGTTGGGCCAGCAAAAACAAAACTACCTACTGGTTTATCTGGCGATTTCAAGCCAGCACGAGATAACTTAATCGCTGAACCTAATGCAGTGATTGCTTCATCTTGACCAAACACCACACGCTTCAAATCACGCTCAAGATTTTCAAGCACTGACTTATCATCTTTAGAAACAGTTTTTGGCGGGATACGAGCAATCTTAGAAACGATATCTTCGATATTCTCTACTGTAATCAAGCTATCATCACTTTCAGCTTTCAGACGACGCTGAGCACCTGCTTCATCAATGACATCAATCGCTTTATCGGGCAAGAAACGATCATTAATAAATTTAGCAGAAAGTTCTACAGCTGATACCAAGGCCTTATCGTCATATTGTACGTGGTGGAAATCTTCAAACTTAGTTTTCAATCCACGTAAAATATCAATCGTTTCCGAAATGCTTGGCTCATTAACGTCAATTTTTTGGAAACGACGTGATAACGCATGGTCTTTTTCAAAAACCTGACGATATTCTTGGAAAGTCGTTGAACCAATACAACGTAAAGTACCATTAGCTAAAGCTGGCTTAATGAGATTTGAAGCATCCATTGTGCTGCCCATACTTGAGCCTGCACCAATGATCATATGAATCTCATCAATGAATAAAATCGCATTTGGATTTTTCTTCAATGCATTAAGCAGTTGTTTTAAACGTTTTTCAAAGTCACCACGATATTTCGTTCCAGCAACCAATGCACCAATGTCCAGACTATAGATTTCAGCCTGACTTAAAGGTTTAGGTGCTTTACCATTCACAATTAACCATGCCAGACCTTCAGCAATCGAGGTTTTACCAACACCCGGATCGCCTACAAGTAATGGGTTATTTTTGCGACGGCGGCACAAAATTTGTGCTGTACGCTCAATTTCTTTTTCACGACCAATCAGTGGGTCAGTTTTGCCTTTTTGCGCTTCAACATTTAAGTTCAGCGTATAAAGCTCTAATGGCCCTGCATTGCCTGCGCTGGTTTCACCTTCAATATCTTCAACTTCTTCTTCAACTTGCACTTCGTCTTTACGTGTCCCATGAGACAAGTATTGAGTTAATGTCAAGCGATTGATTTGATGACGTTTAAGTAAATAGACAGCAAAAGAATCACGCTCTGAGTACATTGCGACCAAAACATCCGCACCTTCAACAGTACGATCGCCGCCACTTGATTGCACGTGGAAAATAGCACGTTGCAAAATGCGGTCGAAACTTTCTGTTGGATGTGGAGCTTGCTCGCTATTTTCGCCAAGCTTAGGAGTATGTTGTTCTACATATTCTTCTAATTCTTTACGCAAAGAAACTATATCAGCCCCACATGCTTTGAGTGCATTCACGGCTGAATCGTTGTCGAGTAATGCTAATAATAAGTGTTCGACTGTAAGAAACTCATGTCTCTTTTGACGAGCCATGCTAACAGCCAAACGTAATGATACTTCTAATTGACGACTGAGCATGTAACCCCCTTATGCTTTAGGCTCAATCTGGCAAAGTAATGGATGACCTTGCGATCGAGCGTAATTATTAACAAGGTTTGCCTTAGTTTCCGCGATGTCTCTTGGATATACTCCGGCAATACCTTTACCTTCATAGTGTACTGTTAGCATTACTTGAGTTGCTTGGTCAAGATTCATTGCAAAGTATTGTTGTAAAATTTCAATTACAAAGTCCATTGGGGTGTAATCGTCATTCATTAATACGACTGCATATAATGGGGGACGCTTGAGTTCTGGAGGGGCTGTTTGTACAACAACCTCTCCGTCATGATCTTCGTTTTGCGAATCACTTAAGCGTGGATGGAAGTGCCAATCGACATAGCCAGACTGCTGAAAAGAAGCCTTGATATCTTTTAAGTTTGTTTGACGCTTATTTGTTCGCATAGGATGTTACTATTGTGAATTTGCTTCAGCTTGAGGAATTTCTGCTACAAAAGCAGAAGATGTTTCGACAGGTTTACCACGCTGCCAACTAAAACGTTTAATAACTGGTGTTTCAGAGCCGCCTGTTAAACGCACTTCAATAAATTGAGGTGTAAAACCTTTAGGCATCGTCCAACGACCTGTTAAACGTTCAAAGTCAGTAAAGTTAAAGTTTTTCGCTTCAAGTGGTACTACTAAAACTTCAGTATCTTTGATCAATCTTATTTCAACCGATCCTAGAGCACGGCGCTTACTTGGACTTACTTGTACTAAATCTAGCTGATATTCATAAGCATTTTCAGGTAAAGGCTTAATGGCCAGATTTTGAATCGTTAAGCTTAAACCACCACGCTGTCTCAAAATCTCACGGTAGATATTACTCATACCTTCTTGCTGAGTCTTATCGGCATTCGCTTGATTAAGCGCTTCAAACAGATCATTTGCATTGGTCACAGCCACATCACGCTCTTGTACTGCCGCGTTTAAGCTTTTGTTAACTGCATCTAAAGCTGTTTTTTGCTTTTGCACTACTTCAACCAATTGCTCCGCATCTGCATCGTAACCAACAACAGTTAAACCTTGACGGTGCCCAATTGTATAGCCGAGCGCAAAACAACCACTCATTAAAATGGCAGCACCAATAAATAAAGGCTTATTGGTGTTTAAAAAATTTTTCTTTTGCAACGAACTTTCTGCCGAAGTCGTCTGTCCAGAGTTTTGCATCGTCATCTCAGTGTTCAAGATCAGAGTCAAGACACACATTTAAATCGAAATTTAAATGTGTGTGAAGCAAAAAAGAGTTTTTTATGGTAATAAACCAATCCCTTGTAAGCCTTCATCTTCAATAAAGCCAAACATAAGGTTCATATTTTGTACAGCCTGACCAGATGCGCCTTTTACAAGGTTATCTTGAGCAGCCAAAATAATCAGTTTATTTGGTTGTGGTTTATACAAAGCAATACGAAGCTCATTTGCACCGCGTACACTACGTGTTTCAGGTGAACTATTCGCAGGCATGACATCTACGAATTTTTCATTAGCATAGAAGTTTTCATATAAAGCTTGTAAGTCTGTCTGCTTACCCACTTCCGTTAAGTCTACATAAATTGTACTCAACATACCGCGAATCATCGGGACTAAATGCGGAACAAACAAGAGTCCTTCAAACCCACCTTTTTGTCCTGCAATATTTTCTAAAGCTTCTACAATTTCCGGATGATGGCGATGGCCTGCAACACCATATGCTTTAAAGTTATCTGCATTTTCACTATAAATCATGCCTAAGCTTGCTTTACGGCCAGCACCAGAAACACCAGATTTCGCATCAATAATAATATTTTTTGTTTCAATCAATGCTTGTGCCGATTTTAACAGTGGCGCTAAACCTAATTGAACAGTCGTCGGATAGCAACCCGGATTACCAATAACTTGAGCTTGTTTAATTTTTTCACGGTTTAACTCAGTTAGACCATATACAGAATCTTTTAATACATCTGGGCAAGCATGCTCCATGCCATACCATTTTTCAAACTGTTCAAGATTTTGTAAGCGAAAGTCTGCTGCTAAATCAATAACTTTAGTTCCAGCTGCAATCAACTCTTTGGCATGCTGCATCGCAACGCCATGTGGAGTTGCAAAAAATACAACATCACATTCTTTTAATGCATTAATGTTTAAATCTGAAAATTGAAGATCAGTATGTCCACGTAAATTAGGGAACATATCTGCAACTGGTTTGCCCGCTTCTGTACGTGAAGTAAGAACTCGAACCTGCGCTTTAGGATGTCGTAATAAAATACGTAATAGT
>Ga0209370_1001292_pt1 | contig 22866 bp, 28 predicted proteins | sample AgamicAtPrz_FD_187164 | JGI IMG/M metagenome (GOLD analysis project Ga0209370, IMG submission 187164) | Agave microbial communities from Guanajuato, Mexico - At.P.rz (SPAdes) (version 2) | ecosystem: Host-associated > Plants > Phyllosphere > Phylloplane/Leaf | place: Guanajuato, Mexico... | reverse complement strand
ATAGATCTAACCTTTTGCCCCGTGGTTACACTCGTAACCGGCCTCTCAGGGCCGATATAGCTCAGTTGGTAGAGCAGCGCATTCGTAATGCGAAGGTCGTAGGTTCGACTCCTATTATCGGCACCATCATCTCATCCAGTATCATCCTCAATCATCCATTTCTCCTTGTTTTTCGCGGTGCTGGCTGTTTTGTTTGTCCGCTGTTATCCACCTTTTACCGTTGCAATCCAAATTTAAAACGGGTACATAATCGGGTATCTGAGTTTGAGGCGGGTACCTATGAAACTAAACGCGCGACAGGTCGAGACGGCAAAGCCTGCCGAGAAAGACTACAAGCTGCCAGACGGTAACGGACTTATCCTGCTGGTGAAAACCAGCGGGGCGAAATACTGGCGCTATCGCTATACCTTCGCCGGTAAAGAAAAGATGCTGGCGCTCGGTGTGTACCCGGCTGTTTCGCTGGCGGCCGCACGCGAAAAGCGAGATGAGGCCCGGCGGAACGTTGCGGCGGGTATTGATCCTGTGAAGGTCAAAAGCCACGTTGCGGCTGCCGCGGCAAAGACGATCACGTTTAAAGAGATTGCCGCAGAATGGCATGAATTCAAGAAGCCGCGCTGGTCGTCTGGCTATGCCTCTGACATTCTCGAAGCGTTCAACAAAGATATTTTCCCAGCTGTGGGTAAGCTGCCAGTTGCTGAAATCGAACCGGTTCAGATGCTGGCGGCACTGCGCAAAATTGAGAATCGTGGCGCAACCGAGAAAGCAGCCAAAACGCGCCGGTGGTGCGGTGAAGTATTCAGCTATGCAGTTGCGACCGGGCGCGCGAAGTATAACCCCGTCAGCGAACTGAACAGTGCCATGACCGGCCATAAGGGGGAGTCCTTTCCCTTCCTGACGGCTGAAGAACTGCCCGATTTTCTGGCGGCGCTTGAAGGTTACAAGGGGAGTCAGCTCCCCCGGTTGGGTTTGCAGATCATGATGCTGGCAGGACTGCGTACTTACGAACTGCGGCATTCAAAATGGGAATGGGTAGATTTCGATAACCGGCTGTGGGAGATACCTGCCGAATTTATGAAGATGGATCGCCCGCACATGGTACCGCTTTCCGATCAGCTTGTTATTTTGCTGAAAGAACTGCACGGCCTGACGGGTCGATACCTGAATATGTTCCCCGGCAGGAATGACCCGTCAAAGGTCATGAGCGAGAACACAATAAACCGGATGATCCACACGCTGGGATATAAGGGGAGGGTAGTAGGGCATGGCTTCCGGCATACATTCAGCACCATCCTGAACGATAAAGGATTCAACTCTGATTGGGTTGAACTCCAGATTGCTCACGTGGATAAGAACAATATACGCGGGGTTTATAACCATGCCCTGTATATGGAAGGGCGTCGGGAGATGATGCAGTGGTATGCGGATTATATTGACCAGCTGCGTTTGATTTAAAGAAACTGTTTTTTCCACTCTTCGACCTCGCCGCGTACCCAGCGGGAGGTTCGGCTCCCGAGCTTCTTAGGCTTCGGAAATTCGTTATTGCTGATGCGCTCATAAATACTGGATTTTTTCAGGCCAACGGAGCGCTCAACCTCTTTGATGTTAATCAAGTCAGTGTCAGAGATAACCGGTGTCATGCTATACCTCTCTTTTTCATGGCATCGAGCAGGATGTCCTGCACTGTTCGTTTTGAGTTGCGCCGCTCCATCACCATTTCGTCCATAGTGTCGGCGGCGATAATGTGGTGAATGAACACCGGGCGGTTGTGTCCGGCCTGAATCTGCCGGGTTGGCCCGATGCGTTCGATAATTTGCTGGTACTGCTCCAGATCCCACCAGTGCGAGAAAAACACCAATATGTTGCCGCCGTCTTGCATGTTCAGGCCGTGGCCTGCGCTGGCCGGGTGCGCGAACAGGACCGGTATCTTTCCGGCGTTCCAGTCGCGCAGCGTTTGTGGATCCTGGTCGAGGTGGCGACCGCGCGGGAATGCTTTAAGCAGGCGCTCAAGATCGTGTTTCCAGTGGTAGGCCACCAGCACCGGTGCGCCAGCTGCTTCGGTGAGAATACTGTCCAGCGCCTGTAGCTTCGCGTCGTGCAGTTCTGACCAGCTTCCGGCGTCGTCGGTGTACACCGCGCCGCTGGCAATTTGCAGACACTTCACCGTTTTTGCCGCGGCGTTCGGCGCTTCGATGTCTTCGCCGTTCAGTTCGAGGAACATTTCCTTTTCCATTTCGCGATACTGCTGGCGGGCCTTGGGCGGCATGTCTATGCGGATCACGTTATGGATAGGCTCTTTGATGTCGAACCAGTCGGCGGCATCAAGGGAGATAGTCACGTCGGCCAGGGCGCGCTGTATTTCGTCCTGCGAGTGTGCGAACGGCTCCAGCTTCGTCCAGCTCTGCCCTGGAAACTGTATTGAGTTGAACCAGCGGGAAGTAAACGCGCCGTAAGTGCGCCCGAGGCGCTGCCCCTGATCCACAAACCACGCTTGCCCCCACAAATCCACCAGTCCGTTCGGCGCTGGCGTACCGGTGAGATTCATCCAGCGCCGGACGTGCTTATGTGCCACCTTGCCTAGCGCCGCCGCACGCTTACCACCCCCGCGTAGTCGGAAGGATTTCAGCCGGGTGCTTTCGTCGGGGATAACGGTACTGAACGGCCAGCGGTCGCCCAGTTCTTCCACCAGCCAGACCAGATTGTCGTAGTTGATGGTGAACACACTCGCGTTGCTGTTCGCCAGCGCCGCAGCCCGCGCTTTGGTATTACCGACAATCGGCTGCACCTCGATATTGCGCAGATGCTCCCATTTCACCGCTTCATCCGGCCAGGTGCTGGCAGCCACGCGCAGCGGTGCGAGAACCAGCGCGGGCTGTGTCTCCGCTCCCGCCATGTAGAGATCCTCCAGCGTAGTGAGCGTAGCCACTGTTTTACCCATACCCATGCCCGCCCAGATATTGCAGCGAAGATTATCAACTTCATGATTAATAATGAGATCTTGGTAAAGTCTAGGTTTGAAACTATGTTGGATTGACATATAATGTTCTCAGTAACATAACCTCGAGTGAAAATAATGAAAATTACGGCTGGAGAATTTCTTAAAGATTTATCTTTAATACCTACTATCTCAGCATTGCTTTATATTTTGACATATGCTTATCTAGTAGGTGAAAGTTATTATTTTAAATACCCTGTAGAATTTATTGATATAAATATTAACATCATTCTTATAACTTCATTTAAAATATTGACGATATTTTTACCACTTCTTTGTGTTTTTTGGTTTGACCTGTCAAAGAGAACTTCGATTATATGGTTTCTTATTACTGGTATTTACTCGATATGGATTTTAGGAGTTTATACCTTTAATGTTTTTAACCCTAAATCGCTGTACTTAATGATTTATAGTGGTAAGGCGATTTTTCTTGTGTGTCTTGGTATTATCGTTGTTGTTTTCATGGTCATGATTGTGGTTTGGAGCGGTGTTTTTAAATCTACACTGATAAATAAAATTCCTTCCGCTATCATTGGGACAACATGTCTACTAGTGCTATCATTTCTTGCGGGTTTCGTTAACTCATCATCTGATAAAGTCTCTTATCCTGAATTTGATAACGGTGAGAATGAACTTTCAACTACAACTGATGCTCCATTTATACTACTTTCTAAAAGTAGTAACGGTTTCATTCTCGGCCGTTGCGATGCATATGACAAAGATTTTGTATTGATTCCATATGATGCCAAAATGAAGTTTAGGAGAGTTAAAGATGAGGATAAAATAAACTTTTATAGGCATTGCTTTGATGATACTTGGAATCTATCTTTTTAAATAATCCCCTTCAGATTTTTGCTATCCAGCACCACCACGGTAAAGCCCAGCGCGCGCAGTCGTTCGTGCTCGCGCAACTGGTCGGCGCGTGGTAGTTTACCGGGTGCTTTGCATTCGACAAAGACAAGACGGCCGCCGGGTAGCAGGACTATTCGATCCGGTACCGAGCGGCGGCCGGGTGACACGAACTTAAAGGCGACCCCGCCAGCCTTTTTCACTTCGGCGACGAGGTGCTTTTCAACAAGGCTTTCACGTTCGTAAGCCATTATTTTTCACCTTCCTGCTTTTTGCGTTTCTTCATGCAGGTAGCGCAGTTCTCAGGGTGCTCATGCCATTCATCAATCCTGATGCCGGTGAACATCCATTTACCACATAGTGATATGGCTTCCCCCGAATTAAAGAAATGCGCTTTTTTCGAAAGGGCGGGAAAACCCCACCCTTTATTGTCGATGTTAGGCATCGTCAACCGCCTTACGCTTTTCGCGCATGTTCTGCATTAGGCAAAAATCAGCCCGGCGCTCGCTCCAGTCCTGATTAAGTTCGTTACGTGATTCGCGGTTGGCTTTGGCCCAGACCTTCGCTGCTCGGTCATATTCACCGGACTGCTCAAGGCGCAAAGCCTCCCGCGCAGTCCGGTAATAAAGCGGACTGTCCCGATATTTATATGACATGGGGTTATCCTTCTACGGGTTCGATCGGGCGGATGCTGCTCAGCACCAGACGAGTACGGACGCCGACGGCACCACCGCGGCGGCCAGTGTCTTTGTAGTAATACTCTTTTGGGCCAGCCACCCACGTTGTGGGGTTTTGATGCAGTTGCACCTGCTTTTCACCGGTGCGGGTAATAACCGTTCCGGTATGCGTTTTTATTACAGCCATTGCGATTAATCCTTACGGTAGTGGTACGCCTCGAAGCCGCCAGCGTTCAGCGGGATATCGGGCGCCCACTCGGGGTTAGTGGAGAGCAGAGCGGAAAGCGCTTTGTCGTTGAAATCGTCAGTGTCCGGCGCTTCGGTGATTACCTCATCGTGTACCGTCAGTACAATGCTGTAACCGGCATCCTCGATCAGCGGCATGTTTCCGGCCAGAACGTCACGGGCAGCAGCCTGAGTGACGTTTTCCACCAGCTTTCCGCCGTAAGTTTTGAGCCGCTGCCATTTGCGCGAGTAGGAGTTAACGCCCTGATAGGTGATATTCCCCTTCTCGATGGACGGGGACGGGTAGCACAGCGCGCGCCCGGACGGCAGCTGTATGCGCAGCCATGCGCCATCGCGGCGGATTTTCAGATAACCGCAGTACAGCGTTTTTTGCGGTGTGGCTATTGCGGCGCGGACGGTGCGCTCCAGCTCGTACCAAAAATCGCAGGTTGCCGGGTGGGCTCTGCGCCACAGCCGCTTGAGTGAGTCGCAGGCGATGAATACGCGTTCTGACAGGCTGTAGGTCGCCTTACGTTTAACCGATTCGTCGTACCAGCTTTTAGCCTCGCGGATGACATCACGGGGGATATTTGGCAGCGCGGCGCTCGCCAGCTCGTCGAGGTCGAGGCCGTAGACCAGCGCGAAGGTCAGGAACGCCGCAACGCCGCCGCCAAAGCCGAGGCCCAGCTCCATCACCTTGCCGATCTGGCGTTGATATTTATCAACATCGTCCGGTGAAATATTGAAGGCGCGGGCGTAGGCCAGTTTATACAGGTCCGGTCCGGTTCCCTCGTCGTACTCCCGGAACGCGTCCAGCTTCCACTGCTCGCCGGCAAGCCAGGCCAGTTTTCGCCCCTCGATATTCGACAGGTCGCTAACCACCAGCTTTTTGCCCGCGGGGGCCATGATGCAGCCGCGCAGCGCCGAGCTGGTCAGCTCCATGATGTTATCGAACAGCAGATCGGCGCATCCGGCTTTCAGCGCCTCGATGCCCTCGTCTATCTGGTCCTGCTCAAGAGAAGGGCGAGGCAGGTTCTGGGGCTGGAACAACCGCCCGGCCCAGCGCCCGGTTCGCGATGCGCCGCAGAACTGCAGCGTGCCGCGCAAACGTCCGTCGCTGCTCACACCCTTCATCAGTGATTTGTATTTACTGGTGCTGGTGGTGCTGGCCTGAAGACGGATAGCCAGCAGCTCTTTCACCGCCGACGGCAAATCAGGATCTGCCATACGGCGCTCCAGCGTGCTGCGCTGCATGTCCGGCAGCTCCACACCGTAGGATTTAACAATGTGCTTAATCAGCGCATCGCGCTGCGTGGCCGCCTGCACTTCGCCGTCGGTCATTACCTGCGTGCGCCTTGCCAGGCGTTTTTGCTCCTGATCTACTGCCTCGATTGCGGCGCGTGCGAGCTGCACATCCATGCAGACGCCTCGGTCGTTGATCTGCTGGTCACGATGCCAGAGCGCCAGCTCTGCCCCCTGATAATTCCACTTCGGCAGCCGTTTATAGACTTCGCGCATGGCTTCGATATCAAGGCCAGCATAAGCAACAAAGCGCCGCCATTCTTCCGGATGGGTTTTGCTGGTCGCGCGCCGCAGTTTGCTGTTCTTTGGTCGCGTCTTACAGAACAGCTGGATCAGCGCTTTACCTTCTTTGTCCTTCGCCTTGTCCTGCGGGACACCCAGCACCTCGCAGAGCGCGCCCAGCGCGCCGGGGAGGCCGTGCGCCAGCGCCTGCACCATCGTGTCGCGCCAGCGCGTTACCTCAGGGGCCAGCCGCGGTATTGCATGGCGCAGCACCGTGCGGTCAAAGTGCGAATTGTGAAAATAAAGCAGGGTGTCGGGGTCGGCGATAGCCTTCTGAAGCCTGCCGGGGATAGGTTCGCCAGCAGTCAGATCCCAGACGCTAACCGGCTCGTCGCCGATGGCCCAGGCGAAGAGCATCACCTCGACACCTTCTGCATAAGCATGCGTGCCGTTTGTAATGGGTATTTCGCAATAGGTTTCCAGGTCGCCCCATAGTATATTATTCATATCTAACCTTAGGAGTTATTCAATGGAATTAACAATATCCTTTTCTACAATTCTCATGGCCGCTTTAGGATTTTTAGGTGTGTATATACTTATGCCTTTGGCATTAGTCATCCGAGACCACCTAATACTAATTACTATTGAAAAGAAAATTGTTAATGCCAAATTTTGGACCATGGTAGCGGATTGTCAGCGAGCTTTGGCAATGATTGATACGGTATATAGCACTCACTGGTCATATGCAAAAAAAGATGGTGTAGAAGTTTGTTCTATCAAAGGTATACCTGTATCTCTGGAGAAGTTTCTTAAGTTTCAAAATCAGCGGGAGGAGTCAATAAAGATTTATAGACATCTTAATGTGAAAATTAAAAATAGAATTAATTGGCTTGTTTGGGCTGAAAAATACTTTAAGGTCGAATTAAAAATTGCTGATGAAATTAAAAAAGAAATGGAGGATAGCTATAACTATGAAGTTGACAGAATAAAACGCCAAAAACTCGACGTTATAACTTCGGATTTAACCACGCCTCCCACGAAACAGGAGGCGTAAGTTTAAGTTTTAAATCAGCGCGTCGGCGTCTGCGCCTTCGCTGATATCGTCGAAGTCATCCGGCGCGGCCACACCGCCACCTGCGAATGCGTCACCGTCGCGCAGGAACTGGACGCCTCCCAGCGATGCGTTGACACGTTTGCCGAAGTTGTTGTCCTGCGCCCAAATGTCGATCACCGCGTTGACGTAGCAGCCAGCATAAGGACGCCCATCAGCCTGGATGAGTGGCGAACGGTCGCGGTCAATGACCGCCGGGCGCGCTTTGTTGGCAGCGTTCAGGAAGAAGTTACCAGGGAAGCCTTCATATTCGGCTTTTTCGTCACCGTCATGCAGGCAGAGGTTGAGCTTTTTCTCCAGTTGGCCGTAAATGATTTCCCACTTCTCTCCCCATTTTTCCTTCGCTACCTGTTTCAGCGTCTTGCGGATCTCTTCCAGCTGCGGGTGTTTCGGATCCATCAGGAAAACAGCAGAGAAGCGCGGGTCGCCTTCACCGTTAACAGTTTTTGCTTCGAACAGAGCAGGGAAGGCCAGGCGGACGTTGTTCAGTTTAATTTTCATGGAGTCGTTCCTTAATCAGATGAGGTCTGCGGCGAGCGCGTCGTCGGACACGTTGTCGAAATCGTTAACAGGGTTGATATTGAGCGCTGGGCGCGGGTCGGATTCGGGGGCGACGGTGGGCTTACCGTCAGTGCGGGTGATCAGCGCTTCGACTTTCGGCCAGCGGCGAGGGCTGGCCTTTTTGATAAGCTTCTCGGCTTTGGTCGGGCTGATCAGCTTGAAGTCGAAGACTTCTTCCATTTTGTAGCGGAACTGGTCTTTCAGCAGCGCGCGGGCGGCTTCTTCATCGCTCCAGGCGCGGTTACCTTGTTTGCCAGTAACCAGCTTAAAGCCCGGTACCGGATGCCCGGCGTTTAGCTCACTGTTCACCCGGTCGCGCACAGCCTTTAGCCAGGATTCGATAAAATCGGCCTGGCTGTATACCTCTGCCAACTGTTCGGCGGTCAGCAGTGGCACACGCGAGCTGGCAGCAGTGATGATTTCGCTAACCGGTTTTGTCAGGTCTTCGAAATCGCTGGCAGCTGTTTGCATGTGCTGCATTTTCTGAGCAGTGCAGACGGCTTTTGCCTTACAGAACCGGCACTGCTTTTCGCCGGGAGTGAAGTTTTCCAGAGGCAGTGTTTCGACGCCTTCGCAATCTGCGATGTTGAACATCACGATCACATTGTCCGCCGCTTCTTGTGCCCGTTCGCCGAACGCCTGGAGTTCTTCAACCGTCAGCGCCCATTCCGAAACGTGGTTAAGCCGCGGCTGGTGGATGAACAGGCGCACCGTATCGAAGTCGTACAGCATGCTGAACTGTTCGAGCGCGCCCAGGGCATACAGCTGCAGCTGCTCGTTCTGTTCGGTATCGACGCGCACACCCTTACCGTATTTCAGGTCGTGGATCTGCAGCTCGTTGCCCGCGATGATTACACCGTCGGCGGTACCGAATGATTCTTCAACCCCCACAATGTGAGAGAAGTCGACACGCTGCTCGACCAGCAGCTCATTGCCCTGAGACAGCGCCCAGACCGTATCGACGTAGCGGCCAACGGCTTCGACCATTTCGTCATCTACCTGCGGGCCGGAAGTATCATCCGGGGGCTCAGCAAGAGGATAGGAGCCGAGGAACATCGCGACGTTACAACCTGCATAGTGTTCCGGGTAGCTCTGGCGGTTTCGCAGCACCTTTTCGGCAAGCGCATGCGCTGCGGTACCTTCTTCTGCGAATGAGGAGCTTTTATCCGGTTGCGTGGCTTCCAGCGCCAGACTACCGGGGCAGCGCATCCACCGATGCGCTGAAGACGGGGAAAGTCGTGCATGAACTTCTGGCATAATTAACCCTCCAGCGCTTTTTCAGACTGGCCGATCACGTCTGCGAGTTTATCGTCAGCGACTTCACCGAGCTTTTTGGCACCCTGCTTTTCCAGAATCGCCACAGCTTCGGCACGGTAACCGCCTTTCGCCAGCTGGAGGATCAACCCTTCAGCCTTTTTACGCAGTGCCGCAAAATCAATCTGCTCGGCAGTATCTTCCCCGGCCTCACCACCCGTTTCGGTACCGCCTTTTGCCGCGTTTTTACGCGCGAAATCTTCCTGCAGCTGGAGGTACTCAACTTTAGTGATCTCGATATGGCCCTTTTTAAGCAGCTCATTCAGCTTGCGTAAGGTATGGAGCTCGCTGGCGGCGGAGCCATCGACGTTCTTACAGTAGAACGGCCCGGTGCGTTCCTCATGCTTACCACTGGTTTTCGGCTTCACTTCATGGCGACCGTCGGCTGGTGCGTCCAGTAAACGCTCGGCAAAGTCACGGCGTGCCGCGATGGTTGGCAAATCGTCCCAGAAGCGCAGGATGTTACGCGACAGGTCAAGTAATGCTGGCTTGTTCAGATGGCCGGCGCGTTTTACGCCCTGCAGGGCGCTGTCCAGAGCATCGATCTGCACAACGCGTTTATCACCTTCGGCGTCGCGGTAATCAACAACACGCTGGACCATCGTTTCGCTGAGCTCCTGCGGCTCAGGGTAGAAAGCAGCCAGGGCGATAATGTCGCTGAACTCCAGATCGTCCAGCGTAACCTTACGGATAGCGGTATTTTCCGCTTTGGTTTCCGGTACCGTTTCGCGATATTCCTGCACCTGCGCCAAGGTGTCCGGGCGGAGAGCGACATCAGAGGCCAGGGCAGTGATAAGGCGTTCCAGCAATTCGTTGTTACGGGTTACCAGTTGGTTATTAAGTTCCAGATTTGTTTCTAAGCTCATACTGCGGTCCTCGCTACAAGGAGAATGAAGGTAATAGCCAGGCCGAACGCAGTAGCGAGGGCCAGACCGGTGATAATGTCGAAATGTTTGCGGCGATAATGAAGCACGTCGCGCCCCGTCAGCCGGTGGGGGTGTTCAGGTTTCATCGGTAGTGCTCCTTTTCATGTCGGGGAGCGCACTGCACTGAATGCGCTTTCAGGCATGAAAAAAAGTCCGTCATGGGAGGCGGGCAAAGACTACACACAGCAATGGATGATTCAGGGGATGGGGGATGCGGCTAAAGCGGCGCGGTACTCTTCATAACTAAGGGCTTCTTCGCCTTCTTTCAGGCTATCGAAATATGCTTCGTAATCGTCCACAGGTCGTTTCCTCATTCAGTTCACTTTGGCGGTGCGGCGGCCTGTGCTGATCTTCGGCTTGTCTCGGTGGACTGCAATTCACCGCACCCCAAAGGGAACTTACTGACCCGTATTGCCGACATCCTGTCCCGCCACGGTCCCGACGCATGGTTTAGAGTCGCGCCGTTCGACTTGTGATAAAAATACAAGCAAACCTGTAAATTCGTCAACAGGTATTCTGGTAATCAAATGCATATTAAACCTAATTACTTGTTTTTACGGGCAATAAAAAAGAGGGCCGAAGCCCTCTTTGTTTGACAGTTAGGATGCGGTTATCTCTTTCTGCGGAATATGCGGTGTTCTACCATGGTCCCAATGATCTTGATGGGTTTTTCCCATGAGCGACAAATGGGGTAATCGCTGTTTAAGGGCACAAGTTCGAAGTCTTCTTCACCTTTAGCACCAATCCCTACCGGGCGGTACTTTTTGAATGTTGCTTCATGACTACCGTTGCATGCTGCGACAAATTCACCTGGAGTAGGGTATACGTCAGTGTCAATTATAACGATGTCTCCCTCTTTAAATTCCGGTTCCATCGAATCTCCGCGTATACGGAGAGCAAATGAACTCTCTGATAACTCAGCTGTGGTGAGGATGTATTCGAAATCACCTTCTTCATGAAGCTGTTCAGCGCTTGTGAAAGCTCCTGCTTGTACATAGCTTAGAATAGGCACTCTCCGGGCTCCGTAGTTGAAATCTGTGACGACATCGCCCCCAAGAAGTAACCACTTAGGATCGCATTCTAGAGCTGACGCTAAAGCAAGAAGATTACGTGGTTTAAGTGTTTTTCCATTCTCTATAGCTTCAATCGACTGCTGGCTTATGCCCGCTCGTTTAGCAACTTCGACCTGAGTTAAGTTTAGTTCTGTTCTGCGCTTTTTGGCTCGGTTGGCAAGATTCATGATGACTCCTTTTCTGTCGTTGATAATTACAGATACATCTGTATTTGACAAACAAGGGTGCCTGTGAGGTAATTACAAGTAAACCTGTAAACACCTGAGGGCTTACACAATGACCAGTTCTACCCTTGCTTCACGCATAAAGGAGCGCCGCAAAGCCTTAGGCATAACCCAAACTTCATTGGCTGAAAGCGTTGGCATGCGCCAGCAGTCTATTCAGTACCTTGAGTCCGGGCGTGCCACTCGTACCAGCTTCATTCTTGAATTGGCAAAAGTTCTGAAATGCGATCCTGACTGGCTATTAAACGGCGAAAATTTAAAACATCAAAAGGCGTAACCCATGCCAGAGAAAAAGATCTGGGGGGCGACGCCTGACGAATGGTTCCATTTCGACCTGGTGCTAGGGCGTACTGACCAACTGCTGCCGGTCGTGTGCAACCCGGGCGCCGCCATTTCCCCCGACAGTAAACTGAAAGCGCTGGGCAAGACGCCGAGCCGCTATAATCGTGACCGTCTGGTCACCGGCATTGCTCAGTGGACAGAGCACGTCGTAACCGAGCACGACTTTGCCCGCTGGTCGAACGAACCAGATTACGGCATCTGCGTGCGTACAGGTCATGGCTGGCTGGCGCTGGACTGCGACAGCGAAGATAAAGACATTCAGGCCGATATTCGCAAAACGCTGGAGCAGCTGCTGGGCGAGCTACCGCCGCGTCGCTGGCGCGCCAACAGCAACAAATGCCTCTACCTGCTGGCCGTTGACGGCGATTTCCGTAAGCGCATCCACCGCCTGGCGGGCGACATGGGCATTATCGAACTGCTGGCGAACGGGCAACAGTTCGTTGCCTGCGGTACGCACAGCAGCGGCGCGCGTATTGAATGGGACGGCGGTCTGCCGGATGAGCCTCCAGCTATTACTGCCGAGCAGCTCGAAACGCTGTGGCAGCACCTGGCTGAGCAGCTGCCTGTGTCAGTCACCACCGAAGCGGGCAGCACGAAGTTGCGCGACCGCTCAACCTTCACGCCCGGCGCCACAGATGAGACGGCGGAATACTTGGACGCCAACGGCTGGACACTTCTGGATGGTGCGAACGGCGAGCGATACATCCGCTGCCCGTTTGAGGATGGCCACAGCACCGGCGGCGACCCGACCAGTTCGGTTTACTTCCCGGGAGGTACCGCGGGCTTTGAGCAGGGCCATTTCAAGTGCCTGCACGCCAGCTGCGCTCACCGCGACGACGGCGATTTTCTTAATGCCATCGGTATCCGCAACGACGATTTCGAAGACCTGACCAGCACCGAAGCGGCCGAGCCATTACCGCTGCCGGCGTTCGAGCGTGACAAATGGGGCCGAATCGAGGCCACCATCAGCAATGCGGCCAAAGCGGTAGTGCGTCCTGACTTCGTGGACATCGATATTCGCTTTGACCAGTTCCGCGACGAAATCATGTTCGCCCCGGCAGGCTCCGGGCAGTGGCAGGCGTTCACCGATGCAGACTATGCGCGCCTGCGCATCACGATGGAAAAGCGCGGCTTTAAGCCTGTCGGGCGTGAGCTGATACGCGACGTAGTGCTGCTGGCCGCTGACGAACAGCCGTTTGACTCAGCGACTACCTGGCTAAACGGGCTGGAGTGGGACGGCGTGCCGCGCATCGAAACTTTCTACCATACGCACTTCGGTACCGCCGACACGCCATACACCCGCGCGGTGTCCATGTACATGTGGACGGCGCTGGCGGGCAGGGTGCTGGAACCCGGAGTTAAAGCCGATATGGTGCCAATCCTCGTCGGCCCGCAGGGCTGCGGGAAGTCCTCCGGCGTGGAGGCGCTGAGCCCCGACCCGGCGTTCTTCACTGAGATATCGTTTGCTGAGAAAGACGACGACCTGGCGCGCAAGATGCGCGGGCGTCTGGTGGCGGAGATCGGCGAGCTGCGCGGCCTTAATACCAAAGAGCTGGAATCCATCAAGGCATTCGTGACGCGCACGCATGAGAACTGGATCCCTAAGTATCGTGAGTTCGCCACCCAGTTCCCGCGTCGTCTGGTATTCGTCGGTACCACCAATGAGGACGAGTTCCTCGCGGATAAGACCGGTAACCGCCGCTGGTTGCCCGTAGAGGTGTCGAAAGTCGACGTGAAAGCGATAAAAACCGACCTCCTTTTGCTCTGGGCTGAGGCCCGCGAGACGTTTAAGCGCCTCGGTGGCATCCAGTTCCGCGATGCTGAGCGGCTCGGTGCGAGTGTCCACGAGCAGTACACCATCAAGGACGCATGGCTCGAAACGGTCGAGAAATGGCTCGACACGCCTGACCTGATGACTAACGACATTCCGCGAAATTGCGAATTTTTACGCGCTAGCGACGTTCTGCGCGATGCGATTGGCTTAAATCCTGACCGCATTGGAAAACGCGAAGAAATGCGAATTAGCAATGTTTTGCAAAATTGCGGTTATAAGCGTGTTCAGCGTCGTGTTGACGGGAAAATGACTCGAATTTTTGAGGCGGTGTCCCAACCTGTACCAGCCTCGAAATAGAGGTTGGTACATTTTAACTAATTGAATTTCAAGGCCAGTACCAACTGTACCAACTGTACCAACCTAATTACTAAGAACCCCATATATATATATAAGTCGTTTGGGGAAAAGGTTTGAAAAGAGCTGGTACAGGTGGGTACAGGCTGGTACAGGCCGAACAAGTAATTTTTTGCACATAACAGCGTGCAATAAGCGAATCGGGACTGCGTTACCCACGCCCACGGAGAGGCAGACGCGGTTCCCTGAAAATTTTTTCGTAGCAAAACGTAGAGGTCAGAGCTATGCGTAATATTCAACAGGTTTTAGAGCGCTGGGGTGGCTGGGCTGCCGATAGCAACACCGCGGTAAGCTGGGCTCCAATAGCTGCTGGGTTTAAGGGACTGGTGGTCAGCAGTTCGTCCAGCAGGCTGAGTTGCTGCGATGACGATGGGCTGGTTATCGATGCCTGTGTCTGTCGACTGCAGCAGGTCCGCAAGCCTGAGGAGCTGGATGTCATCATGCTGTACTACGTCTACGGGTTGACCAAGCGCGAGATAGGGCGTCGCATCCGGGTTTCCGAAATGGAGGTGCGTCGTCGCATCAGCATTGCTGAGGGGTTTATCGAAGGGTGTCTCTGTATGCTGGGGGTTCGTCTTCAGATGGACCCAGAGGTGGAAAAACAACGATTTGAAAAAAGTGCTAGTGCGTGTCGCAAAAACTGCGCTACGCTGGTATGAGTTGAATTTCTGACCTCAACGAAGAGGCTCCCGCTAGGGGGCCTTTTTTCTTACCCCGTTCAGGGGAAAAGTTAATAAAACAGAGCTTTCGCAGCGATAAAACGCTATGCAATTTGCCCCCCTGTTTTATGCACGATTTATTCACTCAATTTTGTTCGTTTCGTACAGATTATCTTGCGTAAACACGCCTTTCGCCGCGAATCAGTGGTGAGTGCCGATCGCGTAGTACCGATAACGTACATTATGTTAAATCAGGCCGTTTTTTAACAAATTATGGGGGTGGGATGGAAGCGGTAATAATCTGCGCCTCTGGCCCCTCACTTTCACCTGCTGACTGTGCAACTGCGATCTGTTCTGGCCTGCCAGTTATTGCGGTTAGCTCGTCCTGGCGTGCGGTACCAGACTGTTCCCATATCTACGCTGGCGATCTCCGCTGGTGGGATGCAAACATCGATGTACTACCGTCCTCCGCCTCTCGCTGGACCTGCAATTACCGGGCTCATAAACGCTATGGGCTAAATCTGTTTGATACAGATACACGGTGGGCCTTCAATTCCGGTCAGCGCTCAATTCTGTTTGCTGCCAGTCTTGGGGCGAAAAACATCATCCTGTTAGGGTTTGACTGCTCCATTAATGGCGGTAGTCACTGGCATGGTGATCACGTCGGGCTGGATAACCCTACAGCAGAGAGTGTTACGCGATGGCGCGGTGAGTTTGCCAATACCGCCAGTGCGCTGGCCGGTAAGGTGAATATCATCAACAGTAGCCGCCAGACAGAGCTTAAGTGCTTCCGGCGTCTCAGCCTCGAAGAGGCTCTATCAAATGCTCTGCCGTAAGTTTTCCGCAAAATTTAACTTCATCTTTTAACACACAGCACCCCGGACCCGGAGGTGTGGAATGCATCGTATGAATGACCAGTCAGGTAATGTAATTACCCAGTTTTTCGCGTGGCTGGCAGCTGTATCAGCGGCTCTGGGATTTTCAACCCAGGACATGGTGTTCATGTTTTTCGGTCTGATTGGCGTACTTCTTTCTCTGGCCTCTTTTATATCCGGTCGGCTTGACGCCAGAAAACTCCATAAAGAGGACCAGCGCCGCACTCAGTTGCTGGAAAAATATTTTGATGATGCCCGAAAGTTACCTCCTGCGGATCGTCCGGCAAGCGTCAAGGTTGTTACAGATGCCATTAACAGGATAAACGCAAATGCAAAATAAAAAGGCAGGTGCTGCTGGTATTGTTTGTTCAGTTGCTGCGATCATCGCGATAGTGCTCGGTAACGGGCATGTTCGAACCAATGAGCGCGGCCTTGAGCTCATTGGTAATGCTGAATCATGTCGTCGTGAACCTTATATCTGCCCCGCCGGTGTGCTCACCGATGGCATGGGCAACACCCACGGGGTTAAACCTGGCACAGTGAAAACTGACCAGCAGATCGCGGCGGAATGGGAAAAAAATATCCTCGATGCTGAATCCTGTGTTAACCGGTACGCCAACGGCAGAAATCTGTCTGATGATACTTTCAGCGCTGTAGTATCGGTCACGTTCCGCGCCGGGTGCGGGAATATGCGTAAATCCACCATGTTTAACTTATTCCGTGAGGGGCCGGTTGCGTATAAGTCTGCGTGTAATCAGTTCTCTCGCTGGGTTTATGGCGGTGGTCGAGTTCTTCCTGGGCTGGTTACTCGCGCAGGTAAAGAAGAATCTCTCTGCCTGGACGGTCTGAAATGATCACCTTTGCCGATATCAAAGCCGCATGGCGTTCGATAGTGCTGGTGGCCGTGGTGATTGTTATTGCGGTGTTGTGCATCCTGCTGGCAAACAGCCGATCTGACGTTGCCACGCTGAAGAGTGATAATGACGTTCTGCGCAGTGACAACACCCTGCAGGGGACAGTTATCGCTGCTCAGGCTTTCAACTTCAACCGGTTTAACCAGGTGGCCGAAAACGCCAGCCGACTTAACTCACTTATTGATGCCAGCTCCGATAGCACGGTTATCGAATATCGGGAGATACTCCGTCGTGAAAAAACCTGTGATCTGCCTGTTTCTGCTGATGTCGCTGGTGGGCTGCTCAGCTACGCGAACAGTATACGCGCCAGCGCAATGCACACCGATTCCGGGAACGCTGACGCAGCCGGTGATAGTGCCACTCCCCCCAGCGCGCTGACGTATTGCCAGGCTGTTCTCTGGATCAAGCCGCTGCTGGCCGCTATCGAAAAAGCGAATAATCAGCTGGAGGGCATCCGTCAAATCGAGCAGGACCGACAATAGCATTACAGAAGCTCTTCATCGAGGGGCTTCGATAATGACCTGACATATGGAAAAACAAATGACTAAGAAGCTGAAAGCGAAGCACGAGGTGTTTTGCCGCGAGTTTCTTGTCGATCTGAATGCCACTCAAGCTGTCATTCGTGCGGGGTACTCCGCTAAGCGAGCGCACGTTACTGGCGCTGAGCTTTACGGCAGACCAGAAATACGCGCCCGCATCAACGAGCTAAAGCAGGAACGTATCGACCAGTTAGGCATCGACGCGAATTACGTACTGATGCGGCTGGTGGAGATCGACAAGCTCGATGTGGCCGACATTCTTGAAGACGATTTAAGCGTTAAGCCGCTCTCTGAGTGGCCGGAGTCCTGGCGTCGGTATCTCAGCGGTTTCAATCTCGCGGAAATGTTCGAGGGCCGAGGGGATGACCGAGAGATGGTTGGAATTCTCAAAAAGATTAAGTGGCCTGACAAGGTTAAAAACCTTGAGCTACTTGGTCGCCATGTCGCTATTCAGGCGTTTAAAGATAACGTTAAGAACGAGATTACTGGCGCTGGTGGCGGGCCAGTCAGAACTGAAACAACCAATTTAACGCCAGAACAAGCTGCTGAGGCGTACAAAAAAATGATGGGTTAGATATGCCTTTACCGTTTCCTTTTGATTTCAAAAAACCTGACTACGTGCAGGTTTTCGAATGGCGAATGGAGCGACTGGATAGGATCCGCAAAGACCCCGCCATGCTGGCAACTCTGAAGCAGTTCTACCGTACTAACCCGGCCCAGTTCATCATTGACTGGGGCATGACAACAGATCCGCGTAACCTCGATTATGGCCTGCCTGCAACCATTCCGTTTTTGCTGTTCCCCCGCCAGGAGGAATGGATACACTGGATCATGGACAGGCGCGCCGCTCTTGAACACGGACTGACAGAAAAAAGCCGCGAAATGGGGCTGAGCTGGACCTCTATCGGTCTGGCCTGTTCGCTTTGCCTGTTTAACAAAGAAATGGTGATCGGATTCGGTTCACGTAAAGAGGAATATGTCGACAGCACCGGCGACCCGAAAGCGTTGTTCTGGAAAGCGCGTAAGTTTGTCGAGCAACTTCCGGTAGAGTTCCGCGGATCATGGGATGAGAAAAAGCATTCACCTTATATGCGGGTAGAGTTCCCTGAAACGGGCGCGGTCATTAAGGGCGAGGCAGGGGATAACATTGGCCGTGGCGACCGTACCACGCTTTATTTCGTGGATGAGGCGGCATTCCTACAGCGGCCATTACTCATTGATGCTGCCCTTTCTCAGACAACCCGATGCCGTATAGACCTCTCATCGGTCAACGGCATGAATAATCCTTTCGCACAGAAACGCCACGGCGGCAAAATCCCTGTGTTTACGTTTCACTGGCGCAGCGACCCGCGCAAAGACGATGAGTGGTATCGCAACGAATGCGACAAAATCGATAATCCGGTCATCGTTGCTCAGGAGCTGGACCTTAACTATCAGGCGTCTGCGGAAGGCATATTGATCCCCTCCGATTGGGTGCAGGTTGCCGTCGACGCGCATATCAAACTGGGTATTCAACCCAGCGGCCAGCGCCTTGGCGCAATGGATATCGCAGACGAGGGGAAAGACAAAAACGGCTTTTCTTGCCGCTATGGTTTCCTTCTCCAGAACGTTCATGAATGGTCTGGCATTGGCAGCGACATCTACGCCTCTGTCGTTAAATCGTTTGGGTACTGTGACGATTACGGTATGGATGAGTTCCGTTTCGATGAGGACGGTCTGGGTGCTGGTGCGCGTGGTGATGCTCGCGTGATAAACGAACTCAGGCAGGCTGAAGGCCGGGGAACAATCACAGCTACGCCTTTCCGTGGTAGCGGTAGCGTATTCGATCCGGAAGATGAAGCCGTTCCTGGTGATAACGGTAAAGCGGCGCGCCTGAATAAAGACTTCTTCGCGAACGCGAAAGCACAGAGCTGGTGGCATCTTCGCAAGCTGTTTCGTAATACCTTCCGCGCGCTGAACGGGATGGACTACAACCCCGACGAAATCATTTCGATAAGCAGCGAGATAGAAAATATTGACCGCCTGCTGATGGAGCTTTCACAGCCTACGTGGTCGAAAAACGCCGTCGGTAAAATCCTCGTGGATAAACAGCCGGAAGGCACAAAATCGCCGAATCTCGCAGACGCCGTGATGATTAACTACGCGCCGATGGATTCCTCTCTTGATAATTGGGCCAAACTGGCCGGAGCGTGACATGTCCCGTAAGAAACGCCAGAACGGCGCACAAAAGCCCGTTGCGACAGCTGACGGGTACAACAATTTCACGGCCAAACTTGGCAGCGACACGAGAAACATCCAGACGGGCGGAATGTACATGCCCGGCTACATCAGCCGTAACAGGGTGATGCTGGAGTTTGCGTATCGTTCATCGTTCCTCGTTGGTGCCGGTGTGGACGCGATGGCCGATGATATGACCCGCAAGGGGATTAACATCAGCTCAAAGCTGAAACCCGGACAAAAGGGCAAGCTCGAAACCTTCTGGGATGAGCTGGCTATATGGGATGGGCTTAACGATAACCTCAAATGGTCACGATTGTATGGTGGCGCGGTGCTGGTGGTCCTGCTTGAAGGGCAGGATATGTCCTCCCCTCTGAAGCTGGATCGCATCAAAGAGGGGCAGTTTAAGGGCGTGATGAGCCTTGACCGCTGGATGGTTAACCCGAGTTATTACGATCTCGTTACCGATTACGGTCCCGATTTTGGGAAACCGAAATATTACAAGGTAATCACGAACCAGCAGGGGATTCCCCCCTGGAAGATCCACCACAGCCGCGTTATCCGTATGGAGGGCGATACGCTACCTTTCCAGCAGGCCCAGACGGAAAACGGCTGGGGGATGTCTGTTGTTGAGCGTATTTTCGAGCGCATCGAGGCGTTTGATACTGCGACGGTCGGCACCACACAGCTGATCCACAAAGCACATCTGCGGACCTACAGCATTGAAGACCTGCGCAAGATTCTTGCTGCCGGAGGCGACCTTGAAAAGGCGCTGATGAAGCACCTGGACATGATACGTCAGTTCCAGACCATCGAAGGCATGACCATCATGGATGGTAAGGATAAGTTCGAAACCCACAGCTATACGTTTGCGGGTATCGCTGATGTCCTTCTGCGCTTTGCTGAGCAGGTTTCCGGCGCGACGGGAATTCCTCTCGTCCGTCTGTTCGGGCAGTCCCCTGCAGGTTTCAACACTGGCGACGGCGATCTGGAAAACTACTACAGCCGGGTTAACTCGCTGCAGGAGAGACGCTTACGCCGCCATATCCGCTGGCTGCTCGATATCTCCTGGCGTTCTCTGTTCGGTGAACCACTACCTGACGATTTTACTTTCGAGTTTAACAAGCTCTGGGAGATGTCAGACGTGGACCGCGCAACGATGGCGAACAATGTGGTTACTGCACTCGGTACCGCCGTTCGTGACCTCGGAATGCCTCCGGCAGCCGCGCTTAACGACCTCAGGAACATTTCTGATGTGATTGGGATCGGTGGTTCTATCACTGACGAGGACATAGAAGATGCAAAGGCCCAGTGGGAGGAGGATGAACCTGAAACCATCCCTCCGCCGCCGTTCGGAGATCCAGTATCGAAAAAGCCTGTTGGCGATAGCAAACCAGATAGGGCAGATCGTCGATGGTACCTACGATGGTTCACGGGCCAGCGCTGACAGCATTTCGAAAACGCTGGTGGACTATTCCGAGGTAATCAGCGACTGGGCAGAGCAGGTCGGGCGAAGGATGTTTGCCCAGGTCGAGCAGGAGGAATGGAATCAGTGGAAATCGGTATCAGAGGAAATCGGCGCTGGCCTGCGCGATGTGGTGGGTAATACCCCCGTCGGGCAGGTGGCGCAGGATATCGTATCTCGCCAGATTCAGCTGATGAAATCCCTGCCGCTGGAAGTTGCCGATCGCGTGATGGACATACAACAGCGCGCAATGCAGGCGGTTATCACTGGCGAACGTCCGGATGAGCTCTACGAGATGATTATGGCCTCCGGTGATGTGGCCGCCAGCAGGGCGCAGCTGATTGCCCGTACAGAGATTGGACGAGCTACCGGCGCGCTGACGCAAGCCAGAGCCCTTTCGGTTGGCTCAGAGGGTTACTGGTGGCGTATCGAGGGGGCCGGAACGCGCGATTCACACCGCAAGATGAAAGATAAATTTATACGCTGGGATAACCCGCCGACGCTGGACGGTATAACCGGACACGCTGGATGTTTGCCGAACTGCAAATGCTGGCCGGAAGTGCACGTGCCGCCTCCGAGGAAATAAGTTACATTGACTGAAATATTCTCAACGAGGCGATTGTTATGGACTTCTATATTTATTTCCCTGATGAGGGCAACCCACAAAAGCTCATGGTAATGGCAGGGAGCACTGAACATACCCAGCCTATTTATAAAGGCCAGAAGGCCGGAACATACGAGCAATATCCAATTCGAACATATGTGTGGTTGGAGGAGGGTGGGAATAAAAATGTATTTCTGATTGCTTATGCAACTGAACCTTCACGGGACGAGATAGAACAGGCGATCTTAAAGCTCAAATTGCCGCCCACCACAAATTATCTAGATGATAACGAAGAATAACTGAGTTCATTCAAACCGAGGCCGCCACTGTGCGGCCTTTTTTATTGCCCGCAATCCCGCAGGTAAACCATGAAATATTTCTTCACTACACGCCTAGGCGAAACGCGCTATCTGCAGGCGGACGGTTCGCTTCTGTGTAAAGACGTGCCGATCGCACGTACGGGGACGCAGGTTTATTTACCTGAAGAAATCGACCTCGAACCGGACGGCACCGGCACGGTGACCGTCTGGCGAACTGAAGACGAGGTGTTTTCCCCGGAGACGATGGCGAGCTTTGAGGGCGTTGCCGTCACGCTGGGGCATCCAGAGGACAGTCAGGGCAACATCGTTTTCGTCAACCCTTCTAACTTCGCAGAGCTGGCGCACGGACATATTCAGAACGTCCGGCGCGGCTCCGGTGATAAATCGGATCTGCTCATTGCTGATGTGCTGATTAAACGCCAGGAAGCAATCGACGCGGTGAATTCTGGCCTAACCGATGTCAGCTGCGGCTATGACGCGCAGTACAAGCAGCTGGCACCCGGTAAGGGCAAGCAATACCAAATCACAGGTAACCACCTCGCAGTCGGCATTGACCGGGGGCGTGCTGGTGGCCGGTGTGCAATCGGGGATTCCATCCCATCAACAACAAAGGAGAAGCCTGTAATGTCATGGCTTAAAAAACTGGCTCAGGCCATTAAGACGAAAGATGAGGATGCGCTGGCAAAACTCATCGATGAAGCGCCGGATATGCCGTCTGATGGCATGGCTTCAATCCCCGGTGTGACTATCAACATGAATGCTCCAGCGCAGTCTACCGCGCTTCCGGAGGCGAATCGCTCCACCACGGACGAAGACGATCCGAATAAAGAAAAAACAGGTGATGAAGAAATTCCAGCCTGGGCGAAAACGCTGCTGGTTCGTCTGGAAAAGCTGGAGGGTAAAACCACCGACGGCGATCCGGACCCGGCCAACATGACCACCGACGAAGACGAAGAAGAAAACCGCAAAGTGACGGGTGATGCAGCCTTTAAGCGCAACCTGATCGCCGATGCGGAAATTATCTGCCCTGGCTTCCAGCCTGCTGGCGATAAGAGCCTGAAGCGTCAGGTGCTGAGTCATGCAATGCGCACCGGTGACAGCCTGAAATCGTTCGGGGTGGATGATTTCTACAAAGCGCCTAAGGCTACGGTCGACGCGGTGTTTACTGCCGCTGTGGCGCTGCATAAGGCGAAAAATCAGCTGACCCCGCTGAACAACATTACCCGCACCACGGACAGCGGAATCAGCACTAAGCACCTTTCCCCGG
>Ga0209370_1001291_pt1 | contig 22867 bp, 17 predicted proteins | sample AgamicAtPrz_FD_187164 | JGI IMG/M metagenome (GOLD analysis project Ga0209370, IMG submission 187164) | Agave microbial communities from Guanajuato, Mexico - At.P.rz (SPAdes) (version 2) | ecosystem: Host-associated > Plants > Phyllosphere > Phylloplane/Leaf | place: Guanajuato, Mexico... | reverse complement strand
CGAGCGCGCCGCCATGCTCATCGAGATGGGCGCCCGCATGCAGGTGCTGGAGTCCGAGACCACGCTGTCTTATGAACGCCTGATCCGGCTGTACAAGGAAATCTCGGGCAAGTCTCCCTCCAAGGGCCAGCTGCCGTTTTCCACGGACTGGTTTCTGACCTGGCAGGAAAACATCCACAGCTCGCTGTTCCTCAACATCTACGAATACCTGTCCAAGGGTGTGGAGCTGGACTCGGCCGAGCAGCTGACCAAGGCCTATCGCCTCTATACCGAACAGATTCAGGCTGCCGAACTCGAGGTGCTGCTGTCCTTTACCCGCGCCTGGCGCCTGGTGAAGTTTGTCGATGCACAGATGCTGACGCGCACCCAGTGCTCGGTCTGCAAGGGCCAGTTCGTGACCGAGCCGTACGAGAATGCGCGCCACTACCAGTGCGGCCTGTGCAATCCTCCCGCTCGCGCCGGCAAGAGCAAGGCCGCCGGGTCCTTGATGCTTCACTAACCCCCTGAGCGGCGGCGCTTGCTTGCGGCCTCTGGTCTGGAGCACGCCAGTTTTAAAGCGCAACTTTCATAGCTATTAGCGCCATACGTAAAAGGGTTTGAAGCATTTACTTGCCTCAAACCCTTTATTCGTTGGCGAAAGCAGCTCCCAAAGTTGTTTGCTATCCCCGTGACCTGCTGCGACGCTTCCAGCGTGCCCGGCCTTGATGGCTGCGAAGCTGCAACAGCGCTTGCTGGATGGCTCGCTGTGCAAGCGCGCTTGTTTGAGGACTCTTCAACTTTCATAGCTTGCAGCGCCATACAACAAAGGGTTTGAAGCAAATAAATGCTTCAAACCCTTTATTCATAGGCGCAAGAAGCTCCTGATTCAGGAGCTTGCACAATCTGCCTCAACCCGTATTGCGCACTCCGGCGGCAATGCCGTTGATGGACAGGTGTATGCCGTTCTTGACCCTGTCGTCGGTCTGTCCCGCACGCCAGCGGCGCACCAGCTCCACCTGCAGGTGGTTCAGAGGATCGATATAGGGGAAGCGGTGGCGGATGGAACGCGCCAGCGCGGAGTTGTGCTCCAGGCGCTGCTTGTCGCCCGTGATCTGGTTGAGCGCTTCCACCGTGCTCTGCCACTCGGCCTCGATCGCACCGAAGATGCGGCGGCGCAAGCGCGTGTCGGTCACCAGCTCGCTGTAGCGCGAGGCCAGGTTCAGGTCGCTCTTGGCCAGCACCATGTCCATATTCGACAACAGGGTGCGGAAGAACGGCCACTGGCGGTACATCTTCTGCAGCAGCGCCAGCTGCGCCTTGGCATCCTTGCCGGGACGGTGGATGAAGGCCTGGATCGCCGAGCCGAAACCGTACCAGCCCGGCAGCGTCAGGCGGCACTGACCCCAGCTGAAGCCCCAGGGAATGGCGCGCAGGTCTTCGATGGCCTGTGTCGCCTTGCGCGATGCGGGGCGCGAGCCGATATTGAGTTCGGCGATCTCGCGAATCGGCGTGCTGCTGAAGAAGTAATTGGTAAAGCCCGGAGTCTCGTAGACCAGCGCGCGGTAGGCCGCCATGCTGGTTTCGGACAGAAACGCCGCAGCCTCCAGGAAGGCCTTGGTCGCCGGCTTGGTCGGCTGCAGCAGCGTGGCCTCCAGCGTGGCGGCCACCAGGGTCTCCAGATTGCGGCGCCCGATCTCGGGGTTGGCATATTTGGAGGCGATGACCTCGCCCTGCTCGGTCAGGCGGATCTGACCACGCACCGTGCCTGGCGGCTGCGCCAGAATGGCCTGGTAGCTGGGGCCGCCGCCACGCCCCACAGTGCCGCCGCGGCCGTGGAACATGCGCAGCCGGATGCCGTAGTGGTCGGCCAGATCGTCAAACAGATCGACCAGCGCAATCTCGGCCCGGTACAGCTCCCAGTTGCTGGTGAAGATGCCGCCGTCCTTGTTGCTGTCGCTGTAGCCCAGCATGATGTCCTGCTCGCCGCCGCTTTTCCGGACCAGCTCGGCAATGCCGGGCAACTGGTAGTAGCGACGCATGATGGGCGCGGCATTGCGCAGGTCCTCGATGGTCTCGAACAGCGGCACCACGATCAGGTCGCATTGCGCACCGTCCTGCAGGGTGCCGCGCAGCAGGCCCACTTCCTTTTGCAGCAGCAGCACTTCGAGCAGATCGCTGACGGTCTCGGTGTGGCTGATGATGCAGTGGCGAATCGCCTCGCCGCCCAGACGCTCGCGCAGGCGCTTGGCGGTCTCGAAGATGGCCAGCTCGCTGCGCGTGTGGTCGCCGTAGTCGCCGCCCATGACGCGCAGGGGGCGTGCGTCTTCGAGCAGGCGCACCAGCAGCGCGCATTTGGCGTCTTCTTCGAGAAGGCTGTAATCGAGCTCGACCTTGGCGACCGAGAGCAGCTCGCGCACCACTTCCTCATGCTTGTCCGAGCTTTGGCGCAGATCCACCGTGGACAGGTAAAAGCCGAAGACCCGCACCGCGCGCATCAGCGGGCGCAGGCGCTGCGGCGCCAGGGCATCGCCGTGATAGCGCGACAGCGAGTCGTCGATGATCTGCAGATCGGCCAGAAACGCATCGGCCGATGCATAGGCATTCTGGGGCGCCACGGCATGGCGTGCCGCCTCGCCGCCCGTCAGCTGCTTGAGCGTCGCGGCCAGACGCGCATAGATGCCCGTCAGCGCCCGGCGATAAGGTTCGTCGCTGCGGTGCACATTGTGGTCGGGCGATGCATCGGCCAGCGCCTGCATCTCGGGCGTGATGTCGACCAGATTGGCCGACAGCGACAGCTCGCCACCCAGGTAGTGCACCTCGCGCAGATAGTGGCGCAGCGCCACGTCGGCCTGACGCGTCAGGGCCAGCTCCAGACTCTCGGCCGTCACAAAGGGATTACCGTCGCGATCGCCGCCTATCCATTGACCCATGCGCAAAAAGCTCTGTTCGGGCAGCTTCTCGCCCAGCTCCTGCTCCAGCTGCTCGTAGATCTTGGGGATCTCCTGCAGGAACGTCGCCTCGTAATAGGACAGGGCGTTCTCGATCTCGTCGGCCACCGTGAGCTTGGAATGGCGCAGCAGCCGGGTCTGCCAGAGCTGGGCCACGCAGGCACGCAACTGCGCCTCCACCCGCGTCAGCTCGCGCGGGGTCAGTGCATCCTTGGCACTGTTGTAGAGCTGGGCGCGCATCAGGATATCGTCGCGCTCGGCCAGCAACTGGGCAATGCGGCGCTCGGCCGTCAGAATGCTCTGGCGCTGCACCTCGGTGGGGTGGGCCGTCAGCACGGGCGAGATGAAGCTCCTGGCCAGCGTGTCGACCACCGCGCTTGGCGAGATCCCCGCCCAGCGCAGGCGTGCCAGTGCCACCTCGATGCTGCCTTCCTGTGTGTTGCCGGCGCGCTCGTGCACGGCGCGGCGGCGGATGTGGTGGCGGTCTTCGGCCAGATTGGCCAGGTGCGAGAAATAGGTGAAGGCGCGAATCACGCTCACCGTCTGGTCGCTGGACAGTCCCTTGAGCAGCTTCTTGAGCGCCTTGTCGGCCGCTTCATCGGCATCGCGCCGAAAGGCCACCGAAAGCTGGCGTACCTGCTCGACCAGCTCGTAGGCCGGCCCACCCTCCTGCTCGCGAATCACATCGCCCAGAATGCGCCCCAGCAGCCGTATGTCCTCTATCAACGGCAAATCCTTGTCGGTCTTGCGTGCCGGTTTTTCGCCATGTTTGTCTGCATGTGCGGCGCTCTTGGGGCGGGCGGAAGGCATGAACTATTCTCCTTGGGCACGGTGTAAGGCAACTCGCCATGCTAGCATTCCCTGTTACCCGTTCGAGACCGCGCCGTCATGAAATTTTCTGCATCCTCACCCACATCCATCGTCATTGCCACACGCGAGAGCCAGCTGGCCATGTGGCAGGCCGAGCATGTGCAGGCGATCTTGCGCGGCCGAGGCCACAGCGTGGATCTGCTGGGGATGACGACCAAGGGCGACCAGATTCTGGACCGTGCCCTGTCCAAGGTGGGCGGCAAGGGCCTGTTCGTCAAGGAGCTGGAAGTGGCTCTCGAGGAAGGCCGCGCCGATCTGGCCGTGCACTCCCTGAAGGATGTGCCCATGGAGCTGCCCGAGGGCTTTGTGCTGGCCTGCGTGATGACGCGCGAAGACCCGCGCGACGCCTTTGTCTCCAACCGCTATGCATCGCTGGACGAGCTGCCCCTGGGTGCCGTGGTCGGCACCTCCAGCCTGCGTCGCCAGGCCCTGCTGCAGGCGCTGCGGCCCGACCTCAAGATCGAGGCCTTGCGCGGCAATGTCAACACCCGCCTGCGCAAGCTCGACGAAGGTCAGTACGACGCCATAGTGCTCGCCGCCGCCGGCCTGATGCGCCTGGAGATGAGCGATCGCATCCGCGCCAGGTTCGATCCGGCCCATATGCTTCCCGCCGCAGGCCAGGGTGCATTGGGCATTGAGGTGCGCGCAGACCGCCAGGACATCATCGACGCCCTGGCCCCGCTGGCCCATATGCCCACCTGGCTGACCGTGACCGCAGAGCGCGCCGTCAGCCGCTGCATGGGCGGCAGCTGCTCCATGCCGCTGGCGGCCTATGGCCGTTTTGAAGGCGAGACCCTGCACATGCATGCTGCCTGGGGCGACATGGAAGGCGACAAGGGCCTGGTGCGCGTACAGGCCAGCGCCAGCGTGACGGACTTTGCCAGCGCCAACGCCCTGGGCGAACAACTGGCCGCGCAACTGCAAGCGGCGGGTGCCGTGCCTGCGGCGCCCAAGCAGGACTGAGCCGCGCCTGCCCATGCGCCGCGTTCTGGTCACCCGCCCTTTGCATGATGCGAAACCCTGGGTCGACGCGTTTCGTGCCCGCGGCCTGCAGGCCGAGGCCTTGCCGCTGCTGGCCATCGCTGGCTGCACGGACCCGGCTGCCCATCAGGCTCTGCTGAGCGCACGCCAGCTGGCGCTCAAGCCTGGGCACTACCGGGCCGTGATGTTTGTCAGCGGCAATGCGGCGCAGCATTTCTTTACGCCAAACACACCTCAAACGCTTACTGGAAAACCGCTTCTAGCTCCTGATACCAGAGCATGGACTCCGGGCCCGGGTACGGAGCGAGCCCTGCTGGAGCTCGGGTTGAACTCCCACCAGATCGACGGCCCCAGCCCCGATGCCGCCCAGTTCGAGTCCGAAGCGCTGTGGCAGAACGTCCATAACCAGATTCGAGCAGGCGACCGCGTGCTGATCGTGCGCGGCGCCAGCCCTGCCACCGGCAATGCCGGCAAGCCTGCACCATCCACCCAAGGTGCGGGCCGTGACTGGCTCGCAGCCCGGCTGCGTGAAGCCGGTGCCGAGGTGGAGCTACTGGCCGTGTATGAGCGCCAGCTTCCCAGCTGGACGGCGCAGCAGCTGGATGTCGCGCGGCAGGCCGCCAGCGACGGCAGCCTGTGGCTGTTCAGCAGCTCGGAAGCTGTTGCCAACCTGCAACAGCTTCTGCCCCAACAAAAATGGCACTTGGGGTTAGCACTCACCACCCATGAACGCATTGCCAGCAAAGCACTTTCAGCAGGTTTCGGTCGGGTTTTGCACAGTCGCCCAAGTCTGGACGATGTGGTGGCGTCTATAGAATCGGCTCTATGAGCTCCGATGCCATCCCCACCTCCGACAAGCAACCCATAGCCCCACCACCCAGCCAGGACCATCCCGCCCCCGTTCAGACCGGGCGGGGCGCGCCCGTGGCTCTGGTGCTGACGCTGGGCACGGTGGCTGCCGCAGCCCTGGTTGCCTGCGGCATGCTGTGGCAGCGCGTGGGCAATATGCAGGAGCAATTGGCGCGTCAGTCGGCGCAATCGGGCGCTCAGTCGGTGGAGGCACGCACCTTGGCCAAGGACGCTCAGGATCTCGCCCGCGACAGTGCTGCACGCGTTTCCGTGATGGAGGCGCGTGTGGCCGAAATCAGCCTGCAGCGCAACCAGCTTGAAGAGCTGATGCAAAGCATGTCGCGCTCGCGCGATGAAAACCTGGTGGCCGATATCGACTCCTCGGTACGCATGGCCCAGCAGCAGGCCGAGCTCTCGGGCAGCCTGCAGCCGCTGGTCGCCAGCCTCAAATCGGCGAGAAAGCGTGTGGAAAGCACGGCCCAGCCACGTCTGGCCCCGGTGGTGCGCGCCATCGACCTGGATCTGGACAAGCTCTCGCGCATGAGCGTGACGGACACCACGGGAGTGCTCAGCCGTATCGAAGACCTGATCCGCCAGGTGGACGACCTGGCCCTGATCAACGATGTGGGTCGCCCACGCGCGCGCGATGCCCAGCCCCGCAAGACGGCGGCCGCCCATGACACGCCCGAGGACGCCAATCTCTCGCCTACGCAGTGGATCTGGTGGCAAGGCCAGGGCCAGCGGGTCTGGGACTCCTTCAGGGACGGCGCGGCCGATCTGGTGCGCGTGCGCCGCATCGATCACCCCGAGGTGGCTCTGCTGGCTCCCGAGCAGGGCTATTTCCTGCGCGAAAACCTCAAGCTGCAACTGCTCAATGCCCGTCTGGCCCTGCTGTCACGCCAATGGGAGTCGGCCCGTGCCGACCTGAGCGCGGCAGGCGCCCTGCTCAACAAATACTTCGACGCACGCTCGCGGCGTACCCAGATCGCCCAGGCACAGCTGCAGCAGATTCAGGCCAATCTGCATTCGGGCGGGCGCGTACAGCTTGAAGACACGCTGAATGCACTGGCCACGGCGGCAGCCGGCCGCTGATCGGGGAGGACACAGAGATGCGCGCCGCCTTGTGGTTGATGGGTCTGTTTGCCGTGGCCGTGGCCATGGCCTTGTTTGCCGGCAATAACCAAAGCTCGGTCACCTGGTTCTGGTCGCCCTACCGGGTGGACATGTCGCTGAACCTGGCCCTGGTTCTGCTCTTTCTCGCGTTCGTGCTGCTCTATGCCGCGCTGCGCGCTCTGGCGGTGCTGCTGCAAATGCCGCACCAGGCACGCCGCTGGCGCATGCAGCAAAAAGAGCGCGGCATGAACCAGAGCCTGCTCGAAGCGCTCTCGCATCTGCAAGCCGGCCGCTTCTTGCGCGCCCGCAAGTCCGCGCTCGCGGCCCTGTCCACCGAACAATCGCTGCGCGACGCCAAAGCCGGCCTGCCTTATGGCGAGCGCCTCAACGCCACCGCCCATCTGATCGCCGCCGATGCATCCCATGCCTTGCAGGATGCTGCCCTGCGCGACCAGCACTGGCAGCAGGCTCTGGACGTGCTGCCGGTGCCGGGCAACACCCAGGACTCGGAAATTCGCGAAGGCGCCCAGATGCGCGCCGCCCGCTGGGCACTGGACGACCGCGATGCCGCCGAATCGATCCGGCGCCTGGGCGAGCTGCCGCTGGGTGCAGGCCGCCGCACGATTGCCCTGCGCATCAAGCTCAAGGCTGCACGCCTGTCCGGCAACACGCAGGTGGCGCTGGACACCGCCCGCCTGCTGGCCAAGCACCGCGCCTTCTCTCCCGCAGCCTCGGCCAGCGTGGTGCGCGGCCTGCTGCTGGCCAGCATCCGCGATGCGCGCGACACCTCGTCGCTGCAGCAGTTCTGGCTGTCGCTGGACGAGGACGAGCGCGCCATGCCCGAAGTGGCCATTCCGGCCACCGAGCGCCTGATCGAACTGGGCGGCGAAGCCCAGCAGGCGCGCACCTGGCTGCTGCCGGTTTGGGAACATCTGCTGACCCAGCCCGGCCCGCGCACGGAAACGCATCTGCCCAAGCTGGTGGAGGTGCTGCAATCGAGCCTGGGCAAGCTGGATGGCGCCTGGCTGGCGCGCATGGAGGCTGCGGCCAATGCCAACCCGCGCGAGCCGCGCCTGCAATACCTGGCCGGCATGGCCTGCGTGCAGCGCGAGCTGTGGGGCAAGGCCCAGCAGTTGCTGACCCGCGCCGCACCGCTGCTGCAGGACCCCCAGCTGCGCACCCGCGCCTGGCAGCGTCTGGCGCTGATGGCCGAGCACCGTGGCGATATGGAGGCCTCGGCCATCGCCTGGAAGCTCGCAGCCCAGGCCATGGTGGTGCTGCCGGACAATCCGGCGCAGGACGAATAGGCGCTGCCTCGCAAGGAGCACGGCGTCGCGCGGACGCTGTGCGGCCAACGACCCCGCAGCCCCCTGGTACAAAGCAAAAGGCCACAGCCGCCGCGGCAAATCGCGAGCGACCGTGGCCTCAAGCCAGTCCGGAGTTACTTGCTGTGCTCTATGGTCTTCACATGCTCAGCCACCTGCGCGGCAGTCACGTCGCCAGGACGACCGCCCCAAGTCTGACGCATGTAGTTGACCAGGTCGGCCATCTCCTCGTTGCTGAGCTTGTCGGCATAGCCCGGCATGGTCTGCATGCGCTCGCCATGAGCCAGATCACGCTCGTGCACGCCCTCGCGGATCACGCGAATCAGGTTGATGGGCGTGGGGAACATGGCCGTGGTGTTGGTGCTCATGGGCACCGACGAATGCGGCTGGCCCTGGCCCTGCGCACCGTGACAGCCCGCGCACAGGCCCAGGTACAGGTTCTCACCCTTGACGCTGATCTGCCCCTCAGCAGCCTTGACCTTGGGCCCGAGCATCTCGCGGTTCTGGGTCAGATAGGCGGCCATGGCGCGCACATCGGCCTCTGCCATGCGCGAAGTGGAATGCTCGAGCACCGATGACATGCGGAAAGTCATCACCCCTTGCGGCGACAGGCCGGTGCGGAAGAATCTGACCAGATCGTCCTTGGTCCAGCCGCGCTCGCTGAGGGCATCGGGGGTCAGCGCCGGAGCGTACGAACCCTCGATGGTGTTGCCCTCGAGATAGCGCGAGCCATCCATGGCGAAGGTGGCCTTGGTGCGCGGGCTGTGGCATTCGGCACAGTGGCCCAGCACATCCACCAGATACTTGCCGCGCACCAGTTCGTCCACCGACATGTCGAACTCCTTGGCAGCGGGGCGATTGAGCGCATTCCACATGGCCACGGCAGGACGGATGTTGAACGGGAAGCTCATCTCGCTGGGCTTGTTGGCGACCTCCACGGCCGGCTGCTTCATCAGCCACACCCAGAGCGCATCGACATCGGCACGCGTGATCTGGTGGTAGCTGGCATACGGCATGGCCGGATACAGGTTCTTGCGCCCTGGTGCCATGCCGGCAGCCACTGCCCGGTACAGATCGTCGGCCGTCCAGCCACCGATGCCGTGCTCCTTGGAAGGCGAGATATTGGTACCGTAAAGCGTTCCCATGGGAGTGACCATGGGTACACCGCCCGCCAATTCCGCCCCCGTGGTCGGAGAGCTGTGGCAGGCCGCGCAGTCACCACCGCGAAACACCTGCTCGCCGCGCTTGTACAGCGCATCGAACTCCTGCGGGCCCAGCTTGGCAAAGTCCACCGTGGCAGGCGGGACGTCACCGCTTGCGCTGCCGTACAGGTACATGCCTCCGGCCACGAGCACGCCCAGAATGGCGGCTGCGCCCAGGCCCTTGATCCAGGTCTTAGCCATTGTTCACGACCTCCTTGCTGCGCTTGCCTGTGGTCAGGCCCGGCGTCTTCAGGATCACGTCGCGCACGGCGTTGTAGTAGCGCACATAGCCGGTGCAGCGGCAGATATGGGGCTCCAGCTGCTCCTCGATGGCTTTTTCCACCTCATCGGCGGGCACGGGGTGCTTCTGGAGTTTTTCCACCAGCACGGTGGCCGAGTTCACGAAACCGGGCGTGCAGTAGCCGCACTGAAAGGAGTAATGCTCGAGAAAAGCCTTCTGCACCGGCGAAGGATGGAGCACGCCCTTGTCGTCCACCGAGGCAATGCCCTCCACGGTACGAATGGTCTTGCCGTTGAGCCAGGTCACGCCGGTCACGCAGGCGGGCACGGTGATCGAGCCTTTTTCCGGGTCGTCGACGATGATGGTGCAGGCGCGGCACACGCCCTGGCCGCAGCCCAGGCGGGTGCCGTTCATGCCCGCGTATTCCTGCAGGAACTCGATCATCATCAAGTCCTTGGGAACGTCTACGGGGCCTACCTGCTTGCGATTGATGGTGGCGGAAAATTGAATACGGTCCTGCATCACAGTGCCTCTTTGATTTTGTCGGGGGTCACGGGGGTGGCATGAAAGCGCTTGCCCGTGGCATGGGCGATGGCGTTGACGCAGGCGGCGACCACCGGAATCATCACCACCTCGGCCATGCCCTTGGGCGGATCGGTGCGCGACAGCGGCGGCAGCACCACGCCCTCGGCCGTCCATACGGCCACTTCGCTGGCGCGCGGCACGTGGTAGCGGTTCAGGTTCCACTGGCCGTTGCCGGGGCCGGTCTCATGGAGCGGCAGGTCTTCGTACAGCGCATGGCCAATACCCATGGCCACGCCGCCCTGGATCTGGCCGGAGACCAGCTCGGGCACGATCTGCGTGCCGCATTCCAGCCAGGTCTTGTGCGAGAGAATGTTCACCTTGCCCGTGCCCGGGGACACGGACAACTCCACCATGGTGGCGCAGGGCGCGTAGTACACCGTGCCCGCATTGGTGCGCTGCACCGGCGGGTAATAGACCTTGTCGCGTGCGATGAAGGCATAGCCGCCGGATTTCATCGCCGCCTTCTTGGCCTCGCCGGCACCCTTGCCGTACTGCACGGACAGGGCGTCGATCATGGCCTGGAACTTTCTGCCCTCGACCGTGAAATCGGCCTTGGCCCAGGCCCAGCGGTTGAAGGCATGCACACAGACGCCGGTCACCATGCCCAGCTCGTGTGCGCGCTCAGCCAGACGCTCCAGGCTCAGAGGCTCCAGGCCCTCGGCCACGAGCATGCGATCACGCCACTCCAGCATGTCTTCGGTGACGGTGCTCGGCAGCAACTGACCACCACCTTCCTTGCCGGACCAGATCGACTGGGCCGCAGGCCACAGGCAGAGCTTGAGCAGCAGCTGCGCCGCCTGCTGCGTGGCGTGGCGGAAGTAGTAGGCCGAGTTCGAGGCCGATACCGGCGAGACCAGGCGCGGTGTCCAGGTCGGGTCCCGCGCCAGTTCGTCCTCCCTGGCCTGGGGTGTGGTGTAAGGCTCGTCCTTGGTATGCAGCGGCAGGTTGTCCCAATGGTTCACCGCGAAGTCCACATCGTCGGCCGGGCGGCCCAGGAAGGGCTCGACCGCCACCAACTGCGCCGTGGTGCTGCCAGTGCCGATCTCGGTGGCGATGTGGCGCATCTTGATGCGGCCCTCGGGCGTGATCTCCAGCTGCGCGATCGAGGCTTCCGCGCCGGTGCCGAAGTCCTTTTGCACCGCACCGAAGCCTATGCCGTAGCGCAGGCCGGGGTTGGCAGCCTCGAAGTCGGCCTTGCGCTTGGCGCGCTCGGTCCACATCGCATCCTTGGCAGCCATGTCGAGGATCTCGCCAATGCGCAGATGCCCCGAGGGCGAGGCACCCTGGGTGTTCTTCATGCTGCTCTTGAGCACATTGCGTCGACGCAGCTCGATGGCATCCAGTCCGATCTCCTGGGCGATCTCGTCGACCAGCATCTCGGTATAGGCCATGGACTGCACCGTGCCGTAGCCGCGCATGGAGCCGGCCGTGACGCCGATGGAGGGGTACACCTCGGTCGACAGGTCGCTCTCGGGGAAGTAGTAAATGGATTGCGCCGCCGTCACCGCCACCGTGCCCACCGAGGGGCTGAAGTTGGTCACGCCGCCGCCGTCGCCCACCATATGGCAGGTCAGTGCGTGGAACTTGCCGTCCTTGTCCACCGAGATCGCGGTCTCCACATCGAAGGGATGGCGCTTGAGTGCGAACTGGAAATGCTTCCAGCGATCCAGCGCCAGCCGCACCGGGCGGCCCTGTGCGTACAGCGAGGCCAGTGCCACATAGAACGGGAAGGGATGATGCTCCTTCTGGCCGTAGCCTACGGTGTAGGAGCTGATGTAGTCGAGCTGGTTCAGCAGCAGCTTGCTGTCCTTGAGCATGTGCATCACATGCTCGGCCGTGCCGTAGGGCGCCTGACTCGCGGCGACCATGTGCAGCGCACCGCTGTCACGTTCGTACCAGGCCAGGCCGTTTTCCATTTCCATGGCCACATGCTCGATGGACTGGCTGTAGTACTTGCGTGCAAACGCGCGCAAACCGTCCTTGGGCTGCTTCATCTCGGCCTGGATGCGGGCCGACTCGCCCATCAGCGCCCCGAAGGCAGGGTGGCTGCTGTCGGGCCAGTGCACGCCTTTTTCATCGAGCTGCGGCCAGATGACGGTGTTCTTCATGGGCGAGAACCTGTCCTCGCCATAGCCGTCCTCGCCCTGCACTCGCACATAGCGCGCAGCCACATAAGGCGCGCGCGGTGGCTGGGCAGCCTCGGCACCGAAGAGGAAGATCGCGTCATTGAAGCGCAGGCGCTGGTTGGCCACGCGGAACTTCTCGTAGTCGTGCCAGATGGCCACGGCCACCGGGTGCCCCAGCATGGGCGAGACCTGACCCTTCTTGACGAAGAACTCGCCGTAGAAGCCCGGCTCGGGCATTCCCACGCCGTCGGCGGCGATGGACTCGGCGTCGATCAGCACATCGGGCTGGTAGTCGCTGCCCAGCACCGACAGATCCAGGCCTTCGTAGATGCGGTCGGCGCGTGGGATATGGATGGTCAGCGCATGCGACTGCTGCGCGGGCCAGCCCTGCATGTCCCTGGCGCGCAGGTCGATGGCAAAGACCTTCTGCCCGGTGACCTTGGCCAGGCCGTCGCGGCGGTAGTTGAGGGTGTTGCCATTGATCCAGTGGGTCTCCTGACCACTGGCAGGCGTTATCAATTCCGCAAGCGCGTATTTGACCGGGCGCACACTCGCAATCACGCCCATGGCGGCGGCAGCCTTCAGAAAACTGCGCCGATTCAAGTCCAGTTTGGACACGGTTCCAACTCCTTGCTGCAATGCGCACAGCAGCAGCAAGGACTGGCGTGGGCACATCGCTAGATGACTATGTATTCCAGGACGTTGTAGACGTCCAAGAGTCAAAAAGCAGGTGATAACGGCTGCAGTTGTTGTCGGCATTACTGCCCACATATCGCCAGCCTTGGCCGTCCGCCACGCTTTGGTCTTTGAAAAGACTAAGAGGCGCGGAGTATAGAAACAGCGGCTGCAAAGCCAGTCTGCGTATTCAAATCACAAGTTAATTACTCGGAAAATTGATCCCCATCAACACCGATTCCCGACATTGGTGCTTGTCGCGTAAAGTGGCATATCCATATTCCGCTCGGTGCTGAAGAAGTTCGCGGCCCTGCTGCTGGCTGTGGTCCGGGCTTTGGTCATTCAGCTTTTTTGAATTGAGACCTCAATCCTGCTGAACCTTTTTGCATTCGTCGCTTCATACACTGCATATCAATTTCAGCAGGCCCCCAGCGCCCGCAACCCGCACTTTCTGATTGCAGTTTCCATGAACTCAAGCTCCCGCTATACCGGTACCGCCATCGCCCTGCACTGGGTTCTGGCCCTGGCGCTGATCGGCATCTTCGCCTTTGGTCTCTATATGACAGGCCTGCCTTTCTCGCCCACACGCCTCAAGTACTTCAACTGGCACAAATGGGCGGGCATGACGATTCTGATCCTGTCCGTGCTGCGCCTGGTCTGGCGCGTCACCCACCGGCCGCCGGAGCTGCCCGAAGCCGTCACCCGCACCATGCCCGGCTGGCAGCGCATGGCCCACCATGGCGTGCACCACCTGATGTATGCGCTGTTCTTTGCCATCCCGCTGGTGGGATGGATGTACAGCTCGGCCGCAGGCTTTCCCATCGTGCTCTTCGGTCAGCTGCCTCTGCCCGACCTGGTGAGCAAGAGCCCCGAGCTGGCCGAAGTGCTCAAGCCCTGGCATGGCTATCTGGCCTACGCTCTGGCCGCCCTGGTGGTGATGCATGTCGCCGCCGTCATCAAGCATCAGATCATTGACCGCGACGGACTGCTGTCACGCATGATTCCAAGCTAGTAGCCCCCTGAGCGGCTTTGCCGGGGCGGCCCCGCCGCCGCCCCCCAGGGGGACGACAGCTTTGCTGCGCTGCGGCGCTTGCTTGCTGTCTCGCTCCTTCAAGCCGTACCGGCTTTTGAGTTTTTTGTACGTTCATCACAAGGAGTTTTTTGATGAAAATCCTTTTTTCCTCCGCACTGATCGCCACCGCCTTCATGGGCACTGCCGCCCAGGCGGCTCAAGCCCTGGTGCCCGCACAAAGCGCCGTCAACTTTGAAGCCAAGCAGATGGGCGTGCCGCTCAAGGGCCACTTCAAGAAGTTCGACGCCCAGATCGCCTTCGACGCCGCCAAGCCCGAGAGCAGCAAGATCCATTTCACGGTCGATACCGGCAGCGCCACCATGGGCGCCAAGGAAACCGATGCCGAACTGCCCAAGGCAGACTGGTTCAACGTTGCCAAGTTTCCTCAGGCTACCTTCGACTCCAGCGCCGTCAAGGCTCTGGGCGGCGGCAAGTTCCAGGTGGACGGCACGCTGACCATCAAGGGCAATGCACAGAAGGTAAGCCTGCCCGTGACGCTGACCCAGTCCGGTGCCACCACCACGGCCGCCGGCACGCTGGCACTCAAGCGCCTGACCTTCAAGATCGGCGACGGCGACTGGAAGGACACCTCCATGGTGGCCGACGAGGTCAATGTGCAATTCAAGCTGGCTCTGACCGGCGTCGGCAAGCTTTAAGCGTTTTTCGGCTCCAGCCCTTGATGGTCAAGCGCTGATAGCTCATTTTTTGATAGTTCCAATCCCTGAAGGAGTATTCACCATGCGTTCCACTCTGTTCGCCCTGGCCGCTGCGTCCCTGTTTGCCACCGCTGCCCAGGCGGCACCTGCCACTTACGCCATCGACCCCACGCACACGTTCGCCACTTTCGAGATCGATCACTTTGGTGCTTCCACCAACCGTGCGCGCTTCGACAAGAAAAGCGGCACCGTGCAGTTCGACAAGGCAGCCAAGACCGGCAAGGTGGAAGTGACCCTGGACATGACTTCGGTGAACTCCGGCACGCCCGCCTTCAACAAGCACCTGCAAAGCGCCGACATCTTCAACGTGGAGAAATTCCCCGAAGCCAAGTTTGTCTCCGACAAGTTTGTGTTTGACGGCGACAAGCTCAAGGAAGTGACCGGCCAGCTGACCCTGCTGGGCAAAACCGCCCCCATCACCGTCAAGGCCAACAAGTTCACCTGCTACGAAAGCCCCATGCTGCAAAAGCGTGAAGTCTGCGGCGGCGACTTCGAGGCCACCATCGACCGCACCCAGTGGGGCGTGAACTACGGCATCCCCTACGGTTTCCCCAAGGAAGTGCGTCTGGTCCTGCAGATCGAAGCCGTGAAGCAGTAATCCATCCGCAAAGACTCTCGAGTGAAGCCCTTTGCGGGCTCTCTCTTTGGCCTGGCCCGTGCAAACGGTCCGGGCTTTTTTGCGTCTGCACCCCGCCAATTCCCCCAATGAAAAATTTACTTTAGGTTAATCAATTACGAATAGTAGAATAATCTCACTCACACAATCGAAGGAGACATCGCATGAGCCAAGCCGCCCCTACTCCGGTTTACTCCCAGCCCCGGCGCGCGGACATGAGCCAGCTGCCCGCACCTGCCTCCGTGCAGCAGCTGCACCACTACGCCTACAAGGCCAAGGATGCGGAAGAGACCCGTCACTTCTACGAGGACATCCTGGGCCTGCCGCTCTATCACATCATCCAGAGCGACTACGTCCCCTCCACCGGCGAGTACTGCCCCTACACCCATTTCTTCTTCCGCCTCAAGGACGGCTCCTTCATCGCTTTCTTCGACATTGGCGACGACGAAGCAGCCCTGCCCTCCCCCAACACGCCCATCTGGATCAATCACATCTCCTTCCGCGTGGACTCCGTGCAGGAACTGGAAAACACCAAGGCCCGTCTGCAGGCCTGCGGCGTGGAAGTACTGGGTGTGACAGACCACCACATCTTCAAGAGCATCTATTTCTTCGACCCCAACGGCATCCGCCTGGAGCTGACGGCCCAGTTGGCCGACGAACTGCAGATGCTCAAGGAAAGCAAGACCGCTCATGCACGCCTGGACGAGTGGACAGCACGCAAGGAGCAGTGGCGCAAGGAGCGCTCCGAAGGCAAGTCCGGCGCTCCGCTCAAGCCGCAAAGCAACGACCGCCCGGAGTTCGTGCCTCCCGGCACGGTTTAAGAACAGCGCTCCGGGCACCCCAGACGGCTGCCCGTCCAGATCAATATCGAAGCGCAGCAATAAAAAAGGCATCCCCAGGGATGCCTTTTGTGCTTTGGGCCGGTCAGACGCCGACTCAGGCCTTTTTCACGAACTCCGTCTTCAGACTCATGGCGCCAAAACCATCGATCTTGCAGTCGATATCGTGATCCCCATCGACCAGGCGGATGTTCTTCACCTTGGTGCCCACCTTGACCACACCTGCCGAACCCTTGAGTTTCAGATCCTTGATGACGATGACGCTATCGCCATCCTGCAGCACATTGCCTACGCTGTCGCGGTAGACCCTGGACTCCGGCTCGCCCGCTGCCTGGGCCTCGGCGGACCACTCATGGGCACATTCGGGGCAAACGAACAGGCCTGCATCCTCGTAAGTGAACTCGGAACGGCATTGGGGACAGGGGGGAAATGTGCTCATGGGTAATCCTCTCGTTGTGCGGCCGGGCTGCTGAAACCTCCGGGCCGGTCGCTATCTGCGCCGGGACGGCTCAGGCCATCCTCGTGCATCTGGACCACGGGGTGGCAAGCCAGGGCTATGGATGCAGTTTACCCGCCCGGTCTCCGCGGCCCTGCTAAAGCCAGTACCCACCTGCGCCGCTCACACGTACCAGATCGCTAGAATCGGTCAATCCGTCTCGAACTATCGACCGCATCCCCAGGGATGCCGTTTTCCTTGACAAGCAAACTATGAGCGACACCCCTGCACAACCCGGCCTGGAGAGCCTGTCCAAATCCTTCGAACCCGCCGCCATCGAGGCCCACTGGGGCCCCGAGTGGGAAAAGCGCGGCTACGGCCACGCCGGCGTGCGCGGCACGGGCAAGCCCGATGCAACCCAGCCCTCGTTCTCCATCCAGCTTCCGCCACCCAATGTGACCGGCACGCTGCACATGGGCCACGCGTTCAACCAGACCATCATGGACTCGCTGACGCGCTACCACCGCATGAAGGGCTACAACACGGCCTGGATTCCCGGCACCGACCACGCTGGCATCGCCACCCAGATCGTGGTGGAACGCCAGCTGCAGACTCAGGGCGTGAGCCGCTATGACCTGGGCCGCGACGAATTCACCAAGAAGGTCTGGGAGTGGAAGGAAAAGTCCGGCAACACCATCACTACGCAGATGCGCCGCATGGGCGACACCGTGGACTGGAGCCGCGAGTACTTCACCATGGACGACAAGCTGTCCAAGGTGGTGACCGAGACCTTTGTGAAGCTGTACCAGCAAGGCCTGATCTACCGCGGCAAGCGCCTGGTGAACTGGGACCCCGTGCTGCAGTCGGCCGTGTCCGATCTGGAAGTGGAAAACCAGGAAAAAGACGGTTCGCTCTGGCACATTGCCTACCCGCTGACCAGCGGCGCAGGCAATCTGGTCGTCGCCACCACCCGCCCTGAAACCATGCTGGGCGACGTGGCCGTGATGGTCCACCCCGAAGACGAGCGTTACAAGCACCTGATCGGCCAGACCGTGACCCTGCCCCTGGTGGGCCGCCAGATCCCCATCATTGCCGACGAATACGTGGACCGAGAGTTCGGCACCGGCGTGGTCAAGGTCACGCCAGCCCACGACCAGAACGACTATCAGGTGGGCCAGCGCCACAAGCTGCCCATGATCTGCGTGCTGACGCTGACCGCCAAGATCAACGACGAGGCGCCCGAGAAATACCGCGGCATGGACCGCTTTGTGGCCCGCAAGGCTATCGTGGCCGACCTGGAAGAGCTGGGCCTGATGGTCGAGATCAAGAAGCACAAGCTGATGGTGCCGATCTGCGACCGTACCGGCCAGGTGATCGAGCCCATGCTGACCGACCAATGGTTCATTGCCATGAGCAAGGTCAGCGACCAGGACCCGAGCGGCAAGTCCATCGCCCAGAAGGCCATCGACGCCGTCGCTTCCGGCGAAGTCCAGTTCGTGCCCGAGAACTGGGTCAATACCTACAACCAGTGGATGAACAACATCCAGGACTGGTGCATCTCGCGCCAGCTCTGGTGGGGCCACCAGATTCCAGCCTGGTATGACGAAGAAGGCAATATCTATGTTGCCAAGAACGAAGCAGAAGCCCAGGCTCAGGCCCCCGGCAGGAAGCTGACCCGCGATGCCGACGTGCTGGACACCTGGTACTCCTCTGCCATGGTGCCGTTCAGCACCATGGGCTGGCCCGAGCAGGGCAATGCGGCCGACGATGACTACAACCTCTACCTGCCCTCCTCGGTGCTGGTGACGGGTTACGACATCATCTTCTTCTGGGTCGCTCGCATGATCATGATGAGCACGCACTTCACCGGCCGCGTGCCGTTCAAGCATGTCTACATCCATGGCCTGGTGCGCGATGCACAGGGCAAGAAGATGAGCAAGTCCGAAGGCAATGTGCTGGACCCGGTCGACCTGATCGACGGCATCTCGCTGGAGCCGCTGCTGGAAAAGCGCACCACCGGCCTGCGCAAGCCCGAGACAGCGCCCCAGGTGCGCAAGAACACGCAAAAGGAATTCCCCGAAGGCATTCCAGCCTACGGCGCCGATGCGCTGCGCTTCACCTTTGCGGCCCTGGCCTCGCTGGGCCGCAGCATCAACTTCGACAGCAAGCGCTGCGAGGGCTACCGCAACTTCTGCAACAAGCTCTGGAATGCTTCGCGCTTTGTGCTGATGAACTGCGAAGGCCATGACTGCGGCCTAGCTCCTCACACCAAGGAACAATGCCAGCCCGGCGGCGAGTTTGCCGGCTATATGCAATTCAGCCAACCCGACCGCTGGATCGCCTCGCAGCTGCAGAAGGTCGAGGCCGAAGTGGCCAAGGGCTTTGCCGAATTCCGCCTGGACAATGTCGCCAACACGATTTACGACTTCGTCTGGAACGAGTTCTGCGACTGGTATCTGGAAATCGCCAAGGTGCAGATCCAGACCGGCAACGAAGCCCAGCAGCGCGCCACCCGTCGCACGCTGATCCGTACGCTGGAAGCGATTCTGCGTCTGGCCCACCCCATCATTCCGTTTGTGACGGAAGAACTGTGGCAGCAGGTTGCGCCCGTGGCCGGCCTCAAGGGCGAATCCATCGCCGTGGCCCGCTATCCTGAAGCCCAGCCCGAGAAGATCGACGAAGCATCGATTGCCTACGTGGGCCGCATCAAGCAGATGGTCGATGCCTGCCGCGCGCTGCGCGGCGAGATGGGTGTATCGCCCGCCCAGCGCCTGCCACTGCTGGCAGTGGCAGGCAATGCCGATGATTCGGCCTTCCTGCGCGCCAATGCCGACGTGCTCAAGAACCTGGCCAAGCTCAGCGAAGTCAAGGTGTTTGATGACGAAGCTGCCTGGGCCGCCGCGGCTCAAGCCTCGCCCGTGAACGTGATGGGCGATATCCGTCTGGCGCTGTTCGTGGAGATCGACGTGGAAGCCGAAAAGGCCCGCCTGAGCAAGGAAGCCAAGCGTCTGGAAGGTGAAATCGTGAAAGCCAATGGCAAGCTGAGCAACGAAGCCTTCTGCGCCAAGGCGCCCGCCGCCGTGCTGGAGCAGGAGCGCAAGCGTCTGGCCGACTTTGGCGCGACGCTGACACGCATCAACGAGCAACTGGCTCGCCTCGGTTAAACACCGCTAAACTGCCTGATAAAACAAGGCGCAGGCAACTGCGCCTTTTTTCCATCCAGAAAAGACAAGCACATGAGCAATCAAACCCGCGTCCGCAAAGCCGTGTTCCCCGTTGCAGGTCTGGGCACCCGTTTTCTGCCCGCCACCAAAGCTTCCCCCAAGGAGATGCTGCCCGTGGTGGACAAGCCGCTGATCCAGTACGCCGTGGAAGAGGCTTATGAGGCCGGCATCCGCGACATGGTCTTTGTCACCGGTCGCAGCAAGCGGGCCATCGAAGACCATTTCGACACCTCCTACGAACTCGAGAATGAACTCGAGAATGCCGGCAAACAGGCCATGCTGGATTTGGTGCGCAGCGTCAGCCCGGCCGATATGAACTGCCTGTTCGTGCGCCAGCCCCGCTCTCTGGGTCTGGGCCATGCCGTGCTGTGCGCCGAGCCTCTGGTCGGGAACGAGCCCTTTGCCGTGATTCTGGCCGACGACCTGATGACCGGAGAGAATGGCGGCCCCGGCGTGATGGCGCAGATGACGGCCGCTTTCCAGAAGCAGGGCCGCTCGCTGCTGGCCGTGCAGGAAGTGCCGCTGGAACACACCAAGCGCTACGGCATCGTCAAGGGCGAGCCTGCGGGCGGACCACTGATGCGTATCGACGAGATCGTGGAAAAGCCCGCTCCGGAAAAAGCCCCGTCGCGCATGGGCGTGGCCGGTCGCTATGTGCTGACCCCGGCCATCTTCGACCAGATCCGCAACCAGCCCCAGGGCGTAGGCGGAGAGATACAGCTGACCGATGCCATTGAGCGCCTGATGCAGCACGAGGCCGTCTACGCCTTCCAGTACGCAGGCAAACGCTATGACTGCGGCAGCAAGGAAGGCTTTCTGCAGGCTACGGTGGAACTGGCGCTGCAGCACCCCGATGTGGGAGATAGCTTTCGAGAGTACCTCAAGAACTTGAGCCTCTAAGGCCAGTCCCCCAAGCCCCTGATGACAAAGGCCTGCAAATGCAGGCCTTTGTTGCGTCAACCACTGGTTTTCAACGTCGGCGCAGGATATGGATGAATTCATCACCCACCGTCTGCTGCTCCACCAGTTCATTGCCGGTCTGCTTGGCAAAGGCCTGGAAGTCCCGGATGGAGCCGGTATCCGTGGCCACGACCTTGAGCAACTGACCGCTTTGCATGGCGGCCAGCGCTTTCTTGGCTTTGAGAATGGGCAGCGGACAGTTCAGGCCGCGGGTGTCAACTTCTTGGTCTACGTGCATGGGGTGGATTCCTCGTCTGCACCGATTGTAGAAAAACCGGGCGCTGGCAGTGCCAGCGCGGTCTTTGCTCAAACCAGAGCTGGAGCCACCGTAAAGCGCGGGTCCTCAGCCCAGCGTCGCACAGGCCATTTGCCGGGATCAGGCTCGGGGTTCTGACCAGGACGGAAGGCACCAAAGCGCGGCTCAAAGCCTTTTTGCTTGATCCACTCGGCCAGCGCGTAGCCCGTGCCCGCAGGCCAGCACAGCGACTCCTCCGCCGTCTGCCAACGATACTCCAGCAGCTCCGGAGAAAGCCTCACGTCTTCGGGCCTGCCTTCCACGCGTACATGGTAGGCAATCAGCACCTGATTCATGCGCAGAAACTCCGAGCAGCACAGCAGACGCAGCGCTTTCACGCGCAGCCCTGTTTCTTCGAGCACCTCGCGACAGATTCCGGCTTCGGGCGATTCACCGGCCTCCATAAAGCCTGTGATCAGGCCGAAAACGCCCTCCTGCCACAGCGCATTTCGCGCCAGCAGCACACGCCCATCGTCACCTTCCACTACGGCCGCGAGCACCGGCGTGGGATTGCCCCAATGCGTGAACCCGCAACTCGGGCAACGCAGACGCTGTACCTCGCCGCTGTCCTCGCTGGCCACAATCCATTGCAGCTCGGTCGCGCAATTGGAACAAAAGCGGACTTCATAAGCCATGAGGCTCTCCGTATTCTTCAGGACTTACGCAAAACGGGTTCAGGCGAGGCGTCTGTCTCATAAGGCAGGCCGCTGTTGCAATCTTGTTTGCGTCAGTCCTATTCTTGATATTGATAGCGGTCATCGCTTGATGGATAAGCGCTGCCTGTCATTTGGAGCTTTGATTCACTTTTGCGCTATCACGCAAAAGACATGGCTCACGCCGGGAACACGCCCGTGGAGAGGTAACGATCACCGCGGTCGCAAACCACAAACACGATGGTGGCGTTCTGCTCGCGCTTGGCAATCTCCTGGGCCACCCATAATGCACCGGCGGCCGAGATGCCTGCGAAGATGCCCTCTTCGCGCGCCATGCGTCGGGCCATGTCTTCGGCATCATCCTGAGACACATAGACCAGCTCGTCGACCAGCGAAGCGTCATAGATCTTGGGCAGATATTCCTCGGGCCATTTGCGGATGCCAGGAATGCGCGAGCCCTCGGAAGGCTGAGCGCCGATGATCTTGATGTTCGGGTTCTTTTCCTTGAGGAACTTGGCCACGCCGGTAATGGTTCCGGTGGTACCCATGGCACTCACAAAGTGGGTGATCTCGCCACCGGTTTGCTCCCACAGTTCCGGGCCTGTGGTTTCGTAGTGGGCTCGCGGGTTGTCGGGGTTGGCAAACTGGTCCAGCAACACCCCCTTGCCCTGCGCCACCATCTGGTCGGCCAGATCGCGCGCATATTCCATGCCGCCGCTCTTGGGCGTCAGAATCAGTTCGGCACCGTAGGCCTTCATGGTCTGGGCGCGTTCGATGGACAGATCCTCGGGCATGATCAGAATCATGCGATAGCCCTTGATGGCAGCAGCCATGGCCAAGGCAATGCCGGTATTGCCCGACGTTGCCTCGATCAGTGCATCGCCCGGCTTGATTTCACCGCGCTCTTCAGCACGCTGGATCATGGACAGCGCAGGCCGGTCCTTGACGGAGCCGGCCGGGTTGTTGCCTTCGAGCTTGCCCAGCACTACGTTTGCACGTTCGCGGTTGGCATCCGCGCCGATGCGTTGCAATGCTACCAGCGGCGTGTGACCGATAGCATGTTCGATGGTCGAATAAGTTTTCATGTCCAATACTGTGCCATAATTCGCGTCTGCGCTAAGCGAAGCCCGGGTGGTGAAATTGGTAGACGCAGGGGACTCAA
>Ga0209370_1001289_pt1 | contig 22921 bp, 18 predicted proteins | sample AgamicAtPrz_FD_187164 | JGI IMG/M metagenome (GOLD analysis project Ga0209370, IMG submission 187164) | Agave microbial communities from Guanajuato, Mexico - At.P.rz (SPAdes) (version 2) | ecosystem: Host-associated > Plants > Phyllosphere > Phylloplane/Leaf | place: Guanajuato, Mexico... | reverse complement strand
GACGGCCCCAGCAGCGCCACCATTTGTCCGGAAGGGATATCCAGCGAGATATCATTCAGCACCTGGGTGCGACCAAAAGACTTCTTAATATTGGCAATCTCAATGCTCATGATTTCCCTCCTGATGCTGACGTTTTTCCTGATTCTCTAAACGCCACTGCACCACACTCTTCAAAAACAGGGTCAAAATAGCCATCAGCGTCAGCAACGCTGCGGCGGTAAAGGAGCCGATGGTGTTGTAATCCTGCTGCAGCAGCTCAATCTGTAACGGCAGCGACAGGGTTTCACCTCGAATGGAACCGGATACCACCGACACCGCCCCGAACTCGCCAATTGCGCGCGCGTTGGTCAGCACCACACCATAGAGCAGTGCCCAGCGAATATTCGGCAGCGTGACGCGGCGGAACATCTGCCAGCCAGACGCGCCCAGCAGCACAGCCGCTTCGTCTTCGTTGCTCCCCTGGCTTAACATCACCGGCACCAGTTCACGCACCACAAACGGACAGGTCACAAAGATGGTCACCAGCACCATACCCGGCCAGGCAAACATCACCTGCAGGTTGTGCTCATCCAGCCAGCCACCCAGCGGCCCGTTGGAGCCGTAAAACAGCAGGTAAACCAGACCCGCAACCACCGGGGAGACGGCAAACGGGATATCCAGCAGGGTCAGCAGCATCTGACGCCCCGGGAAGTTAAAGCGCGTCACCAGCCAGGCCAGCAGCGTACCAAACACCAGGTTGACCGGCACGGTGATCAGCGCAATCAGCACGGTCAGCCAGATGGCGTGCAGCATATCCGGGTCCGCCAGGTTTTCCAGCGCGGGCATGATCCCTTTACTGAACGCCTGAACGAAAATATAGATTGTCGGTACCACGAGGATAAGAGCGGAAACCAGCACGCCCGTACCAATCAGAAACCATTTCCCCCAGTTGATGCGGGGCGCGTCGTATCGCTTCAATTGAGTAACTTCCGCCATCAGTGACCTACCACACGTCGACCAAAGCGACTTTGCAGAGTGTTGATTGAGTAGAGCAGCAGCAACGATGCGGCAAGAATGACCGAGGCAATGGCGCTCGCCGCCGGGTAATCAAACTCCTGCAAACGGATAAAAATCATCAGCGATGTCACTTCTGTTTTCCACGCAATGTTACCGGCGATAAAAATGACCGCACCGAACTCGCCGAGGCTACGGGTAAACGACAGCGCCACCCCCGCCATCAGCGCCGGGGACAGCTCAGGCAGGACAACTTTACGGAAGCTCTGCCAGCGTGTAGCCCCCAGCGTTTCTGCCGCCTCTTCATATTCCGGGCCTAACTCTTCCAGCACCGGCTGTACGGTACGCACCACAAACGGAATGCTGGTAAAGGCCATCGCCACCGCGATACCAAGCCAGGTATAGGTCACTTTGATGTCAAACTTCGCCAGCCACTCACCGTACAACCCGTTGACGGAGAAAAGTGACGCCAGCGTTAAACCGGCAACGGCGGTCGGCAGAGCAAAGGGTAAATCCATCAATGCATCGAGCAGCGTGCGGCCCGGGAAGCGATAGCGGGTTAAAATCCACGCCATCAGCAGGCCAAACACGCCGTTGAAAATCGAGGCCACAAACGCCGACAGCAGCGTGACTTTATAGGCTGCAACGACCTGCGGGTTGGTGACCACTTCCCAGTACTGGGACCAGCTCATCTGCGCAAGCTGCATCACCAGCGCGCTGAGCGGCAACAACAAAATCAGGCAGACGAACAGCAGGCTGGTCCCGAGGCTTAAGGTAAAACCCGGCAGCACGCGTTTAGTCGATACGGCAAACATTACTTACGCCCCGCCGCCAGCAATTTGTCTAATTCACCGCCGCTGGCAAAATGCGTTTTCATCACCTCAGGCCAGGAGCCGAAATGGTCTTCCACGCGGAACAGCGCAGTCTGCGGGAATTTATCTTTCAGTTTGTTCATCACGTCAGGGTTGTTCACGCGATAGTAGTAATCGGTAATGATGGTCTGCGCCTGTGGGCTGTACAGGTAGTTGAGATAGGCTTTTGCCGCTTTCTCCGTGCCGTTTGCCTGCACGTTTTTATCCACCCACGCCACCGGGAACTCGGCCAGGATGTTGGTTTTCGGGATAACGACCTCAAAGCCCTGCGCTTCATACTGTTTGCGGATGTTATTCACTTCCGATTCAAAGCTAATCAGCACATCGCCCAGACCGCGCTCTGCGAAGGTTGTCGTCGCTCCACGCCCGCCGGTATCAAATACTTCGACGTTTTTCAGGAACTGGGTCATGAACTGCTCGGTTTTGGCTTTATCGTTACCGTCAGCCTTGTCCGCTGCCCCCCACGCCGCCAGCCAGGTATAACGCGCGTTACCGGAAGTTTTCGGGTTCGGGAAAATGAGTTTGACGTCAGAACGAACCAGATCGCTCCAGTCGTGGATATTCTTCGGATTGCCCTTACGCACCAGGAAGCCCATGGTGGAGTAGAACGGCGAGCTCTTGTTGGGTAAACGGCTCTGCCAGTCGGCCGGGATGAGCTTGCCTTTGTCATGCAGGATCTGCACGTCGGTCACCTGGTTGTAGGTCACCACATCCGCTTTCAGTCCCTGAAGGATCGCCAGTGCCTGTTTGGACGAACCGGCGTGAGACTGTTTGATGGTCAGCTTGTCACCGTTATTGTCTTTCGCCCACTGCTGCTCAAACGGCGGGTTAAGGGCGGCAAACAGCTCGCGGGAGACGTCATATGAGCTGTTCAGCAGCTCAGTCGCCTGCGCCTGTGCCACCAGCAGTAAACCTGCCAGTGCCAGGGATCCTTTTTTCAGTACAGTAACGGCCATTGCGCACCCTTATAAATGTGATGACTATCTTATAGTCATAATATTTATAACGAGGACGAAAGGAGTAACGGTTTTATATACCGTTTGGTGATTTACAAGCAGAAAAGGGAATAAGGGTGCGGCCTGTTGCCCTCACCCCAACCCTCTCCCGAAGGGAGAGGGAGAAAGGGAATTACAGCGCCAGCAGACGCTCAATGGATGGCGCGAAGTAGTAGCCGCCGGTGACCGGTTTGGTGAAGCGCAGCATGGCGTCACGCTTACCGTCGGTATCGCCGAACATGCTCAGCAACTGTTGCTCAATATTGTACAGACGCGCGCAGTAGGCACAGAAGTAGAGGCCATGCGTTCCGCTTGCGGTGCCATACGGCAGGCTCTGGCGAACAATCTTCAGCCCTTTACCGTCTTCCTTGAGGTCAACGCGGCTCAGGTGCGAGGTCACCGGGCGTTCGTCGCCGTCGATCTCTTCGTTGGCCTCTTTGGTACGGCCAATCATCATCTCCTGGTCCTGCACACTCATGCGGTTAAGCTGCTTAAGGTTATGCTCCCAGCGCTGAACAAATACGTAGCTGCCGCCTGCGTCCACACCGTCCTTGATGACCGCCACTTCACGGCGCGTCTCTTCACCTGCCGGGTTTTCTGTCCCGTCGACAAAGCCGCTCAGGTCACGCTCTTCCACCCAGCGGAAACCGTGGACTTCTTCCTGAACGTCAATGCTGTCACCAAACGCCGCTACCGCCGCCTGGGCAACGGAGAAGTTTACGTCGTGACGCAGAGAGAGAATATGGATCAACACATCGTACTGGGTTGCCGGTGCCAGGCCTTTACCGTAAGGGATAAAGTCTTTTAACTCTTCCGCCCCTTCACCACCGCTCAGCTGACGCCAGACGTTATTACCAAAGGCCACCACAGCACCCAGATGGGCATCCGGGAATTTGGCCTGGAAGGTGGCCAGTTTATCCACAAACGCTTTACTGGCCGCACGCAGGGCATCCACATCCCCTTTCACATTGGCTTCAATCCAAATCGCCGCGCGGCAATGTTCTGGCAAAATGCCACTCTGAACCTGAGACATCGCTCCTCCTGAAATAAAGATGCCACGACAACGTGGCATTGATGGCGGGTATTATACCCGGATTTCAGCGAGACGGATTGTTCAGGCGCAAATTACTGCTGCCAGATAATTTTGCTCACTTTCCAGTTTTTCAGCGTGTCGTCAGACGGCATTAACCCTTCCGGGCCGCTCCAGGTTCCGGTAAAGAGGTAGCTGATGTGCTGGCTGTCCGGTGCTTTACATTGCACCGCCACACCATCGTCTGAAGGCGCGCTGGCGCAGTTGCCGAAAGCCTGTTTATAAAGATCGCTAAACGGCGTACCAACCTTCACGCCGCTCGCCGTCGGGATGGCATCGTCCAGCACGGCAATACGGTTTACCGTGCCTTTATCGCCGTTAATCACCAGAGCCAGTTCGTCTCCCTTCAGCGCTTCGAAGTAACGCACGATAGTGCCGTTTTCAGTTTTCATGCCGCTGCGCAGGCGATAGTCGCTGCTCAGGGCCGCCTGAAGCGCGTCCTGATCCAGCGCCGTCGCGGCGGTAATGTTGCCCACGCCCTGCTCGGTGACCTCCAGCGAAGAGCCAAACCAGTTCCACGGATAAGCGGCCGACCAGTTAATAGAGGAGAGCGTTGAACAACCGGTTAACGCCAGCGGGAGAGCGCATAAAAGTAAACGCAGCGATTTCATTGAAACGTCCTTACGTGTTAAATCAACGCTTGTTGGAGTGCAGCATCGGCAAAAAGTGCCGCGTTAATCTGACTCATGCGTAAAACAGGCGCGTAAGCGGGGGTTAGTCAGCAGCCACAGCAGCGCCACGATATCGGCGACCACCAGCGCAATGCCGATGCCCGTAAGCGGTTCACCGTACCACCAGAGCACAGGCTGCCAGCAGAGCAGCGCAATCTGGGCCAGGATCAGCAGCCAGCGAAGCGCACGCCAAAGCCGTGGGATCGCCTGTCGTCGGCCGCTGCACAAAAACGTCACCACCGCCGGTACGCCCGGTAACAGGCCGAGCCAAAAGGCGTCGTGATCGGGATAAAAGAGCGTCAGTAATGTATCGCCCTGCCCGCGGGACGCGGCAGCCATGACAAACAGCACCCAGGTGCGGGCCTGCAGCAACAGTACGCACCAGAATAAGAAAGGCAGCCTGACACGCCCCTGCGCGTCGTAATCTGCCGGGTGGATCTCAATACTCTTCATCTTCGATCAGACGCTTACCTAAGCTCAGCACGTCAGCGTGTTCATAGCCCAGACGTTCATACATGCCCAGCACCACGTCGTTATCTTCGCGCACCATGATCTGAATTTTTGGACAACCGCGAGCGATCAGTTTTTTCTCAAGACGATTGAGCAGCGCGTTGGCAATGCCGCGCCCCCGGTATTCCGGGTGAACGCCCAGATAATAAGCAGAGCCGCGATGACCGTCGTAACCGCCCATCACCGTGCCCACCACTTCGCCGTTCACTTCCGCCACCAGAAACAGACTGACGTCGTGATTTAGCTTACGCTCAATGTCCATCTCTGGATCGTTCCACGGACGCAGCAAATCGCAGCGCTCCCAAAGGGTGATCACCTCTTCGAAATCTTCCTGGCGAAAAACGCGTATCTCCATGGTATTAACCGCCTTTTCGGGTTTAAAAACAGTGATTATGGCGCGAAGCGTGCATTTAGCCAATAACCGGGGAAAATCTCACCAAAATTTGGCATAATGTCACTTTGTCACGTATTGAAATGAAAAGTAAAACAATTCTCAATAAGGACTGTCGTAACGCTAAACGCGATACGATATAACACCAGGACCGCAATTTTTACTATTCAGGCCGCATGAGCACATTCAAACCATTAAAAGCACTCACATCGCGTCGTCAGGTTCTCAAAGCGGGGCTGGCGGCCTTAACGTTAACGGGCATCGCACAGCAGGCTCAGGCAAAAGAAGAGAGCACGCTTAAAACCAGTAACGGACACAGCAAACCCAAAGCCAAAAAACCGGGCGCGAAGCGTCTGGTGATGCTCGACCCGGGCCACGGCGGTATTGATACCGGTGCCATTGGCAAAAACGGTTCGAAAGAAAAACATGTTGTACTGGCGATTGCAAAAAATGTGCGATCGATTTTACGCAGCAACGGCATTGACGCCCGTCTGACGCGCACGGGCGATACCTTTATTCCGCTGTATGACCGCGTGGAGATTGCCCACCAGCACGGGGCCGATCTGTTTATGTCCATTCACGCGGACGGCTTTACCAACCCGTCGGCGGCGGGTGCGTCAGTGTTCGCCCTCTCCAACCGTGGGGCCAGTAGCGCCATGGCAAAATACCTCTCGGACCGTGAAAACCGCGCGGATGAGGTAGCCGGAAAAAAAGCGACCGACAAAGATCATCTGTTACAGCAGGTGCTGTTTGACCTTGTGCAGACGGACACCATTAAAAACAGCCTGACGCTCGGCTCGCACATCCTGAAGAAGATTAAGCCGGTGCATCGCCTGCACAGCAGGAGTACCGAGCAGGCAGCGTTTGTGGTGCTGAAGTCACCGTCAATTCCCTCCGTACTGGTCGAAACCTCTTTTATTACCAACCCGGAGGAAGAACGTCTGCTCGGCACCACGGCGTTTCGCCAGAAGATCGCCAGTGCCATCGCCTCCGGCATTATCAGTTACTTTAACTGGTTCGATAATCAAAAAGCGCACTCCAGGAAACGTTGATGAAACCGAATGCAAAGCGGGTCAAATCCTTCCTGCTGCAGTTGCAGGATGAGATTTGCCAGAAACTGGCCGCCGTAGACGGCGGTGACTTTCAGGAAGATAACTGGCAGCGCGAAGCCGGTGGCGGTGGGCGTAGCCGCGTATTGCGAAACGGCGGTATCTTCGAACAGGCTGGCGTCAATTTCTCTCATGTTCACGGTGATGCGATGCCTGCCTCTGCGACGGCGCATCGTCCTGAACTGGCGGGCCGGAGCTTCGAAGCAATGGGCGTTTCGCTGGTGGTACACCCGCACAACCCGTTTGTCCCGACCAGCCACGCCAACGTGCGTTTTTTCATCGCGGAAAAACCGGGGGCCGATCCGGTCTGGTGGTTCGGGGGCGGTTTCGACATGACCCCCTACTACGGCTTTGAAGAGGATGCCGTGCACTGGCACACCACCGCGCGCGACCTCTGCCTGCCATTTGGCGAAGACGTTTACCCGAAATACAAAAAGTGGTGCGACGACTACTTTTACTTAAAACACCGCGACGAACAGCGCGGTATTGGCGGGCTGTTCTTTGACGATCTGAACACGCCTGACTTTGATACCGCGTTCAGCTTTATGCGCGCGGTGGGCGAAGGCTATACCGACGCCTATCTGCCCATTGTTGAACGGCGTAAAAACACCGACTACGGTGTGCGTGAACGCGAGTTCCAGCTTTACCGTCGCGGGCGCTACGTGGAGTTCAACCTGGTGTGGGATCGCGGAACGCTGTTTGGCCTGCAGACCGGCGGGCGCACAGAGTCGATTCTGATGTCGATGCCGCCGCTGGTGCGCTGGGAGTACTGCTACGCGCCAAAAGAAGGCAGCCCGGAGGCTGCCCTGAGTGAGTTTATTCAGGTTCGGGACTGGGTTTAACCCCCCTCACCCCGGCCCTCTCCCTTTGGGAGAGGGTTAGGGTGAGGGCAATAAATTACAGCGGCTGCGTCTGCGCCTCCACTACCGCCAGCGCCACCATGTTCACGATACGGCGTACAGAGGCAATCGGCGTTAACACATGCACCGGTTTCGCCACCCCCATCAGCACCGGCCCCACGGTCACCCCTTCAGAGCTGGAGACGCGCAGCAGGTTGTAGCTGATACGCGCCGCTTCCACGTTTGGCATAATCAGAATATTCGCTGAGCCTTTCAGCGGGCTATCCGGCATACGTTCGTTGCGGATGCTCTCCACCAGCGCAGCGTCGCCGTGCATCTCACCGTCAATCATCAGCTCCGGTGCGCGCTCGCGAACCAGCTCCAGCGTCTGTCGCATTTTGCAGGCCGCAGCAGATTTAGAGGAGCCGAAGTTAGAGTGCGACAGCAGCGCCACCTTCGGTTCGATACCAAAGCGACGCACGGTTTCGGCCGCCATCACGGTGATTTCCGCCAGCTCGTCCGGGGTTGGATCGTCGTTGACGTAGGTATCGGCGATAAAGGTGTTACCGCTTGGCAGCAGCAGCGCGTTCATCGCCCCGGCCGTGTGCACACCGTCGCGATAGCCGAAGATCTCCTGCACCACGCTGAAATGCTCGTGGTAATCACCGATGGTGCCGCAGATCAGCGCATCCGCCTCGCCGCGATGAACCATGATTGCGCCAATCACCGTGGTGTTGCTGATCACCGCCCGCTGCGCCTGCTCCTGAGTGATCCCTCGACGCTTCATGATCGCGTAGTATTCGCTCCAGTACTCTTTAAAGCGCGGGTCGGATTCGTTATTCACGATCTCAAAATCAACACCCGGTTTGATCTGCAGGCCCAGTTTCTGGATACGCATTTCAATAACGCTCGGGCGGCCAATCAGGATCGGCTTCGCCAGCCCTAAGGTGATCAGCTCCTGCGTGGCGTGCAGCACGCGCGCCTCTTCCCCTTCCGCCAGCACCACCCGCCTCGCATCGGTACGCGCCTGAGAGAAGATCGGCTTCATAAACAGGTTGGTTTTGTAGACAAACTCGGTGAGCTTATCCACGTAAGCATCGAAATCAGTAATAGGTCGCGTTGCCACGCCGGAGTCCATTGCCGCTTTCGCGACCGCTGGCGCGATTTTGACAATCAGACGCGGGTCGAACGGTTTTGGAATGATGTAGTCCGGGCCAAAGCTCAGATCCTGATCGCCATAGGCTGAAGCGACCACTTCGCTCTGCTCGGCGTGTGCCAGCTCCGCAATGGCGTGCACCGCCGCCAGCTTCATCTCTTCGTTGATGGCCGTCGCGCCTACATCCAGCGCCCCACGGAAGATGAACGGGAAGCAGAGCACGTTGTTCACCTGGTTCGGGTAGTCGGAGCGACCGGTACAGATGATGGCATCTTCACGCACCGCTTTCGCCAGCGGCGGCAGGATTTCCGGCTCGGGGTTCGCCAGCGCCAGAATCATTGGCGCACGCGCCATCTTCTTCACCATCTCCTGGGTCAGCACTTTCGGGCCTGAACAGCCCAGGAAGATATCCGCGCCGTCAATGACCTCCTCAAGCGTACGCTTGCCGTCGTCGTCCACCGCGTAGGCTGCTTTGGTTTCCGCCATGTTCGGCTCGCGGTTTTTGTAGATCACCCCTTTGGAGTCGCAGACCACGATGTTGTGTTTCTGCATCCCGAGCGCCACCAGCAGGTTCATACAGGCAATGGCCGCCGCACCCGCGCCGGAGACTACCATGCGCACGTCAGAGAGATTTTTCTCCACCACGCGCAGACCGTTAAGAATGGCGGCAGTGCTGATGATCGCCGTCCCGTGCTGGTCATCATGGAACACGGGAATGTTCATACGTTCACGCAATTTCTGCTCAATGTAGAAACATTCCGGCGCTTTGATGTCTTCGAGGTTAATCCCGCCAAAGGTCGGCTCCAGCGCCGCCACGACGTTGATGAATTTATCGGGATCGTGTTCGTCCACTTCGATATCAAACACGTCGATACCGGCGAATTTCTTGAACAGAACGCCCTTCCCTTCCATCACAGGCTTACCGGCCAGCGCACCAATGTTGCCCAGGCCCAGCACCGCCGTACCGTTAGAGATCACGGCGACCAGGTTGCCGCGCGCGGTATATTTGTAGGCGGCCAGCGGATCTTTTTCAATTTCGAGACACGGTGCCGCCACGCCCGGCGAGTAGGCCAGCGCCAGGTCGCGCTGGGTTGCCAGCGGTTTTGTCGGGGAAACCTGGATTTTACCCGGGACAGGAAACTCATGAAAATCAAGGGCACTCTGTTTTAACTGATCGTCCATCTTGTTATTCCTTTTACGTATCGGTCAGATAGTATCGCCGCAGGCTGCCGCATAAACTTTGAAGGCTGCCAAACTCTCACCATCACACATTAAAAATTGTTATCAATTTATAACAGCCATGTTACCCGTCTCAAAAGCAATGCCTCCCCCGTCTGCTATGCTTTTTTGTTAAGTCCATCATGATTTTTCCAGAAGTGTGAACTAACGCACTCGCCTAACGCTTTTATTTTCAAGGAGTCATGACTTATGAACCAACTTGACGGCATCAAACAATTCACTACCGTGGTTGCAGACAGCGGCGATATCGAGTCGATTCGGCACTACCAGCCTGAAGACGCAACCACCAACCCGTCGCTGCTGCTCAAAGCGGCAGGACTTGCCCATTTTAGTCACCTGATTGATGACGCCATTGCCTATGGCAAACAGCGCGGTAAAACCCAGGAACAACAGGTTGCCGAAGCCAGTGACAAGCTGGCGGTTAATTTCGGTGCGGAAATTCTGAAAAGCATCCCGGGGCGCGTCTCCACCGAAGTCGACGCCCGCCTCTCCTTCGATAAAGAGAAGAGCATCAATAAAGCCCGCCGCCTCGTCGAACTCTACCAGGAGCAGGGGATCGACAAATCACGCATTTTGATTAAGCTCGCCTCCACCTGGGAAGGCATCCGCGCGGCAGAAGTACTGGAAAAAGAGGGGATCCACTGCAACCTGACGCTGCTGTTCTCGTTTGCGCAGGCGCGCGCCTGTGCAGAAGCGGGCGTATTCCTGATCTCACCGTTCGTCGGGCGCATCTACGACTGGTACCAGGCAAAACAGCCGATGGATCCGTACGTGGTGGAGGAAGACCCGGGCGTGAAGTCAGTACGTAATATTTACGACTACTACAAACAGCACCGCTACGAGACTATCGTCATGGGGGCCAGCTTCCGCCGTACCGAGCAGATCCTGGCGTTGGCAGGGTGTGACCGCCTGACCATCTCCCCTGACCTGCTGAAAAAGCTGCAGGAGAGCGACGAAACGGTGATCCGTAAGCTGGTGCCCACATCCACCGTATTACCCAAACCGAAAGCCATGACCGAAGCGGAATTCCGCTGGGAGCACAATCAGGACCCAATGGCCGTGGAAAAACTGGCGGACGGCATCCGCCAGTTCGCTGTCGACCAGCGCAAACTTGAAGATCTTCTCGCCGCCAAACTTTAACCTTGCCACGGAGTGAACTATGTCCCGTAAAGAGTTAGCCAATGCCATTCGCGCCCTCAGCATGGATGCCGTGCAGAAAGCCAATTCCGGCCACCCTGGCGCACCGATGGGCATGGCAGATATTGCCGAAGTGTTGTGGAATGACTTTCTGAAGCACAACCCCAACGACCCCACCTGGTACGATCGCGACCGTTTTATTCTCTCTAACGGCCACGCGTCGATGCTGCTCTACAGTCTGCTGCATTTGTCGGGCTACGATCTGCCGCTCGAAGAGCTGAAAAACTTCCGCCAGCTGCACTCGAAAACCCCCGGCCACCCGGAGATTGGCTATACGCCAGGGGTGGAAACCACTACCGGGCCGCTGGGACAGGGCTTAGCCAACGCCGTTGGGCTGGCCATTGCGGAACGCACGCTCGGCGCGCAGTTTAACCAGCCGGGCCATGACATCGTCGATCACTACACGTACGTCTTTATGGGTGACGGCTGTCTGATGGAGGGGATCTCCCATGAGGTCTGTTCGCTGGCGGGCACGCTGGGACTGGGCAAGCTGATTGGCTTCTATGACCACAACGGCATCTCCATAGACGGGGAAACCGAGGGCTGGTTTACCGACGACACGGCAAAACGGTTTGAGGCCTACCACTGGCATGTGGTGCATGAAATTGACGGCCACGATCCCGAGGCGGTGAAAAAAGCGATTCAGGAAGCGCAGAGCGTGAAGGACAAACCGTCGCTGATTATCTGCCGCACGGTTATCGGCTTTGGCTCGCCAAACAAGGCAGGTAAAGAAGAGGCGCACGGGGCGGCGCTGGGTGATGAAGAAGTGGCGCTGACCCGGCAGAAACTGGGCTGGAAATATCCGCCGTTCGAAATTCCGAAAGAGATTTACCGCGCCTGGGATGCCCGTGAAGAGGGTGAAAAGGCCCAGCACGCCTGGAACGAGAAATTTGCCGCCTACAAACAGGCCTACCCGGAGCTGGCGGCCGAGTTCACCCGCCGCATGAGCGGAGGTCTACCGGAGGACTGGGAGGAGAAAACGCAGGCGCTGATTGAAAACCTGCAATCCAACCCGGCCAAAATTGCCACCCGTAAGGCGTCGCAAAACACCCTGAATGCGATTGGCCCAATCCTGCCTGAACTGCTCGGCGGCTCGGCGGATCTGGCCCCGAGCAACCTGACCATCTGGTCTGGCTCGACATCGCTGAAAGAGAATATCGCCGGAAACTATATTCACTACGGCGTACGCGAGTTCGGCATGACCGCCATTGCCAACGGCATCGCCCATCACGGGGGCTTTGTGCCCTACACCGCCACCTTCCTGATGTTTGTGGAATACGCCCGTAACGCCGCGCGCATGGCGGCCCTGATGAAAGCGCGACAGATTATGGTGTATACCCATGACTCCATCGGGCTTGGGGAAGACGGACCCACTCACCAGGCCGTTGAACAACTGGCGAGCCTGCGCCTGACGCCAAACTTCAGCACCTGGCGTCCGTGCGATCAGGTCGAGGCCGCGGTGGGCTGGAAGCTGGCGGTAGAGCGCCATAATGGACCGACGGCGCTGATCCTGTCGCGTCAGAACCTGGCGCAGATTGAGCGCACGCCGGAGCAGGTAAAAAACATTGCCCGCGGCGGCTACATTCTGAAGGACAGCGGCGGCAAGCCAGATGTGATCCTGATTGCCACCGGTTCCGAGGTGGAGATCACCGTCAAAGCGGCAGAGAAACTGACTGCCGAAGGTCACGCGGTGCGCGTGGTTTCCCTGCCCTCAACCGACATCTTTGACGCACAGGATGAGGCGTATCGTGAATCGGTCCTGCCATCCAGCGTGACGGCCCGCGTGGCGGTTGAGGCCGGCATTGTCGACTACTGGTACAAATATGTCGGGCTGAAAGGGGCCATTGTCGGCATGCGGGGATACGGTGAATCGGCGCCGGCCGACAAACTGTTCCCGTATTTCGGCTTTACCGTTGAGAACGTCGTTGAGAAGGCGTTAAGCGTGCTTTAGTGCGGCCTGCGTGCCCGGTAAGCGTAACCGCCACCCGGCAAAACTAGCGTGTGATCCACAACGTGGGCCAGGCATCTGGCCCATTCCAGTTATCGCAGCTGGGCTCCTCGGCATAACGCACCAGACGGAAGCGCTGGCCGTCAAAACGCCAGCGCGTCTGGATCCCGCAGTCGGCAATCCCCCGTCCTAACGCCAGGGTGGTCAACTCACGCGTTTTCTCATCGAATCGGGCGTTCATTAACTCCATTTCACTGCTGCCGCTGGATGGCGTAAACGGCAGGCGCAGCCTGACGCTACGGGAAGAGAACGGTTTTTTACGTGACACCAGCCAGGCCAGATCGACGGTGTTATAGGCCCCCGCTTCGCAACTGACGATCAGCAGCGCTTTGTCATCAGTGAGCGCGGTAACACGCACTTCCCGCCGGTTGGGATCGAGCGAGCACTGGCTGTTATTCATCCGCCAGGTACCGTAGTCCAGCAGGTCGTTGAGTTCGGCATGGGAGAGCGGTGTCGGGGTAGGATTCACGACCGCCACCTTTTTCAGGGCCGGTGCGGGCGGTACGCTTAACGGCGGATCGTCACCTTTTTTAATCCAGGCGGTTTCGCTGCCGACACGCTTTTGCTGAGCATCGATAAACAACAGCGCCGCCTTCAGACCGCTCAGGGAGATCGCCTGCTTGCCATCACGCAGGGTTAGCGCTTTCCCTTCCTGGATATGCTTGAGAAATGCGGTGATGGTCGCGGCATCGTCCGTTTTCAGATGCCATGGCGTTAACTGCCAGTGCTGACGGTCCAGCGTGACTGGCACGCCATCCAGCAGCAGGCGCGGCGCAATAGCAGGCTCTTTGACGGAAGGGGCTGAAAGGCCGCCGAGATCGAGACGCAGCGAGGCATCGGTTTTCGCCCCGGCGCTACGGCTAAGCGTCATCACCAGATCGCGGTGTTCACCCGTGTTGCGTGCCAGGCAAAAATTCTGGTTATTACAGGTCACCTGCCAGTCTGAGAATGATTGCTGGGCAGGTGCAGCCCACACCAACGGTGCGGGGAGCACGCAAATCAGGAAAAGAATAAAAACGCAGTAGCGCATGAATGGCACAGTCCCGGAACGAAAACGCTTAACTGGGCAGTATCTTCGTGTTCCCGCCGGGGTTGCTCAATCGGATTTATCGGATAGATTTATCCGAAAAACAAACTACACACGTTCGAAAGAGGGAGCCATCAGCCCGGTTGTTTGTAAATACTGCAGTAATATTACAGCCTTACCATCTTTAATTTCCCCGGAACGGATCATCTCCAGCGCCCGGACAAACGGTAACTCCAGCACCTCGATATCTTCATCTTCCACGCCACCGCCCTGATGGATACGATGCGCATCGCTGTATTCGGCAATAAAGAAATGGACGATTTCCGTCACGCCGCCGGGTGACATAAACAGTTCGAAGACTTTTTTGACCTCACCCACTTCAAAGCCCGTCTCCTCGATGGCTTCTTTGCGGATACAGACTTCCGGCTCATCGTCATCCAGCAGACCAGCGCAGGTTTCAATCAGCCGTCCGTCCGGATTGCCATTGACCCATGTCGCTACCCTGAACTGGCGGATCAGCACCACGCTCTGCTTTTCACGATTATAAAGCAGAATGGTTGCCCCATTGCCGCGGTCGTAAACCTCACGTTTGTGGCGGATCACGTCCCCGTTATTACGCGTTAAATCATAGGTGATGTTACGCAGGACAAAGTAATTATCAGACAGGATTTTGTCTTTGATAACGTCAATTTTCAGGGTCATACGGGCTCCACGACACAATGAGTCTGCCTATATTACGCCGTGAACCCCGCTTTGTCGCCCACCCGATTTAATGCGTTTTTGACGCGCTGACGCCCAGCCAGTCGAGGATCCCCTGCGCGGCATGCCGCCCTTCCGCCATGGCGGTGACCACTAAATCCGCGCCGCGTACGGCGTCACCGCCTGCGAAAATTTGCGGGTTAGAGGTCTGATAACGATAGCGGCTCTCCACCGAGGCAATAATTCGCCCCCAGTTATCCGTCTCCACGCCCTGCGCCTGCAGCCACGGCATCTCGTGCGGATTGAAACCAAATGCCATGATCACCGCATCCGCAGGCATCACAAACTCGCTGCCCGCTATCGGTACCGGCCGACGACGCCCCTGCGCATCCGCTTCGCCGAGTTCGGTACGCAGCATACGAATGCCATTGACCTGCCCGTCTGGTGCCAGGGTTAACTCCACGGGCTGAACGTTAAATTCAAACGCGGCGCCCTCTTCCTTCGCATTCTTCACCTCTTTTTTCGAGCCCGGCATATTGGCTTCATCCCGGCGGTAGGCACAGGTTACCTTCGCCGCACCGTGACGTAACGCGGTGCGGACACAGTCCATGGCGGTATCGCCCCCGCCGAGCACTACCACGTTCAGCCCCCGGGTGTCGATAAACGGCGCTTTGGTTGTCGCCTCAAGCCCCATCACGTGGCGGGTGTTTGCCACCAGGAAAGGTAACGCGTCATAGACGCCGGGCGCATCTTCATGCGCAATACCCGCTTTCATGGAACGATAGGTTCCCACGCCAATAAACAGGGCGTCGTATTCGCGTTGCAGTTGTGACATCGGCACATCCTGTCCGACGTCGCAGTTCAGAACGAACTGGATCCCCATGGCCGTGAATATCTCCCTGCGCCGTGCGAGCAGCGATTTATCGAGCTTAAAGGCCGGGATACCAAACGTCAGCAAGCCGCCAATCTCCGGATGCCGGTCATAGACCGTGACGCTCACGCCGCTGCGCGCCAGCACGTCGGCACAGGCAAGCCCCGCGGGCCCCGCGCCGATCACCGCCACTCGTTTATCAACCGGCGTCACGCCGCTCAGATCCGGCTTCCAGCCCATCGCCAGCGCCTGGTCAGAGATATAGCGCTCGATGTTGCCAATGGTGACCGCGCCCGAGACATCACGCACGGTGCAGGCGCCTTCACATAATCGGTCCTGCGGGCAGACGCGGCCGGTAATTTCAGGTAAACAGTTGGTCTGGTGTGAAAGCTCAACCGCCCCGGCGATATCCCCCGCTTTAACGCGTTCAATCCACTGGGGGATATGGTTATGCAACGGACAGGTCCATTCACAAATGCTGTGTTCGCCGCACTTCAGGCAGCGCGACGCCTCACGCGCGGCCTGCTCTGCCCGAAACGGCAGATAGATCTCCTGAAAATGGCTGACACGTGCATTCGCGGCGAGTTTATCCGGCTCCCCGCGTGGCGGTGTGTTTCTCATCTGCTCAAGCCGGGTACGCGGCAGGTCTGGTCTGACCGCCTCGTCGTGCCAGGGCTGCGCTTCCTGACGGGCGGTGCGCTGGCGGCGGGTTTTCGCCAGGTGATTCAGCACGGCGGGCGTCGCCAGGGTAAGCACCTGTGCCGGACAATTTTCGATGCAGGCCGGGCCCTGTGGGCGCGTGTGGCAAAGATCGCATTTATGCGCCGAGGCTTTTACGTTGCCCTTGTCGAGAGGCGTAACAACGATCTCCATCGTGCCGAACGGACAGGCGACCACGCAGGCTTTACAGCCAATGCATTTTTGTTGATTCACCTGTACGCTGTCATCGCATTTGTTGATGGCCCCGTTCGGACAGCTCTGCGCGCAGGGCGCGTTTTCGCAATGGTGACAGGTTACAGGCCTGCTCTTCGCGCCGGATTTCAGGACAGAAATGCGGGGATGAAAATGGCGCTCGCTCAGCACGTGTTGTTCATCGTTGTGCGCCATCACGCAGGCCACTTCGCAGGCACGACACCCTATACACTGCTGGCTGTTGGCCATAATAAAACGATTCATAACGACACCTGTTTTTGGTTCAATAACCTTATTCTTTATAGGAATAGTGTATTTACCCACGGCGGCGCTATCAGGCAATGTACAAATGCCCAGGAAGCCGAACTATCTCCAGTGAACCTGTGGCAGATCAATTTTTTTCAGGAAGCTGTTCTGTGACCGTTAAACGACCCGTTTCCGGAAGCCTGGCCCGGGCTTTCATTTCCATTATTGTGCTGTCCGTTCTGACCAGCACCGTTGCGCTGTTGACGCTCGCCAGCAGCCAGCGCGACGCAGAAGCCATCAATATTGCCGGTTCACTGCGTATGCAGAGCTATCGTCTGGGTTATGAGATGCAGCGCAACAGCGACGCTCTTGCGGCGCACCGCGAAAACTGGCAGCAGACGCTGGGCGCCCCTGCGCTACAAAAGCTGAACCGCTGGTACGTGCCGGACGATGTTAAAGCGCGCTATCAGCAGCTGCATCTGGCGTGGCAGGAGATGGATAACCGCATCGCTCGCGGCGATATCGGGTGGTATCAGGCCCACATTGAAGACTTTGTCGGCCGGATTGACGCCTTTGTGCTCGCCCTTCAGCACTACACCGAACATAAAATCCGCGCGGTGATCCTCATCTCCCTGGCGGGCGGGACAGGCATTCTGTTACTGACGATTTTCACCCTGCGACGCATCCGCCGCCAGGTGGTGTTACCGCTGAATAATCTGGTGGCGGCCAGCGAGCGCATTGAGAGGGGGCAATTCGATACGCCTGCACCGGATACCGCGCTGCCGAACGAGCTGGGTCAGTTATCCCGGGCGTTCAATCATATGTCGGGGGAATTGCACACGCTTTATCGCTCGCTTGAACACTCCGTGGCGGAAAAGACGCGGCATCTGAATGAGGCGCACCAGCAGCTGGAGATGCTGTTTAAATGTTCTCAGGCACTGAATACCGGCCAGATAGACAGCCACTGTTTCCGGCATATTTTGCAGATAGTGCATGAGTACACGCAGATGAACTACCTGGAGTTGCGCACCAGCGACGACTGGCGGCTCAGCGAAGGTACAGAGTCGAATGAAATCCCCCTGCAAACGCTACCCGTGCTGATGCAGGATACCCTGTACGGTGAATTGCGCTGGCAAAGCGAGACGGGCAACGTTCCCCTGCCGCTGATGAAAAGCGTGGCGACGATGCTCGGGCGCGGGCTTTACTTCAACCAGGCGCAAAAGCACTACCAGCAGCTGCTGCTGATGGAAGAGCGCGCGACGATCGCCCGCGAGCTGCATGATTCGCTGGCGCAGGTGCTGTCCTATTTACGGATCCAGCTGGCGCTGCTTAAACGCGCCATCCCGCAGGAAAATGCCCCGGCGCAGACCATCATCACCGACTTTTCCCGCGAGCTTAACAACGCCTGGCATCAGCTGCGCGAGCTGCTTACCACCTTCCGCCTGACGCTTAACCACGCCAACCTGCCAGCGGCCTTACAGGAATCACTGGACGGACTGCAAAGCCAGACGCAGGCGAAGCTGCACCTCGACTGCCGTCTCTCCTCGCTGGCGCTGGACGCCCAGAAACAGGTGCATTTACTGCAAATCGTGCGTGAAGCGGTGTTGAATGCAATTAAACACGCTCAGGCCAGCGAAATCAGCGTCAGTTGCGTGACGTCTGCTGACGGCACCCACAGCGTCAGCATCCGCGATAACGGTATCGGGATTGGCGAGGCCAGCGAGCCGCCAGGACATTACGGGCTCAATATTATGCGCGAACGCGCGGCGCGACTCGGTGGAACGCTGCACTTTTCCCGGCCACAAAACGGCGGGACGCTGGTGAGCGTGACCTTCCCGACAGGCGGTACCGACAGGTAAATTACGGTAAAAGGAGAGGCGCAGAGAAAAGCGCATGATAATTTACACTATCTCCTTTATTTCTCCACGTTTGGTCTTCGTCTTGCCGCTAAAGTGATGCGGGCAATAAACAATAATGACGTGCAGCAAAACGAGGTCTCTTTTTCATGGCGAATTTTTTTATCGATCGCCCCATTTTTGCCTGGGTACTTGCCATTCTGTTGTGTCTGACAGGTGTCCTGGCCATTACTTCACTTCCTGTTGAGCAATATCCCGACCTGGCACCGCCAAACGTGCGCGTTACGGCAAACTACCCCGGTGCTTCAGCACAAACGCTGGAAAATACCGTCACGCAGGTTATCGAGCAGAACATGACGGGTCTGGATAACCTGATGTACATGTCCTCGCAGAGTAGCGCCACCGGCCAGGCGACCGTCACCCTGAGCTTCACCGCCGGTACGGACCCGGACGAAGCCGTGCAGCAGGTGCAAAACCAGCTGCAGTCGGCGATGCGTAAACTGCCTCAGGCGGTGCAGAATCAGGGGGTTACCGTGCGCAAAACCGGTGACACCAACATCCTGACTATTGCGTTTGTTTCTACCGACGGCTCCATGGATAAGCAGGACATTGCGGACTACGTCGCCAGTAATATTCAGGATCCCCTCAGCCGTATTAACGGCGTCGGTGATATCGACGCTTACGGCTCTCAGTATTCCATGCGTATCTGGCTTGATCCGAACAAGCTGAACAGCTTCCAGATGACGGCCACCGACGTGACGGATGCCATTAAATCCCAGAACGCCCAGATTGCCGTGGGGCAACTTGGGGGAACGCCTTCCGTCGATAAGCAAGCGTTGAATGCCACCATTAACTCACAGTCGTTGCTTCAGACCCCGGAGCAGTTTCGCAACATTACCCTGAGGGTCAATCAGGATGGCTCAGAGGTCCGCCTGGGCGACGTTGCCACGGTGGAAATGGGGGCAGAGAAATATGATTATCTCAGCCGCTTTAACGGTAATCCGGCCTCCGGTCTGGGGGTTAAACTGGCCTCGGGTGCCAATGAAATGGCCACCGCGCAGCTGGTGCTGGATCGTCTGGATGAGCTGTCGCACTATTTTCCCCACGGGCTGGAATACAAAGTCGCCTACGAAACCACCTCCTTCGTTAAAGCCTCTATTGAAGATGTGGTGAAAACGCTGCTGGAAGCGATCGCGCTGGTCTTCCTGGTCATGTACCTGTTCCTGCAAAACTTCCGCGCAACGCTGATCCCGACCATTGCCGTTCCGGTGGTGCTGCTGGGTACCTTCGCCGTGCTTTACGCGTTTGGTTACAGCATTAACACCCTGACGATGTTTGCAATGGTGCTGGCGATTGGCCTGCTGGTGGACGATGCCATCGTGGTGGTCGAAAACGTCGAGCGCATCATGAGCGAGGAAGGGCTTTCCCCGCGTCAGGCCACGCGTAAATCGATGGGACAAATTCAGGGGGCGTTAGTTGGCATCGCGATGGTGCTCTCGGCGGTCTTTATCCCGATGGCGTTTTTCGGCGGCACAACCGGTGCAATTTACCGTCAGTTCTCAATCACCATCGTCTCCGCAATGGTGTTGTCGGTGCTGGTGGCCCTGATCCTCACGCCAGCCCTCTGCGCCACCCTCCTCAAACCGTTGCACAAAGGGGAACAGCACGGTCAGAAAGGCTTCTTTGGCTGGTTTAACCGCATGTTCAACCGCAATGCCGCGCGTTATGAATCCGCCGTCGGCAAGGTGCTGCACCGCAGCCTGCGCTGGATGATGATTTACGTTGTGCTGCTGGGCGGTATGGTGTGGCTGTTCCTGCATCTGCCAACGTCGTTCCTGCCGCAGGAAGACCGGGGGATGTTCATCACTTCGGTGCAGCTCCCGAGCGGGTCAACGCAGCAGCAAACGCTGAAAGTGGTTCAGAAGGTGGAGCAGTACTTCTTCACCAAAGAGAAAGATAACGTGGTGTCGGTCTTCTCCACCGTCGGCTCCGGCCCGGGCGGGAACGGGCAGAACGTTGCGCGTATGTTTGTGCGCCTGAAAGACTGGGACGCGCGCGATACGAAAACGGGTACCTCGTTTGCCATTATCGAACGCGCGACCAAAGCCTTCTCCCGTATCAAAGAGGCTCGCGTTTTTGCCAGCAGCCCACCGGCCATCAGCGGTCTCGGCAGTTCTGCCGGGTTTGACATGGAGTTGCAGGACCATGCCGGTGCGGGCCACGCGGCGCTGATGGCGGCACGCGACAAGCTGTTAGAGCTGTCCGGTAAAGATCCGGGGCTGACCCGCGTTCGTCACAATGGTCTGGATGACAGCCCGCAACTGCAGGTGGATATTGATCAGCGTAAGGCGCAGGCGCTGGGCGTTTCCATCGACGACATCAACGACACCCTGCAAACGGCGTGGGGTTCAAGCTATGTGAATGACTTTATGGATCGCGGTCGCGTTAAAAAAGTGTATGTGCAATCCGCCGCGCCATACCGCATGCTGCCGGACGATATTAACCGCTGGTATGTCCGCAACAATGCGGGCGGCATGGTGCCGTTCTCCGCCTTCGCCTCCTCGCACTGGGAGAGCGGTTCTCCGCGTCTGGAGCGCTATAACGGCTATTCCGCCGTTGAGATCGTCGGTGAAGCCGCGCCGGGTGTCAGCACCGGTACGGCGATGGACACCATGGAAAAGCTGGTGCAACAGCTGCCCGCAGGTTTTGGTCTGCAGTGGACGGCCATGTCATATCAGGAGAGGCTCTCCGGGGCGCAGGCTCCCGCGCTTTACGCGCTTTCGCTACTGGTGGTCTTCCTCTGTCTTGCGGCGCTGTATGAAAGCTGGTCAGTCCCGTTCTCGGTCATGCTGGTGGTGCCGCTTGGCGTGATCGGCGCGCTGCTCGCCACCTGGATGCGCGGTCTGGAGAACGACGTTTACTTCCAGGTGGGGCTGCTCACCGTGATTGGGTTGTCGGCGAAAAACGCCATCCTGATTGTTGAGTTTGCCAATGAGATGAATGCCAAAGGCCATGAGCTGATGGCTTCCACGCTGCATGCCTGCCGTCAGCGCTTACGCCCGATCCTGATGACCTCGCTGGCGTTTGTCTTCGGGGTATTACCGATGGCAACCAGCTCAGGTGCAGGCTCCAGCAGCCAGCATGCGGTAGGTACAGGCGTCATGGGAGGAATGATTTCAGCCACGATCCTGGCCATTTATTTTGTGCCGCTGTTCTTCGTGCTGGTGCGTCGCCGCTTCCCGCTCAAGGAACGGCCTGAATAAGATAGTGAAAATAAAAAAGGCGGCTCAGTAGGCCGCCTTTTTACTGTGCGATTAATTCACACTATGGTTATTTTACTTATTTAAGTGCTCTTGCAATTCTTACTGAATGTCATTTACGAAGCATGCCTTCGATAAAATCTTTCCAGTTCCCCAGTTCACGTTCAATCATAACAACCTCTCTTATTATTATGTGCATTCTACGAAAACGTATCATCATTGTGAAGACAATTTAACCAATTGCTGTGATTGTACCCCGCCTGCGCGCTGGATTTATGATAAATATGAACGGAGAACCTTAAATTTTGTGTGACGGCCAGCAATATTTTGAAATAACCCTACCCACGGGTGAGTTTTATTTTACCCGCTGAGTTTACAGGCAATTTATACCTGATGGACATCTATGCTTAACTGATGAAAGAATATTCAGCGTACAGGTGTTAGTTGAATTAACAAGAGGTGTTAATCCAGAGCGTTTCTGAATGTGTTATATTCCGTTTAAGGATATATCTTCGAATTTACTGAACATTTAATGGTCATAAGAACAAAAGGATTCAACATGGTTGTCATGTACGGCATTAAAAATTGTGACACGATCAAAAAAGCCCGCCGCTGGCTCGAAGCTAACAATGTCGAGTACCGCTTCCACGATTACCGTGCCGATGGGCTTGATGCAGAATTTCTGCATACCGCCATTAACGAACTGGGGTGGGAAGCGCTGCTGAACACCCGCGGCACGACCTGGCGCAAGCTGGACGAATCCCTGCGTGCCAGCATCAAGGATGCCAACAGCGCAGCAAATCTGATGCTTGAAATGCCAGCAATCATCAAACGCCCATTGCTCTGCGCGCCCGGGCAGCCTATGCTGCTGGGTTTCAGTGAAACCCTTTATTCCGACTTTTTTCGTTGAGGTGTAGTTTATGTCATGCCCGGTCATTGAGCTGACTCAGCAGCTTATTCGCCGTCCTTCCCTTAGCCCG
>Ga0209370_1001284_pt1 | contig 22986 bp, 19 predicted proteins | sample AgamicAtPrz_FD_187164 | JGI IMG/M metagenome (GOLD analysis project Ga0209370, IMG submission 187164) | Agave microbial communities from Guanajuato, Mexico - At.P.rz (SPAdes) (version 2) | ecosystem: Host-associated > Plants > Phyllosphere > Phylloplane/Leaf | place: Guanajuato, Mexico... | reverse complement strand
AACTGTCTGAGAAACGTGCTCAGTCTGTTGTTGATTACCTGATCTCTAAAGGTATCCCAGCTAACAAGATCTCCCCACGTGGTATGGGCGAATCTAACCCAGTTACTGGCAACACCTGTGACAACGTTAAAGCTCGCGCTGCTCTGATCGACTGCCTGGCACCAGATCGTCGCGTAGAGATCGAAGTTAAAGGCGTTAAAGACGTAGTAACTCAGCCAGCGGCTTAAGTTATCGTCTTATAAAAAAACCCCGCAATGCGGGGTTTTTTATTATCTGAAGAAACTGAAAACGTTATTTTTTGCCCAGCAGAGCCTGAAGATCGTTCTTCAGCGTGGACATCTGGTTGGCGTATTTCTCTTTATGCTCGGCATCTTCAATCAACTGCACCACCGTTTCTGACAACGTTTTCCCCCGCCGTTGCGCAAGCCCTGCCAGACGCTGCCAGACCATGAATTCCAGGTCGATGGATTTTTTGCGGGTGTGCTGGTGCTCAGCATTAAAATGCCGTTTTCGTCGCGCGCGGATAGTTTGCTTCATCCGGTTCAACAGTGCCGGATTGATATGTTTCTCGATCCAGCCATTCACCTGTACCGGTTCATTTTCGAGGGTCAGCAAAATATCCACGGCCTCTTGTGCGGCGCTGGCTTCGATGTAGCAGGTAATCAGCTCCCCTTCTCGGTGCTTTTTGACCAGGTACTTCCATTTCCAGCCGCTTTCGAGATTTTCCAGTTGTTGATATTTCATTGCGATCTCAGTGTTACCACGTAACTCTGTTCAGAATATCAGTTTTTTAGCAATCTGCTGAAAAGAAATCATATCCTGTGAAGCATTGCAGGCGATTCGCTCCCCGAAATCCCCAATCCTGCTTGGGTACAGCCCCCCGCTTACGGTATACTCCACGCTTTTACATCTGACTAAAAAACATCAACTTTGACCATTACGAAACTTGCATGGCGTGACCTTGTTCCGGATACCGAAAGTTACCAGGAACTGTTTGCACAGCCCGAACTCGCAAAAGAACACGAATTCATCCTTAGCGATACGCAGCCTCGCTTGCATTATGCGCTGGAGCAGGTGTTAAGCCCATGGGCAACAGCGCCCTTCATGCTGCTCAAGGCCCCGGAAGAAGCGGAATACCTGACGCTGCTCGGTGATGCCGTGCGCCAGCTGAAGCCGGAAGCGAACGCAGTTTTTGGCGGCCAGTATCGTATTGCAGGACATGATGTCACTTTCGAACCGGCGGCGCAGGCCGATGGCCGTTTTGCCGTTAAAGGCGAAGTGATTACCGCTAACTGGGTCGAGGCGGAACAACTCTTTGGTTGTCTGCGCCAGTTTAACGGCGAACTTTCGCTGCAGCCGGGGCTGGTTCATCGCGCAAATGGCGGTGTTCTCATCATCTCACTGCGTACCCTGCTCTCGCAGCCGCTGCTGTGGATGCGTCTGAAAACTATCGTCAACCAGCAGCGTTTCGACTGGGTCGGCTACGACGAGTCTCGTCCTCTGCCTGTCTCTGTTCCGTCTATGCCGCTGTCGCTGACCGTCGTGCTGACGGGCGACCGCGAATCGCTGGCGGATTTCCAGGAAATGGAGCCAGAACTCGCTGAGCAGGCGGTGTATAGCGAATACGAAGACAACATCCAGATTGCTGACGCCGACGATATGGCGGAGTGGTGCCAGTGGGTGATGGCCGTTGCTGAGCGTTTTGCGCTGCCAACCCCTGCGGCTGACGCGTGGCCGGGCTTAATCCGCGAAGCGGTACGCTACACCGGTGACCAGGAAACGCTGCCGCTTTGCCCGCTCTGGATCGGCAAACAGCTGCGTGAAGTGGGTGTGATCAGCGGTAACGGGGCGTTCACCGGAGAACAGCTCACTCAGATGCTGGCTCAGCGTGAGTGGCGAGAAGGCTATCTTGCCGACCGTATGCAGGATGAAATTCTGCTGGAACAAATTCTGGTGGAAACCGAAGGCGAACGCGTCGGGCAGATCAACGCCCTGTCGGTGATTGAATTTCCTGGCCATCCGCGCGCATTCGGGGAGCCGTCCCGTATCAGCTGCGTTGTGCACATTGGCGATGGCGAGTTCACCGATATTGAACGAAAAGCCGAGCTGGGCGGCAACATTCACGCGAAAGGCATGATGATCATGCAGGCGTTTTTGATGTCAGAGCTGCAGCTTGAGCAACAGATCCCCTTCTCCGCCTCGCTGACGTTTGAGCAGTCCTACAGCGAAGTGGATGGCGATAGCGCCTCTATGGCCGAGCTGTGCGCCTTAATCAGCGCCCTGGCGGAAGTGCCCATCAATCAGAACATCGCGATCACCGGTTCGGTGGACCAGTTCGGTCGTGCACAGCCAGTGGGAGGCCTCAACGAAAAAATTGAAGGCTTCTTCTCTATCTGTCAGCAGCGCGGTTTAAACGGCAAACAGGGTGTGATTATTCCTGCTCCCAACGCACGCCATTTGAGCCTCAGCCAGGATATTCTGGATGCGGTTGAGCAAGAGCAATTCACCATCTGGGCCATCGAAGGGATTGAGGATGCGCTACCCTTACTGACAAATCTGGTTTGGGATGGCGAAGGGCAAACTACCCTGATGCAGACTATCCAGGAGCGCATAGCTCAGGCGACACAGCAGGATGCTCGTCATCGTTATCCATGGCCGTTACGCTGGCTGGGCTGGTTTAGTTCGAACTGATCGGACTTGTTCAGCGTACACGTGTTAGCTATCCTGCGTCCTTCACTAAAATAAGGCTTACTGAGAACATGGTAGATAAACGCGAATCCTATACAAAAGAAGATCTTCTTGCCTCTGGTCGCGGTGAACTGTTTGGCGCTAAAGGCCCACAGTTACCGGCCCCGAACATGCTGATGATGGACCGTGTCGTGAAAATGACCGAAACCGGCGGCAACTTCGATAAGGGTTACGTAGAAGCAGAACTCGATATCAACCCGGACCTGTGGTTCTTCGGTTGCCACTTTATTGGCGATCCGGTAATGCCTGGCTGTCTGGGCCTGGATGCCATGTGGCAGCTGGTTGGCTTCTATCTGGGCTGGCTGGGCGGCGAAGGTAAAGGCCGCGCGCTGGGCGTGGGCGAAGTAAAATTCACTGGTCAGGTTCTGCCTACGGCGAAGAAAGTGACCTATCGTATTCACTTCAAGCGCATCGTTAACCGCCGCCTGATTATGGGCCTGGCAGATGGCGAAGTGCTGGTCGACGGTCGTCTGATCTATAGCGCAAGCGACCTGAAAGTTGGCCTGTTCCAGGACACTTCCGCGTTCTGATCGTGCTTTTCGCACCTCCAGAAAGGCGAAACCTCCGCATTGCGGAGGTTTCTTTTTTGAAAGAGACGTTATCAGGCTATGAGTGCCCTGTCGCCGATGGCTTCTCGCCAGCCTCCAAGCCATTGTGACCTTTGATTTATCGTCTGATAAGGACACATTTCTTTAGAACGTCCAGCGATGCCGGCCTGATAACCACGTTGATGAGCCCGTTCCAGGCGATCTCGTTTCTGTCTCTTCATGCCTCGTTTCCCTCATTCTTTTGTCTGGTGGAAAGAAAACAGTGGCTGCACAATACGTGCAGGCACAGATAACGAATACCCCGAATTAGTCGTAGCGTCAACGTTCAAAATTCATACGGATGTCATATTTGTGAGCTAGCTGGAAGATCATTTGTACAAAAAATGTGACCCGGGACAAGTAACGGTCTGACGTGAAAACGAAAAAAAAACCGCAATCAGTGGCACACCGATTGCGGTTTTTGCTGATGAATTTTACTTATGGCAGCCGGGAGATTTCTCTGGCGATGATGGCCGATTCTTGTGCCCAACCCTGCGCCAGCACTTTCACCATTTCATCATAACCATCTTTTTGCTGCTTGAGCTCCAGATGGAAAGGACGCTTAATCAGCTGTCCCTGATGGTTCAGCAGCCACTCCCCGCTAATCACAACCGCACCGTCGTAGCGGCCGTGGAAACCCGTCACCGTGACATTCAGCGTGTCCTGATCGTTACCTAACGGCTGGGACGCGACAACCCAGCCCGGAAGCTGGCTGCCCAGATTAGCCACCAGCGTATTACGTAACTGCTGATCCAGCGGGCTGGCCCACAGGTTATTGTTAGCGATGACATACTGCACATCGCTGGTCTGGTAGACCACTCCGTTGCCGGCCAGATAATCTGGCACAGCGACTTGCTCAACCCACAGCAGACGGTTGCCCTGCGAGGCGGTACTCTGGGTACCCGCCTGCGCCATCAGCGGCAGCTGGTAGTAACTTTTCGTTTCACTCCCTGAGCTACAGGCCGTGAGCACCATCGCACCTACAATCGCTAGCCATTTTTTCATTGTTTCGCCCTCTTCGGCTCAGGATCCTTTTTATCTTTTGCTTCAAACACCAGCGCGTTGCTCTTCTCATTGAGCGTTTTCAGTACTGGCTGCAGTTCGCGCAAGACCTGATCAAGACGCTGCATATCTGCCACCATCTTGTTGTACGCCGCCGAACCAGGCTGGAAGCCCTGCATACTGCGGTTAAGTTCACGCAGCGTTTTCTGCATATCCTGCGGCAGTTGCTGCATGCTCTGGCTTGCCGTGATCTTATTAATATTATCCAGCGTGGCTTGCAGACGTCGCATCGTTTCCTGGCTCTGATGTAACGAACCTGTCGCCGCTTCAATCATCGGATTCAGTGGCAGGTTGTTGATCTTGTCCAGGGTATCCATCAGACGCTGCTGGATCTGGGCCAGACCGCTGCTTACCGTTGGAATGATCTTGTAGCCGCCAAACTCACGAATACCGGTAACGGGAGGCGCTTTCGGATAGAAGTCCATATCCACATACAGCGCGCCGGTGACCAGGTTGCCGGTCTTCAGCGAGCCACGCAGACCCCGGTTCATCAGTGTTGAGATATGCGTGCCAATATCCTGATCCTCGCCAATCTGGTTGAGCAGACGTTCCGGCTCAATGCGGATCAGCACCGGAATACGATAGTCATCATCCAGCACCTGACGCAGGCCCGGCACAAAGAACGGCACCTGGCCTACGGTACCCAGACGGATACCACGGAACTCAACCGGTGCGCCCGGCTGCAGGCCGCGGACAGAATCTTTAAAGAACATCAGGTAGTCGATGTGATCGGTATACAGTGCATCCTGAATGCTTCTTTGATCGTCAAAGAGCCTGAAAGCCGTTTTCTCGGCAACTGGCTGACCCAGTTCCAGCCCTTCCGGCACATCAAAGCTGACGCCGCCGCCAAACAGCGTCGTCAGAGAGCCCATTTCAACGCGCATCCCTGCTGAGGTGAGATCGACCGCGATCCCGCTGTCCTTCCAGAAGCGGACATTGCTGGTCACCAGCCGATCGTTTGGCGCGTTGATGAACAGCTGATAGCTGATGGTACGTTTTTGCGGATCAAAGCTGCTGGTCTCAACCGAGCCGACACGATAGCCGCGGAACAACACCGGATCGCCGGGAGAAAGCTGGCCCGCTTTTTTACTGTCAAGGATCACGCGGATACCTTTTGCATCAGGCGGCGCGAGTGGAGGTGAATCCAGGAGCTGGTATTGGCCCGGCTGGCTGCCTTTCGCCCCCGGCTGCAGTTCAATATAGGCACCCGACAACAGCGTTCCTAAGCCGCTGATCCCTTCCCGTCCGACCTGCGGTTTAACCACCCAAAACACCGAATCACCATGCAGCAGTTTTTCCATGCCAGCATTGAGACGGGCTTTGATTTCCACATGGGTTAAATCATCGGTCAGGGTGGCGCTTTCAACCACGCCCACATCCACGCTGCGGCTTTTGATGGTGGTTTTACCGCCCTCAATTCCCTCGGCATTGGTGGTGATGAGCGTCACTTCCGGCCCCTGATGGCTGTAGTGATAAAACAGGATCCATGCACCGATCAGCGCGGTCACGATGGGGAAGATCCACACCGGCGACCAGTTTTTGACCTTCTGCACTTTCGCCTCTCCACTCTTATTTTCCATGCTCTTACGCTTCCTCATGGCTTGATTCAGGCTCACGATCCCACGATAAACGAGGGTCGAAGGTCATGGCCGCAAACATGGTCATAATTACAACCAATGCAAACATTAATGCCCCCATCGCGGGATAAATACTCATCAATCCGCCCATCCGCACCAGTGCGGAGAGAACGGCAATAACAAACACGTCAATCATTGACCAGCGTCCCACAAACTCGACGACTTCATAAATCAGGTGCATGCGTTCGCTGTCGCGTTTGCCGTGTCCTTTTGCATCCCAACAGAGCCAGGCAATCGCGATCATTTTTAAGGTTGGCACCATAATACTGGCGATGAAAATCACACCAGCCACAGGATAGGAACCTTCTCCCCACAGCAAAATCACCCCGGCGAGGATCGTCGAGGGCATTTTGTCGCCAAGCAAATCGGTGATCATAATTGGCAATATATTTGCCGGGAGATACAGCATGACAGAGGTCACCAGCAGCGCCATCGTCCACTGCAGGCTGTTTTTACGTCGCACATGGCCTTTTGTGCCGCAGCGCGGGCAGACGTCCAGATCGGCGGGCAACACTGCTGTACAGCAGGAGCAAGAGCGTAACCCCTGACGGATCCCCGGTACGCCGATCTTAACCGTCTGAGCAAGCGTGGGGGCCGGAGCGATATCATCCCATGCCCAACGCCTGTCAACGCACTGGAATGCACGCAGTTGCAGTACGCAGTACAGACACCATGGGATAAAGCTGCTGCCAATCCCCACGTCACCGTAGGCCATCAGCTTTACGAAGCTGACCAGAATACCCGCCAGAAAAATCTCGGCCATTCCCCAACTTTTAAGCTGGAACAGGATGCGCGCCAGTTTGATTTTCAGGGCTGCGGGCATTTTTATCCGGTTGACCAGCAAAAGGATGACCACCAGACAAAAGGCCGGGACGATCTGCACAAACAGAAGGAAGAAGGTGCCGAGGCTGGCGTAATCTTCCGAGAACATGACACCCGGGATCTCAAGTAAATCCACCTGGCTTGTGATCCCTCCCACCTTCATATAGATGAAGGGGAAGAGATTGGAGAGCAGCAGCATGAATAACGCTGCCAGTGCATATGCAGTGGGACGCTGTCTTGGCGCATCCCACTCGGTTGTTAACGTTGCGCCGCAACGCGGGCACAGGGCTTTATGTCCGTGACCAAGCTCTGGCAACGCCACGAGCATATCGCATTGCGAGCATAATATATGCCTGTCGGCATGGTGCTGGTCACACATATGTTATCCCTGTTTATGCGCCGTTTTTCAGAGACTCAAGGTACTCCCAGCGCTCAAATGCTTCTTCCAGAGCTTTTTCAGCCTCGGACAGTTCAGCCAATACTTTTTGAGTATAGTCGTGCGATTGTGTGAAGAATGACGCATCGGCAACCTGCGTTTGCAATGCCTCCAGTGCGGCCTCCAGCTCTTCAAGACGCTGAGGAAGCCCCTCCAGTTCGCGCTGCAGGTTATAGCTTAGTTTAGCCGAGGTTTTCTTGACAGTTTCTGCTTTTGTTACAGCAGGTTCAGTGCTTGTTTTAGGCTTTGCCTGTTTTTGCGCCAGCGACTGTGCCTGCTGCCCTTTCGCGTCGTGATAGCCACCCACATATTGACCAATCCGCCCTTCGCCTTCGAAGATCCAGCACTCGGTCACGGTGTTGTCAACGAATTGACGGTCGTGGCTCACCAGCATCACGGTGCCCTGATAACCATCGATCAGCTCTTCCAGCAGTTCGAGCGTTTCGACATCCAGGTCGTTGGTTGGTTCATCGAGAATCAACAGGTTGCTTGGTTTCAGGAATAACCGCGCCAGCAGAAGACGGTTTCGCTCACCGCCAGACAGCGCACGCACCGGGGTCATCGCACGTTTAGGATGGAACAGGAAGTCCTGCAGATAGCCCAGCACATGGCGCGGCTTACCGTTTACCATGACCTCTTGCTTACCTTCGGCCAGGTTATCCATCACCGTTCTGTCCGGATCCAGCTCCGCACGGTGCTGGTCAAAGTAAGCCACTTCCAGTTTGGTGCCGCAGTGAATTCGGCCGCTATCCGCCTGCAACTGACCCAGCATCAGCTTCAGCAGCGTGGTTTTACCGCAGCCATTCGGACCAATCAGGGCAATTTTGTCTCCGCGCTGGACCTGGGCGGAGAAGTCTTTCACCAGCACTTTGCCATCAACCTGATAGTTGACGTTTTCCATCTCAAAGACGATCTTGCCTGAACGGGAAGCCTCTTCCACCTGCATTTTGGCGCTGCCCATCACTTCGCGACGTTCGCTGCGTTCACGACGCATCGCTTTCAGGGCGCGAACGCGGCCTTCGTTGCGGGTACGGCGGGCTTTGATCCCCTGACGGATCCACACCTCTTCCTGGGCCAGTTTGCGGTCGAACTCGGCGTTTTGCAGCTCTTCCACGCGCAGGTTTTCTTCTTTTTCCAGCAGATAGGTATCGTAATCGCCGGGATAGGTGACCAGCTTGCCACGATCGAGATCGACAATCCGCGTCGCCATGTTGCGAATGAAGGAACGGTCGTGAGAGATGAAGATGATGGTGCCGCTGAAGGTTTTCAGGAACCCTTCCAGCCAGTCAATCGCTTCAATGTCCAGGTGGTTCGTCGGTTCATCCAGCAGCAGCACCTTCGGCCCGCTAACCAGCGCGCGGCCCAGTGCCGCCTTACGCAACCAGCCCCCTGAAAGCGCAGACAGCTCCATGTCCGGCTCCAGGCCGAGCTGAGCCAGCACCTCGTTAATACGGTTCTCCAGCTGCCACAGGCCGTGGTGATCGAGCATCTCCTGGACTTTTGCCAGTTCGTTAAGGTTCTTGTCGCTCGGGTCAGTCATCACCAGATGAGAGATCTCGTGATAGCGCTTCAGGTATTCAGCCTGCTCCGAGATACCTTCCGCAACGAAATCGTACACGCTGCCGGTGACATGACGCGGCGGATCCTGCTGCAGACGGGAAACAATCAGATCCTGCTCGTAGACAATACGCCCGTCATCCAGACCCTGCTCACGGTTGAGGATTTTCATCAGCGTGGATTTACCCGCACCATTGCGGCCCACCAGACAGACGCGTTCGTTGTCTTCGATGTGCAGTTCAGCATTATCGAGAAGCGGTGAGTCGCTGAAGGAGAGCCACGCACCGTGCATACTAATTAAAGACATTTATTTTTCCTTTCAGGCCGCGGTAATAAGCCAGCAGTTATGGATCTGACGGTTACGGGCAAAGTCCTGAGACAGCGTTTTTTGGCTGATTTCTTGTGCTTTCAGTCCCAGCGCGGCCAGGCCGTCGTGATCCATGCGGAAACCGCGTTTGTTGTTCGAGAACATAATCGTGCCGCCTTTACGCAGGAGGCGCTTAAGATCGGTCATCAGGCGCAGGTGATCGCGTTGAACATCAAAGCTATCTTCCATACGCTTGGAGTTGGAGAACGTTGGTGGATCGATGAAGATCAGATCAAACTGTTCATCGGTGTCACGCAGCCAGCCCAGGACATCAGCCTGCATCAGGCGATGCTGGCGTCCGGTCAGGCCGTTGAGACGCAGGTTGCGCTCCGCCCACTCCAGATAGGTACGCGACATATCCACCGTAGTGGTGCTGCGCGCGCCGCCCAGGCCCGCATGCACGCTGGCGCTGCCGGTGTAAGAGAACAGGTTAAGGAAGTCCTTACCTTTGCTCATCTGGCCCAGCATACGACGGGCAATGCGGTGGTCGAGGAACAGCCCGGTATCGAGGTAATCCGTCAGGTTAACCCACAGGCGAGCGTTGTATTCGCCCACTTCGATAAAGTCGCCCTTCTCCCCCATCTTCTGATACTGGTTTTTCCCTTTCTGACGCTCGCGGGTTTTCAGCACCAGCTTGTTTGGCGCAATGCCAAGCACGGCAATGGTCGCAGCAATGACGTCCAGCATGCGCTGGCGCGCTTTTTGCGCATCAATGGTTTTTGGTGGAGCATATTCCTGAATCACCACCCAGTCGGCATAGCGGTCAACCGCCACGTTGTACTCCGGCAGATCGGCGTCATACAGGCGATAGCATTCAATACCTTCCTGTTTAGCCCATTTTTCAAATTTCTTCAGATTCTTGCGCAGACGGTTGGCGTAATCTTCTGCCACACCCGACGGTTTGCTGTCCACCGCTTTCTCCGCCAGATGGTAGTTTTTCTGCACGCAATCCAGCGGGCCATTCTTCGCTTTAAACTGGCGATCTGCGCGCAGCTGCAGGCAGCTCAGCAGTTCTGGTGAAGCGCTAAACAGGGAGAGATTCCAGCCGCCAAAGTAGTCTTTCATATTACGGCCCAGCAGGCTGTGCAGCGCAATCAGCGCCGGTTCGCTGTCCAGACGTTCACCGTATGGCGGGTTGCTAATAACCGTACCGTACGGGCCTTTCGGCAGCGGGTTGGTCAGGTTCGCGACATCTTTCACATCAAAGGTCACCAGCTCACCGATACCCGCGCGACGGGCATTGCTGCGCGCACGTTCAATCACGCGCGGGTCGCTGTCAGAGCCATAGAAATGGGAGGTGTACTCGGCCAGACCTTTACGCGCACGGGCCTGTGCTTCAGCTTTGACCTCTTTCCAGAGGGCTTCATCGTGCTGCGCCCAGCCGCTAAAGCCCCAGTGGCCACGATGCAGGCCGGGAGCGCGGTCAGTAGCCAGCATGGCGGCTTCAATCAGCAGCGTGCCGGAACCACACATGGGGTCGAGCAGTGGCGTTCCCGGCTGCCAGCCGGAGCGCATCACGATGGCGGCGGCCAGGGTTTCTTTAATGGGCGCCATACCGGTGCGATCGCGGTAGCCACGCAGATGCAGACCCGCCCCGCTCAGATCCAGAGAGATACTGGCGGTATCGCCATTGAGCCAGACGTTAATGCGCAGATCCGGGTTTTCACGATCGACGTTTGGTCGTTCTTTATTTTTACGCGTAAAACAGTCCACGATGGCGTCTTTCACACGCAGCGCGCCGTACTGGCTGTTGCGGATCTCATCGTTTACGCCGTTAAAATGCACCGCAAAGGTGGCATCTGGCGTGAAGATCTCTGTCCAGTCGATCATCTGTACGCCGGTATAGAGGTCAAGATCGCTGTAGACCTTGCACTCTTTCATCGGCAGCATGATGCGCGACGCCAGACGGCTCCACATCAGGCTCTGGTAAATAAGCCGTGTGTCGCCCTCAAAATGGACACCACCCTGAACCACCTGGCACTCTTGCGCGCCCAGGGTTTCCAGTTCAGTTTTTAACAGCTCTTCCAGCCCACGGGCCGTACTGGCAAACAGAGAATTCATATCGTCACTTTTACTCTAAGAAAATTGTCGCGCATTATAGCTAATATGACGTGTATGTCATAAAGTTGAAGGCTTATTTTCATTCGAGGGACTGTGCACAGTGGCGACGTTATCCAGGCTTTTTATTCATCCGGTGAAATCCATGCGCGGTATCGGCGTTTCTCACGCGCTGGCTGACATAAGCGGATTTGCCTTCGATCGTATTTTTATGGTCACCGAGCCTGACGGTACATTCATTACCGCACGCCAGTTCCCGCAGATGGTTCGCTTTACGCCTTCACCGCTTCACGACGGTCTGCACCTCACCGCGCCGGATGACTCCAGTGTAGTGATTCGCTTTGCTGATTTTGCGCCTGTCGATGCGCCAACGGAAGTGTGGGGCAATCATTTTACCGCTCGCATTGCCCCGGACGAAATTAACCGCTGGCTGAGCGGCTTCTTCTCCCGCGAGGTACAGCTGCGCTGGGTGGGTCCGGCGCTGACACGACGCGTCAAGCGTCACGAAGCGGTTCCCCTTTCGTTCGCCGATGGCTTTCCGTTCCTGTTAACCAACGAAGCGTCACTGCGTGACCTGCAGCGCCGCTGTAAGGCCAGCGTGCAGATGGAGCAATTTCGACCGAATCTGGTGGTGACCGGCACTGAAGCCTGGGAAGAAGACACCTGGAAAGTGATCCGCATCGGCAGCGTGATTTTTGATGTCGTGAAGCCGTGCAGCCGCTGTATCTTCACAACCGTGAGCCCGGAGAAAGGCCTGAAACACCCTTCCGGCGAGCCGCTGAAAACCCTGCAGTCGTTCCGCACCGCGCAGGACAATGGCGATGTGGATTTCGGCCAGAATCTTATTCCACGCTCCAGCGGGGTAATCCGCGTGGGCGACGAGGTGGAAATTCTCGCCCGTGGGCCAGCACGCGTATACGGCGCAGGTCAGGAAGAAGAGTTTGTCGACGTTGAGATGCAAACCAGTTCGGCGGTGGATATTCACTGGCAGGGCCGCGTTATTCGGGGAAACAATCAGCAGGTTTTACTTGAGCAACTGGAGCAAGCCGGGATCCGTATCCCGTATTCCTGTCGGGCGGGTATCTGTGGATGCTGTCGTATCAAGCTGGTCGGGGGCGAAGTGAGTGCGCTGAAGAAATCAGCAATGGGTGATGACGGGACTATCCTGTGCTGCAGCTGTATTCCTAAAACGTCAGTACAGCTGGAAGCTTAAACCGCCTGTTCCAGGCTGAACGAATCTACGCGAAGCTGCGGTTTCAGCCTGTCATTCATCACTTTAATAGCATCCCCGAGCTGCATCGTCCGCCCGGCAATGGTCACGCCGGGCTGGGCCAGCAGACAAAGCGCAGCATTTTCGCCAGGTTCCACTACCAGCAAACTCACCTCTTCTGCGGTATCGCTCAGATTGACGCTGGCCGCGTCGCCCGTGGCTGGCGTCCAGTTCATGTCGTGCGGCAGAAAATGCCAGCTTTTTGGCATTTGCGGCTTCAGGAAACGAATCGCCACCAGCGCGTTTAATACCAGTTCGGCACGCTGTTCTTTTGAGAGCTGCAGGTCACGGCATTTCTCTTCAAAAGAGAAATAAAGCGCAGCGTCGTCGACACAAAAACCAGACGGGGAGAAAGCGTCCGGGGTTAACATGCGACGGGCAAAACGAGAGCGGAACAACATACCATTGGCTAAATCGAGCATCATACGGTCATGCTCGTCACAAAAATACCAGCGCCAGTTATCGTCAGGTTTAATTCGCATGTTTCTCTCCCGTCCCCAAACGTCCTGTACTAAAAATGTCCTGATTGTCGCTTCGTTTATAACACCATTAATAAAAGACTATAATGTCTAAATAAGCAACAGTGACGGAATATAAAACAACCAGGGCTGGAAATAAAGCCCTGGTTGTCTGATTAAGAGAAAAGATTAGATATGAGTAACGATTTCTTTAATCAGTGGCGGTCCTTTAAAAATAAAGCCGGAATAGATTTGCACCAGTGAGGCTCCCGCAGCCATCTTCTCGCGCGCAGCAATCACCGAATCGATACCACCGACACCGATAATGGGCAGACGACCTTTTAATTCGGCGGAGAGTGCGCGAATAATTTCCGTACTTTTTAATTGTACTGGACGTCCACTTAACCCACCCGCTTCGTCACAGTTTTTCATTCCCTGAACGAGGGAGCGATCGAGCGTCGTATTGGTTGCAATCACACCATCAATATTATGACGAACTAAACTGTCGGCAACCTGGATCAATTCTTCAGCAGAAAGATCCGGTGCGATCTTAACCGCCACCGGGACATATTTATGGTGGATCGCCTGCAGTGCATTTTGTTTATTTTTAATGGCGCTCAGAAGATCGTCCAGCGCTTCACCATATTGCAGAGAACGTAGCCCCGGGGTATTCGGCGATGAAATATTCACGGCGATATAACCGGCATAGGCGTAGACTTTATCCATACAAATCAGATAGTCATCTTTACCCTGCTCAACCGGCGTGTCTTTATTTTTGCCAATATTGATGCCTAATACGCCATCGAAATGAGCTTTTTTGACGTTCTCTACCAGATGATCCACGCCGAGGTTATTAAAGCCCATGCGGTTGATCAGCCCCTCGGCTTCAACCAGGCGGAACAGACGCGGCTTATCATTACCTGGCTGCGGACGCGGCGTAACGGTACCGATTTCGATGGAACCAAAGCCCATCGCGCCCAGGGCATCAATGCACTCGCCATTTTTATCCAGACCGGCCGCCAGACCCAGCGGGTTTTTAAAGGTCAGACCCATGCACTGCACAGGTTTTTCCGGCACATTCTGACGCACCAGTGCGGCCAGCGGCGTACCCGTAATACGGCGTAACTGCTGGAATGTAAATTCATGAGCGCGCTCAGGGTCGAGCTGGAAAAGGGCTTTACGAACGAAGGGGTAGTACATGAACTCTCCTGGATTCCCGGTGTGCAAACCGGGAGGGGATTATGTGCGATCCTGCCCGGAAAGGGAATTGACCTGTGGCAAAAAAATGGACGTAAAACGCAAACGTTTACCTGTCAGTACACTTGTTATGCACTTTTTCGCATTTTAATTGCAGATAAATCATTTAGTGGAATAACCTCGCAGTGTCACACTCCAGAAAATTGTTATGAATGTTAGATAAAAGCAAACAATTAGTTATAAGGAGCACACATGCGCGTCATCACCCTGGCCGGAAGTCCACGATTCCCTTCTCGTTCCAGCGCCCTGCTGGAATATGCCCGCGAAAAGCTCAATGCGCTGGATGTGGAAGTGTGCCACTGGAACCTGCACAACTTTGAGCCTGAGGATCTGCTCTACGCACGCTTTGACAGCCCGGCACTGAAAACCCTGACTGAACAACTCAAAAGTGCTGACGGGCTTATCGTGGCGACGCCGATTTATAAAGCCTCATTTTCCGGCGCACTGAAAACGTTGCTCGATCTGCTGCCTGAACGTGCACTTGACGGCAAAGTGGTGTTGCCGCTGGCAACGGGCGGCACGGTTGCTCATTTACTGGCGGTGGATTACGCCCTGAAGCCGGTACTGAACGCGTTGAAGGCGCAGGAGATCCTGCACGGCGTTTTCGCCGATGACTCGCAGGTGATCGATTACCAGCATAAACCTCATTTCACACCGAACCTGCAAACCCGCCTCGACAGCGCACTGGAAACGTTCTGGCATGCCCTGCACCGTCGCGATATTCAGGCCCCTGCGTTTGGACAGCCACAAGGAGTCGCGCATGTTTAAAACACTGAGTCGAATTAGCCTGGCTGGTCTGCTGGCACTCTCGTCACTGGCCCATGCAGCAGAGACGGCACCTGACAGTTTGCGCATTGGTTACCAGAAAGGCAGCGTCAGCATGGTGCTGGCCAAAAGCCACCAGCTTCTGGAAAAACGCTTCCCACAGACCAAATTCTCCTGGGTGGAGTTTCCTGCCGGCCCCCAGATGCTGGAGGCATTGAACGTCGGCAGCATCGATTTAGGCAGTACCGGCGATATTCCACCGATCTTTGCACAGGCGGCCGGGGCGGATCTGGTCTACGTCGGCGTTGAACCCCCGAAACCCAAAGCGGAGGTGATTCTGGTGCCTGAAAACAGCGCCATAAAAAATGTGGCAGAACTTAAGGGTCACAAAGTCGCGTTCCAGAAAGGTTCCAGCTCGCACAACCTGCTGCTCCGCGCCCTGCAGGAGGCCGGGCTAAAGTTCACCGATATTCAGCCCGTCTATCTGACTCCGGCTGATGCACGCGCCGCCTTCCAGCAAGGCAATGTTGACGCGTGGGCCATCTGGGATCCTTACTACTCCGCGGCATTATTGCAGGGTGGCGTGCGGGTGTTAAAAGATGGCACCACACTGAAACAAACCGGTTCGTTCTACCTCGCTGCCCGTCCATATGCCGAGAAAAACGGTGCCTTTGTTCAGGAGGTCCTGAATACCTTTACCGAGGCCGATACCCTGACGCAAAGCCAGCGACCGGAGAGCATCACCCTGCTGGCGAAAACCATGGGCTTACCGGAGGCGGTGATCGCCAGCTATCTCAACCACCGACCACCCACCACCATCACCCCGGTGGACGCGCATGTCGCAGCCCTGCAGCAACAGACTGCTGACCTCTTTTATCAAAACCGCTTAGTTCCAAAACAGGTGAACATTCGCGAACGCATCTGGCAGCCCACAGCCAAAGAAGGAGCCAAATCATGAGTCTGAATCTTTTCTGGTTTTTACCTACCCACGGTGATGGACACTATCTTGGTACCGAAGAGGGTTCGCGCCCGGTTGATCACGGGTACCTGCAGCAGATTGCGCAGGCGGCAGACCGAATCGGTTTCACCGGCGTGCTGATCCCCACCGGTCGCTCGTGCGAAGACGCCTGGCTGGTCGCCGCGTCGATGATCCCGGTCACCCAACGCCTGAAATTCCTGGTGGCATTACGCCCGAGCGTGGTTTCCCCGACCGTTGCTGCGCGTCAGGCGGCAACGCTCGACAGGCTTTCCAACGGACGCGCGCTGTTTAACCTGGTCACCGGCAGCGATCCGCAGGAGCTGGCCGGTGACGGCGTGTTCCTCGATCATACGGAACGCTATGAGGCCTCCGCCGAGTTCACCCGCGTCTGGCGCCGTCTGCTTGAGGGCGAAACGGTCACCTTTGAAGGCAAACATATTCATGTACGTGACGCGAAACTTTACTTCCCGCCTGTTCAGCAGCCGCGTCCGCCACTCTACTTCGGCGGATCGTCGGATGTGGCGCAGGATCTGGCGGCAGAACAGGTCGATCTCTATCTGACCTGGGGTGAACCTCCTGAATTGGTGAAAGAGAAAATCACCCAGGTGCGGGCCAAAGCCGCCGCTCACGGCCGCAAGGTACGCTTTGGCATTCGCCTGCACGTGATTGTGCGTGAAACCAACGAAGAGGCCTGGCAGGCCGCAGACCGGCTGATTTCACATCTGGACGATGAGACCATCGCCAAAGCGCAGGCGGCATTTGCGAAAACCGACTCCGTAGGACAACACCGGATGGCCTCATTACATAACGGCAAACGCGAGAATCTGGAGATCAGTCCGAATCTGTGGGCGGGTGTCGGCCTGGTACGGGGTGGTGCGGGTACCGCGCTGGTGGGTGACGGTCCGACCGTGGCAGCGCGTATCAATGAATATGCTGAGCTGGGTATCGACAGTTTTATCCTGTCGGGCTATCCGCATCTTGAAGAGGCGTACAAAGTGGGTGAACTGCTGTTCCCGCATCTGGATGTCGCCATCCCGGACATTCCGCAGCCCCGACAGCTGCAGCTTCAGGGCGAAGCCGTGGCCAACGAGTTTATTCCACGAAAAGTCGCGCAAAGCTAAGGAGTTGCCATGTCCGTCACCTCACACAAATGGCTGCTGCGGGCCGCCCCGTGGTTTTTACCTGTCGGCATAGTCCTTATCTGGCAACTGGCCTCCTCCACCGGCTGGCTTTCGAGCCGCATTCTGCCCTCTCCGGAGGGCGTTATCGAAGCCTTCTGGTCGCTGAGTGCCAGCGGCGAGCTGTGGCAGCACCTGGCCATTAGCTCCTGGCGCGCGTTGATTGGGTTTTCCATCGGCGGCAGTATCGGCCTGGTACTGGGGTTGATCAGCGGCCTTTCCCGTTGGGGTGAGCGTTTACTGGATACCTCTATTCAGATGCTGCGCAACGTACCGCATCTGGCGCTGATCCCACTGGTCATTTTGTGGTTTGGCATTGATGAGAGTGCCAAAATTTTCCTCGTGGCGCTGGGCACGCTGTTCCCGATTTACATCAATACCTGGCATGGGATCCGCAATATCGATCGCGGGCTGGTTGAGATGGCACGCAGCTACGGGTTATCAGGATTTGCCCTGTTTATCCATGTACTCCTGCCAGGTGCCCTGCCCTCCATTATGGTCGGCGTTCGCTTTGCGCTCGGCCTGATGTGGCTGACGCTGATCGTCGCAGAGACCATCTCAGCCAACTCCGGTATCGGTTATCTGGCGATGAACGCCCGTGAATTCCTGCAAACGGACGTGGTGGTGGTCGCCATTATCCTTTACGCCCTGCTGGGCAAACTCGCTGACGTCAGCGCCCAGTGGCTGGAACGTAGCTGGCTGCGCTGGAACCCGGCCTATTTCTCTCAGGAGGCGAAAGCATGAATACCGCCCGACTCACTCAGGGGACACCGCTGTTACTCAACGGCGTCACAAAACGCTACGGCGAAAAAACCATTCTTAACGCCCTGGATCTGCATATCCCCGCCGGGCAATTTGTGGCCGTGGTCGGTCGCAGCGGCGGCGGTAAGAGTACGCTGCTGCGCCTGTTAGCCGGGCTGGAAGCCCCGAACGGCGGGGAAATTCTGGCAGGGACAACGCCGCTTGCCAATATTCAGGATGATACCCGCATGATGTTTCAGGACGCGCGCCTGCTGCCCTGGAAAACGGTAATTGATAACGTCGGGCTGGGTCTGAATGGCCACTGGCGGGAGGAGGCGCGCCAGGCGCTGGCCGCCGTCGGGCTGGAGGATCGCGCCGGTGAATGGCCTGCGGCCCTCTCTGGCGGGCAAAAACAGCGTGTAGCACTGGCGCGGGCGTTGATACATCGTCCAGGCCTGCTGCTGCTCGATGAGCCGCTCGGGGCACTTGATGCCCTGACGAGGATTGAAATGCAGGATCTGATAGCCTCACTCTGGCAGGAGCATGGTTTTACGGTCCTGCTGGTGACGCACGACGTGAGCGAAGCCGTCGCCATGGCCGACCGGGTGTTGCTTATAGAAGAAGGGAAAATAGGTCTGGATCTGACGGTGGATATTCCACGTCCTCGACGTGTCGGTTCGGCAAGACTGGCAGAGCTGGAAGCGGAGGTGCTGGAGCGGGTAATGAAGCGTGGTGTGAATGAGCGCGCGTTGATTACGGCTAATGCCTGATGCCTTCACCCGGCCCTCTCCCACGGGGAGAGGGTGGGATTAACGTTTATATTACGCCAGCGCCTTCGAAATCTTCTCGTACAGATCGCCAGAGAGATTTTCCAGCCCTTTAAGCTGCTCAAGCGCAGCACGCATCTTCTCCTGACGCTTCGCGTCATAGCGTTTCAGGCGGATCAGCGGCTCAATCAGACGTGACGCCACCTGTGGGTTACGGCTGTTTAGCTCGGTCAGCATTTCCACCATGAACTGATAACCGCTGCCGTCTTCCGCATGGAACGCTGCCGGGTTGCTGCTGGCAAACGCGCCAATCAGGGAGCGAACGCGGTTCGGGTTGCTCATGGTGAAGGAGCGGTGCTTCAGCAGGCTGCGGACTTTGCTCAGCGCATCGGCCGCCGGGCTGGTCGCCTGCAGAATGAACCACTTGTCCATCACCAGACCATCCTGGTGCCACTTGTCGTCGTACTCCTGCATAAGCGCATCGCGGCACGGCAATTCGGCAGCAACACTCGACGCCAGGGCGGCCAGCGCATCGGTCATGTTATCCGCTTCGTGATACTGTTTGCTCACCAGCGTGTTCGCCAGGTCTGTTTCACCAAAGGCAAGGTAGCGCAGGCAGGTATTGCGCAGCGAACGTTTGCCGATGTCCTCATGTTCCACGCGGTACGCATCCAGCTTGTTGGCGTTATAGATTGCCAGGAACTCGTCCGCCAGTTCGGCCGCCAGCGTGCGGGTCAGCGCTTCACGCACTGCCACGATGGCAATCGGATCGATGATATCGAACAGCTCAGCAATTTCGGTGGCTGACGGCAGTGTCAGAATTTCCGCCGCCAGAGCCGGATCGATATGCTCGTCCAGCAGGACCGCCCGGAACGCGTCAGCCACATGAACCGGCAGCGACAGCGGCTGGCCCTGCTGATGGCGATTCACGTTCAGCTTGATGTACGTCGCCAGCAGGCTTTGCGCGGCATCCCAGCGGGAGAAATCGTTGCGGGCGTGACGCATCAGGAACGTCAGTTGCTGATCGCTCCACTTGTACTCCAGCTTCACTGGCGCAGAGAATTCACACAGCAGCGCAGGCACCGGCTGGAAATAGACGTTATCGAAGATAAAGGTCTGCTCCGCCTGGGTCACGTTCAGCACGTGGTGTACCGGGTGGCCGCCCTTCTGCAGCGGGATCACTTTGCCTTCGTTATCATACAGTTCAATGCTGAACGGAATGTGCAGCGGATGTTTCTCTTCCTGCTCAGCCGTTGGCGGCGTGCGCTGGCTGATGGTCAGGGTGTACTGCTCGTTCTCCGGATTGTAATCATCTTTCACGGTGACAACCGGCGTACCGGCCTGGCTGTACCAGAGACGGAAATGAGAGAGATCCACGTTGGAGGCATCTTCCATCGCCTGCACAAAATCATCGCAGGTGGCGGCGCTGCCGTCGTGACGCTCGAAATAGAGCTGCATCCCTTTCTGGAAGTTCTCCTCACCCAGCAGGGTGTGGATCATCCGGATAATCTCCGCCCCTTTTTCATACACCGTCAGGGTGTAGAAGTTGTTCATCTCGATGACTTTGTCCGGACGAATGGGGTGCGCCATCGGGCTGGCATCTTCCGCAAACTGCAACCCACGCATGGTGCGCACGTTGTTGATGCGGTTAACCGCACGCGAGCCCAAATCTGAGCTGAACTCCTGGTCACGGAATACGGTCAGACCTTCTTTCAGGCTCAGTTGGAACCAGTCGCGGCAGGTAACGCGGTTACCGGTCCAGTTATGGAAATACTCGTGGCCAATAACGCGCTCGATATCGAGGTAGTCTTTATCGGTAGCGGTATCGGTACGGGCCAGCACGTATTTGGAGTTAAAGATGTTGAGACCTTTGTTCTCCATCGCCCCCATGTTGAAGAAGTCGACGGCGACGATCATATAGATGTCGAGATCGTATTCCAGACCAAAGCGCTCTTCGTCCCACTTCATGGAGTTGATAAGCGAGGTCATCGCCCATGGCGCGCGATCGAGGTTGCCACGGTCAACGAACAGTTCCAGCGCCACTTCGCGGCCAGAACGGGTTTTGAAGGTGTCGCGTAAGACGTCGAAATCACCCGCCACCAGCGCAAACAGGTAGCATGGTTTCGGGAACGGATCCTGCCACTGTACCCAGTGACGGCCATTTTCCAGCTCGCCCTCACCCACGCGGTTACCGTTGGAGAGCAGGAAAGGATAAAGCGTTTTATCCGCGATGATTTTGGTGGTAAAGCGCGCCAGCACGTCCGGACGGTCGAGATACCAGGTGATGTGGCGGAAACCTTCCGCTTCACACTGGGTGCACAGCGCCACGCCAGACTGGTAAAGCCCTTCAAGCGCCGTATTGGCGGCAGGGCTGATTTCATTCACGATGCGCAGCGTAAAGCGTTCCGGCAGGTTGTCGATAACCAGCTGGTTGCCTTCTTCTTTATAGTCAGTCCAGGCGGCATCATTAATATGCAGGGAGACCAGCGTCAGGTCTTCGCCATCCAGACGCAGCGGCACTGCCGTCGCGCTGTGGCGCGTCACCTGGCTTACCGCCGTCACAACGGTTTTAGTGGCATCCAGGTCAAAAGTCAGATCGATATCGCTAATCAGGTAATCCGGCGCACGATAGTCGTGGCGGTATTTGGCTTGTGGCTGTTGTGTCATAGAAAACCTTATGCATCGTTTGTCGAATAACGAATCCAGTCTATTCCTGTTGTGTAGATCGCGCTATGCAGAATGTTCATCTTTTCAGGTACAAACACCCTTTTTGCTACATTTGTATAACACGGGGCACAAAATGCCCTCGACCATAAAGAGCGCTTATGTTGTGATCGGGGTTCAATAAATCACTAAACAAGGTATACTCCGGAGTTGTTTATTGTACTAAACGCTCCTGTGAGAGGATGCTACTGCGCACCTATGACTCGATTCGCTTCTCCTGTTCTGCATACGTTGCTGGATACCGACGCGTATAAACTGCACATGCAGCAAGCCGTTTTCCACCATTACTATGATGTTGATGTTGCGGCGGAATTCCGCTGCCGTGGCGACGACTTGCTTGGTATCTACGCAGACTCCATTCGTGAACAGGTCGATGCTATGCAGCATCTGACGTTGCAGGACGACGAATACCAGTGGCTTTCCGGCCTGCCTTTCTTTAAATCTGACTATCTCAACTGGCTACGCGACTTCCGCTATAAGCCAGAGCAGGTCACCGTCACCAATGATAACGGCAAGCTGGATATTCGCCTTGAAGGCCCGTGGCGCGAAGTGATCATGTGGGAAGTTCCGCTGCTGGCCGTGATCAGCGAGTTGGCTCACCGCTACCGTTCGCCGGAAACCGGGGTGACTCAGGCACTGGGCGCGCTGGAAAACAAACTCGCGGGGTTTGCCACCCTGACGGATGGGCTGGATATGTCCCGCTTCCGCCTGATGGACTTTGGCACGCGTCGCCGTTTCTCTCGCGACGTTCAGCAGGCCATTGTCGAGCGTCTGCAGCAGGAGCCGTGGTTCGTGGGCACCAGTAACTACGATCTGGCGCGTCGTCTGAACCTGACACCGATGGGTACCCAGGCACATGAATGGTTCCAGGCACATCAGCAGATCAGTCCAGATCTGGCCAACAGCCAACGTGCCGCACTGGCCGCGTGGCTTGACGAGTATCCGAATCAACTCGGCATCGCCCTGACCGACTGCATCACGATGGATGCGTTCCTGCGTGATTTCGGCCCTGAGTTCGCTGAGCGTTACCAGGGGTTACGCCATGACTCCGGGGATCCGGTTGAATGGGGTGAGAAGGCGATCGCCCATTATCAAAAACTCGGCATCGACCCGATGAGCAAGGTGCTGGTCTTCTCCGATAACCTCGATCTCGCGAAAGCGGTTGAACTCTATCGCCATTTCAGTACCCGAGTGAACCTGAGCTTCGGGATTGGCACCCGTTTAACCTGCGACATCCCTCAGGTAAAACCGCTGAATATCGTGATAAAACTGGTGGAATGTAACGGCAAGCCGGTAGCGAAGCTCTCCGATAGCCCGGGTAAAACCATCTGTCATGACAAAGCATTTGTCCGCGCGTTACGCAAAGCTTTCGATCTCCCTCAGGTCAAAAAAGCCAGTTAAGCGCTTAAGGGAGCCAAATGGCTCCCTACTTCTTATTTATTTCTTAATTCTTCTCTTTTGACTGCGAAATTTACTTGTCTGATAGCGGATGGCAGGTAACATAGATATCCCCCCATAAGGGTGGACAAGTGTTTATTTTTTCCGACTATTAACAGAGAGAATATTATGAGCG
>Ga0209370_1001281_pt1 | contig 23016 bp, 23 predicted proteins | sample AgamicAtPrz_FD_187164 | JGI IMG/M metagenome (GOLD analysis project Ga0209370, IMG submission 187164) | Agave microbial communities from Guanajuato, Mexico - At.P.rz (SPAdes) (version 2) | ecosystem: Host-associated > Plants > Phyllosphere > Phylloplane/Leaf | place: Guanajuato, Mexico... | reverse complement strand
TATAGGCGCCGGTCGACGAGCCCGAATTCGCGACGGCCGCCGTGCCGATCGCGATGTTGTCGCAGCCGGTTGCCGCGGCCGGATACGTGCTGCTGCCCGAAATGGCGATGTTGCCGACGCAGCCCGCCGACGTTTCGGTCGACGTGCCGTTCTGCACGTAGTCGGCTCGCGCAGGCGCGGAAGCGGCGAATGCGGCCATGGCTGCGCTGACCGTGACCGCAAGCGCGACCTTTGACTTGCTCGGTGCGCGTTGCACGGAATTTCCCAACCCTCGTTGATGCTTGTTCATTTGTTTTCCTGAGCTCGATGTAAAAATCATGTTGTGGCTTGCATGGCGCCGCTCGCAATCCCGGTTGCATCGATTCGTTCGTGTCTCTTTCGTGACGAGCATCGATTTTTCGATCTGTAAAAATGAAAGGTCTACTAACAAAATCGAATATTCGCCGGTCTCGTGGCGACGGGAGCTGGGCACGGATTGCGGCTACTTGCTTGCTTCCGTCACGGCTACGTCAAAACTTCGCGAATCCGAAGTTCGGGTCGCGACGACGCATTTTGATGGGTTTGAGTCGCGCACATGTTTGCCGCGGCGGCTGAACGTTATGTTTTGGCAGACACCCGTTGGGCGGTGTGCGTGATGAAACAGCGAGCGATCACCTGCGTCGTCGCGCTGGGTGCGTTGCACGGGTCGTGGAGCGCCGACGTGCTGCTCGATGCGCGCGAATTGCACGTATTGCCGGGCGTGGTCGACAGCCAGGTGCATTTTCGCGAACCGGGGCTCACGCACAAGGAGACCCTCGAGGCCGGCACGCGCGGTGCGGTGCTCGGCGGCGTCACGACGATCTTCGAGATGCCCAATACGCATCCGCTGACGCTCGGCGAGCAGGATCTGCGCGCGCGACGGGTCATACGCGACGAGTGGATCGCAAGCGTGAGCGGGTGGACGCCGTACGACGGATGCGCGGTCACGGGGTGGCCCGTGCATACGGTCGTGCGCGGGCAGGTCGTCGTGCGTGACGGCGAGTTGAACGGGCAGCCGGTCGGGGCGGCCGTGACGTTCCTCGACGTCTAGATCGGCAACCGCACCGTCTGCTTGATGCGCTTCAGCGGAATCTCGGTTTCGACGTTGCGGACGCCTTCGATCTGCGTGAGCGTTTCCATCTGAAAGCGCTGATAGTCGTCGAGATCCTTCGCGATCACGCGCAGCAGATAGTCGTAGCTGCCGGCCATCAGATGGCATTCGAGCACTTCGGGCGCCTGTTCCATCTCGCGCGCGAAGCGTTCGACCGTCTTCTTGTCCTGACGCTCCAGCGTGACGCGCACGAATGCCATGAAGCGCAGCTCGACGGCTGCCGGGTTCAGCAACGCGACGTAGGCGTCGATCACGCCCTGTTCCTCGAGCAGGTGAACGCGGCGCAGGCACGGCGTGGGCGAGAGCCCGGCCTGTTGCGCGATGTCGGCGTTCGTCTGGTTCGAATTCTGCTGCAACGCACGCAGAATGCGTCGATCGATCGCGTCCAGTTTGATTGGCATTTTTGTCTACTCATAACGTGAAGATTGGAGAATAACGCCAATTCAGCGGCCAGAAGTAGCCGCGTTTGCATCCAATCTCCACGGGAAGTTGCCGATAATCTGACGACTGCCCGGCCCCCGAGCGCGCGATCCCCGCCCGCCGCGGCGCCGCTTTCAGGAGCTTCCCGATGCCGCACGTCGCCTGGCTGCCGTTCATGGCCACATCCCTTCTGATCATTCTGACGCCCGGCCAGGACATGGTCCTCGTGATGTCGCGCACGCTGTCCGGCGGCACGCGCGCGGGCCTCGTGACCGCCGCGGGTGTCAGCGTCGGGCTGCTCGTGCACACGATGCTCGCGACGCTTGGGCTGGGCGCACTGCTTCAGGCATCCGAATGGCTCTTCACGGCGCTGAAGGTGATCGGCGCGCTCTACCTGCTGTACCTCGGCGTCACGCTGCTGCGTTCGTCGGGCGAATTGACGCTCGCGGGCGGCGGCAATGCGCCGGCATCGCGGCTGCGGACGTTCGCGCAAGGCGCGCTGTCGAACGTGTCGAATCCGAAGGTCGCGCTTTTCTATCTGGCGTTCCTGCCGCAATTCGTCCCGGCGGGCGCGCCGCATCCGATGCTGTCGCTGTTCGTGCTGGGCGCGACGTTTGCCGGGCTGACGTTTCTCGTCAAGGGGCCGGTCGCGTTGTTCGCGGGCCTGCTGTCGACATCGATCCGCCGCAACCCGCGCATCCTGACGCGCATGCATCGCGTCAGCGGCGTGGTCTTGCTGGCGCTGGGCATGAAGCTCGCGCTCGAACGCCGCTGATGGCGGCCGCGGCGCCGGCACGCCGGCCGGCTTTACTACGCCGGCAACCCGTCCGCCAGCGCCCGCATTGCCTCCACCGTTTCCGGGTTCGCCGGAAAGAACGCCTCGATCGCGAGTTCCGACAGCGTCACGTCCACCGGCGTGCCGAACACCGTCGTCGTACTGAAGAACGTCAGCTCGCCGCTCGCCGCGCGTAGCCGCAGCGGCACGGCGATATCCGCGAAATCGGTGCGTGCGTGCGAATCGTCGGGCTGGCCGGCCGGCGCCGGATACGCGGCGAGCTCGTCGCGCAGCGCATGCAGCGTGCGGTCGCCGCTCGCGTCGATTTGCCGCTGCAGCCGATGCAGGATGTGCGCGCGCCATTCGTGCCAGTTGACGATCTGCGACGCGAGACCGTCCGGATGCAGGCTCAGTCGCAGCACGTTGACGGGCGGCTGCAACAGCGCCGGGTCGGCCTGCGCGACCAGCGCGCCGAGCATCCGGTTCGCGGCGAGCAGCGTCCAGTGGCGGTCCACCGCGAGCGCCGGATAGGGCTCGTGCCCGCGCAGCACGGCTTCGACCGCATGACGCGCGGCATCCAGCTGCGGGTCCGAAAACGGCCGTTCGCGAAACAGCGGCGCGAAGCCGGCCGCGACGAGCAGCGCATTGCGTTCGCGCAGCGGCACGTCGAGGCGTTCGGCGAGATGCAGCACCATCTCGCGGCTCGGCTGCGCGCGGCCCGATTCGACGAAGCTCAGGTGGCGCGCGGAGACTTCCGCATCGAGCGCGAGCGCCATCTGGCTCAGGCGCCGGCGTTGCCGCCACGTGCGCAGCAGCGGGCCGACGCCGGACGCGCGGCCGGCGGATGGGGAAGACGAGTGGAGGGCGGCGGTCGAGTTCATGGGGCAGATGATAGGCAATCCCGCGCCGCTTCGGCATTACCTGCGAGGTAAGCAACGCACGACGCCCCGGGCGCGCGCAGCCGCTGCGTTACCATAGCCCCCGTGCCACCTGAGAGGCGGCGCCGGACCCGCGGCCACGATGCCAGGGCCGGACGCCGCGCACATCGACAACAAGGCATTCCAGGGGAATCCAACAATGAAAAAACTTGCCGTCCGGCTCGCCTGCGTGGCGACGCTCGCCCTCGCCGCGACCAGCGGCCATGCGCAGACCGAAGCCGCGCAGGTCGAAATGAGGGCCGCCGCCGCGGCCGCCAACGAAGCGGTCGTGAAGGGGCCGACCGACATCGACGTGAAACACGAAGCCGTGCTGAAACTGAAGGCCGGCGAGTCGTTCGTGCCGGCCGCCGAAGCCGGGCGCTACCTGCGCTCGATGGGCAATTCGATCGACGAATCGAAGCTGGTCGGCCTCGTGCTGCCCGACGATCCGGACGCCGACTGGATCTCGGTCGTGTCGTTCGAGCCGAGCGGCTACATCCGCGACGACGACGCGAAGGACTGGAAGCCCGACGAACTGCTGAAAAGCCTGCGGGCCGGCACCGAGGAAAACAACCCGGCGCGCAAGGCGCGCGGCCTGCCCGAAACCGAGGTGGTCGGCTGGGCGAAGGCGCCCGCATACGACGCGGCCACGCACCGGCTCGTGTGGTCCGCGATCATCCGCGACAAGGGCGCGGCGCCGAATGCGGGGAACGACGGCGTGAACTACCGGACGCTCGTGCTCGGCCGCGACGGCTACCTGTCGCTGACGATGGCGTCGACGCTCGCCGACCTGCCGAAGTACAAGGCCTCGGCCGACGAACTGCTGTCGAACATCCGCTTCAACGACGGCAAGCGTTACGCCGACTTCAACCAGTCGACCGACCACGTCGCCGAGTACGGGCTCGCGGCGCTGATCGTCGGCGTCGGCGCGAAGAAGCTCGGCCTGCTCGCGCTGATCGGCGCGTTCGCGGTGAAGTTCTTCAAGATCGGCGCGGTCGCGCTGCTGGCCGGCGGCGCGGCGCTCAAGCGATTCTTCGGGCGCAAGCCGAAGGCGGCCGCGGTGCCGGCCGTTGCCGACGCAGCCGACGCAGCCGCCACGGAGCGCAAGGAATGACGAAGCTGTTGCTGCTGATCTTCGGCGGCCTGAAGCTCGGCAAGGTGCTCGTATCGGCCGGCACGATGCTCGCGTCGATCGCGGTCTACGCGTTGTTCTACGGCTGGCGCTTCGCGGCCGGTTTCGTCGCCTTGCTGCTGGTGCATGAAGCCGGCCACTACGTCGCCGCGCAGCGGCGCGGGCTCGACGTCGGGCTGCCGACCTTCATCCCGTTCGTCGGCGCATGGATCCAGTTGAAGGAAATGCCGCACGACGCGGAAACAGAGGCGTACGTCGGGCTCGCCGGGCCGTTCGTCGGCACGCTCGGCGCGCTGGCCTGCTACGCGGCCGCGCGCCACACCGACAGCAACCTGCTGCTCGCGTTGTCGTACACGGGTTTCTTCCTCAATCTGTTCAACATGATTCCGCTGTCGCCGTTCGACGGCGGGCGGATCACCGCGGTGCTGTCGCCGCGCATCTGGTTCGCGGGCGTGCCGGTGCTGATCGCGCTGTTCGCGTATCGGCCGAGCCCGCTGCTGATCGTGATGGCGATCCTCGCGCTGCCGCAGTTGAAGCGCGCGTGGCGCTACGATCCCGACGCGCCGGAGAACCGCGTGTACTACGCGACGTCGATCGAGACGAAGACGACCTACGCGCTCTGCTACGTCGGCCTGCTCGCGTTCCTCGCGCTGATGACGTCCGGTGTGCACGACATGCTGCGCGTCGTGCATGCGTCGACCTGACGTCGATCCGATGCAAAAAAACGGCGGCCGCGTCACAAGCGGCCGCCGTTTTTCAAAGGTCGAACCTCACGCGTCGCGATGACGCAGTTCGACGCGCTTGATGTCCTTCACGATCACGAGATAGCTGAACACGGTGACGAGCGCATTCAGCCCGACGAACACCAGCGCGCCGTTGAACGAGCCGCTTGCGCCGACGAGGTAGCCGATCGCGATCGGCGCGACGATGCCCGCCGTGTTGCCGAACATGTTGAACAGGCTGCCCGACAGGCCGATCGCTTCCTTCGGCGCGGTATCCGCGACGACGGCCCAGCCGAGCGAGCCGATGCCCTTGCCGAAGAACGACACGGCCATCAGCATGATGACCAGCGCTTCGCTGTCGACGTAGTTGCACCCGATGATCGTCATCGACAACAGCATCCCGCCGACGATCGGAATCTTGCGGGCGAGCGTCAGCGATACGCCGCGGCGGATCAGCGCATCCGACAGCATCCCGCCGAGCACGCCGCCGAGGAACCCGCAGATCGCCGGCAGCGACGTCATGAAGCCGGCCTTCAGCAGCGACATTCCGCGCGCCTGCACGAGATAGATCGGGAACCACGTGAGGAAGAAGTACGTGAGCACGTTCACGCAGTACTGGCCGAGATACACGCCGATCAGCATCCGGTTCGACAGCAGCTGGCGCACGTAGTACCAGCCGGCCACACGGCTGCCTTCGGACGCGCCGCCGCTACCGCGTGCGCCGCCCGTCGACCGCACGAGGCCGCCACCCTGCTCGATATGGTCGAGTTCCGCACGATTCACGGCCGGATGGTCGGCCGGGTCCTTCACGACACGCAGCCACAGGAACGCGAGCGCGATACCGGCCAGGCCGAGCCACAGGTACACCTGGTGCCAGCCGTACGCATGCGTGAGCCAGGCCATCAGCGGCGAGAACACCACGGCCGCGAAGTACTGCGCGGCGTTGAAGATCGCCGACGCGGTGCCGCGCTCGGCGGTCGGGAACCAGCTCGCGACGACCTTTGCGTTCGCCGGAAACGCGGGCGCCTCCGCGATGCCGACCGCGAAGCGCATCACGAACAGCGCGGCGACCGCGAACGCGGCGCTGCCGCCGAGGCCGATCGTGCTCTGCAGCAGCGTGAACGCCGACCACAGGAAGATGCTCGCCGCATACACGCGCCGCGCGCCGAAGCGGTCGAGCAGCCAGCCGCTCGGCAGTTGCGCGAGCACGTACGCCCAGCTGAACGCCGAGAAGATGTAGCCCATCGTCACCGGGTCGATGCCGAACGCCTTGCGGATCGGCGTGCCGGTGATCGACAGCGTCGCGCGGTCCGCATAGTTGAGCGTCGTGACGACGAACAGCATCGCCAGGATCCAGTAGCGCACGGCGGTTCGGCGGGCGGTGCGCGCGAGGTCGAGCGGAAGATCGCGAGGGGAGGTCTGATTGCTCACTTTGAATGTACGTCGTCGTATGACATGGCCGAAAGTTTATTGACAATGCTCGAATTCAGAAACCTCGGGTTTTCCCTTTGAAGGCATCGTCACAGTGTGGGAAGGTCGCGATTTTCTGGCCGGACAAGGGCGGCGGGGTGTACCGTCGACGCCTTCGCAGGCGGCGCGAACGGTGCGATGATGTCGGCAGACATCGTATCTGTTGCGCTACAATGAACCACCCATTCCCGAACCACGGAGCACATCCCATGCAACTGACAGGAGAGATGCTGATCGGCGCCGAAACGGTGGCCGGCTCGGCAGGCACCTTGCTGGCGTTCGACCCGACGAAGGGCGCGCCGATCGAGGCCCCGGCGTTCGGCGTCGCGACGCAGGCCGACGTCGACCGCGCATGCGAACTCGCACGCGACGCGTTCGATGCGTACCGCACGCAGCCGCTCGCGGCCCGCGCGGCGTTTCTCGAAGCGATCGCCGATGAAATCGTCGCGCTCGGCGATGCGCTGATCGAGCGCGCGCACGCCGAAACGGGCCTGCCCGTCGCGCGGCTGCAGGGCGAGCGCGGCCGCACCGTCGGCCAGCTCCGGCTGTTCGCGCGCGTCGTGCGCGACGGGCGCTTCCTCGCCGCGTCGATCGATCCTGCACAGCCGGCCCGCACGCCGCTGCCGCGGTCGGACCTGCGGCTGCAGAAAGTCGCGCTCGGGCCCGTCGTCGTGTTCGGCGCGAGCAACTTCCCGCTCGCGTTCTCGGTGGCCGGTGGCGATACCGCGTCGGCGCTCGCGGCCGGCTGCCCGGTGATCGTGAAGGCGCACGAGGCGCACCTCGGCACGTCCGAGCTGGTCGGCCGCGCGATCCGCGCCGCGGTCGCGAAAACCGGCATGCCGGCCGGCGTGTTCTCGCTGCTGGTCGGCCCCGGCCGTGTGATCGGCGCGGCGCTCGTCAGCCATCCGGCGGTCCAGGCCGTCGGTTTCACCGGGTCGCGGCAGGGCGGCATGGCGCTCGTGCAGCACGCGAACGCGCGTCCGCAACCGATTCCCGTCTACGCGGAAATGAGCAGCATCAACCCGGTCGTGCTGTTCCCGGCCGCGCTGGCCGCGCGCGGCGACGCGATCGCGACCGGCTTCGTCGATTCGCTGACGCTCGGCGTCGGTCAGTTCTGTACCAATCCGGGCCTCGTGCTGGCGATCGACGGCCCCGATCTCGACCGCTTCGAATCCGTCGCCGCGCAGGCGCTCGCGAAGAAGCCGGCTGGCGTGATGCTGACGCACGGCATCGCCGACGCGTATCGCACCGGTCGCGGCAAGCTGGCCGAATTGCCGGGCGTGCGCGAAATCGCCGCGGGCGAGGCCGCGCAAACGCAATGCCAGGCGGGCGGCGCGCTGTACGAAGTCGGCGCACAGGCGTTCCTGGCCGAGCCGGCGTTCAGCCACGAGGTGTTCGGGCCGGCGTCGCTGATCGTGCGTTGCCGCGATCTCGACGAAGTCGCACGCGTGCTCGACGCGCTCGAAGGCCAGTTGACGGCCACGCTGCAAATCGACGCCGACGACAAGCCGCTCGCGCGCCGGCTGCTGCCGATCCTCGAACGCAAGGCCGGGCGCCTGCTGGTCAACGGTTACCCGACCGGCGTCGAGGTGTGCGACGCGATGGTGCACGGCGGGCCGTTCCCCGCGACGTCGAACCCGGCCGTCACGTCGGTCGGTGCGACCGCGATCGAGCGTTTCCTGCGGCCCGTGTGCTATCAGGACTTCCCGGACGATCTGCTGCCAGAAGGGCTGCAGGAAGGCAATCCGCTCGCGATTCCGCGGCTGCGGGACGGCAAGGCGGAGTGATGACGGGGCGGGGCGGCTGAACGGATCGTTTCCGTTTTGGCGGCTGAAGGCGCCGCCGCCACGCCGTCCCCGCTACGCCTTTTTCGCATAGGCGCTGCACCAGCCTTTTGCATTGACCTGCTTGCCGCTGAAAATGGCGCACGGCGCCATCGCGACGCCGGGCTTGCCCTGGAAGAACTGGCAGTTCGCACAGGCCTGGCCCGCCTGAAATTGCGGGAACTTCGCATGGTCGACCCGGCTTGCATCCGTCTTGTAACCGAGGGCCTGGGCATTTGCATCGGATTCCTGCACGGCGCCGGCCTCTGCCGACGCCGCGCGGCGTCCCAAGGACAGCGCGGATACCAGAGCGGTGGTGGCCGCAATGAAACGTCGGCGTGAAAACTTCATGACGTGCTCCTTCAAGTTTGCGTGAATGGATTGCCCGACGTCATCCGGCCCATCGTGATGCGACGCATGCGTCGCCGGAGGAAGCGGGCGGCGCAGCGATCAGTGGAAGAAGACCGTCCGCATGCCGAAGGTGTGATGCGCTTCGGCGGCCATCAGCACCATGAGCACGAGCAGGCACAGAGGCGGTATCAGGATCGCGTACACCAGCGCCAGCCGCTCCCACATCATGTGCATGAAAATCGACACGATCAGCCCGGCCTTGGCGATCATGAACACGACGATCAGCGTCCAGCGCAGCAGGCCGTGCACATGGAAGTAATCCACCAGGTACGACATCGTGCTCAGCACGAACAGCAGGCCCCAGATCTTCAGGTAGAGACCGATCGGATGCTGCTGGCCGTGCGCGGCGTCGGGTCGAGGGGCGGAATCGGTGTGGTCCATGATCTGCCTCACCACAAATAGAACAGCGCAAAGATGAACACCCACACCAGGTCGACGAAGTGCCAGTACAAGCCGGCAATCTCGACGATCTGGACGTTGCCGTGCTCGATGAACCCCGGCCGAAGGATCTTGCGCGCGATCAGCAGCAGGTAGATCACGCCGCAGGTCACGTGAAAGCCGTGGAACCCGGTGATCATGAAGAAACACGCGCCGAACTGCGCGGCGCCGAGCGGGTTGCCCCACGGGCGGATGCCTTCATGGGCGATCAGCTTGGTCCATTCGAAGGCCTGCATCGACACGAAGGTCGCGCCCAGCAGCGCGGTCGCCAGCAGCAGGGCGGCGGCGCGCCTTGCGTCGCGCCGGTAGCCGAAATTGACGGCCATCGCCATGGTGCCGCTGCTGGTGATCAGCGTGAACGTCATGATCGCGATCAGCAGCAGCGGCACTTCCACGCCGCCCACGGTGAGCCCGAACACCCTGGAAGGATCGGGCCACGACGCCGTGGTCGACATGCGCACCGTCATGTAGCCGATCAGGAAACTGCTGAAGACGAAGGTGTCCGACAGCAGGAAGATCCACATCATCGCCTTGCCCCACGGCACCTTGAAGGCGGCGCGGTCGGCCGACCAGTCGGTGACGATGCCGCGCCAGCCGTCGGGCCCGGCATCGGTGGCCGCGGGCGCGGCGGATTCGGGAGGGAGCGTGGGCGAGGTCACGGCGCGGCTCCATACAACGGCCCGCAGATGGCGGCGACGATCCCGGGGGTGAGCCACGACATCGCCGCCAGCAGCACGAGCCAGATCGCCAGCAGGAAATGCCAGTACATCGCGCACAGCGTGACGGCCCGCTGGGCCCGGAACGGGTCCGCGCGCCGCAGATGCGCGATCGTCGACGCCCAGGCCGCGAGCCCGCCCAGCACGTGCACGCCGTGCAGGCCGGTGAGCAGGTAGAGAAAGCTGTTGGACGGATTGACGGCGATGGTCTGCCCGGCCGCCGCCAGCACGCGCCATGCGATCAGTTGCCCGATCACGAACACGGCAGCCAGCACGCCGCCGGCCGCCAGCCACGCCGCGCGGTGCAAGGTCATCTGCCGCGCACGCTGCATGGCGATGCTTGCCAGCGCCAGCGCGCCGGTGTTCCACCACAGCAGCGCCGGATGCGGGATCGGCTGCCAGTCGGGCTCGCGCATGCGCATGCCATAGGCGAGCAGCAGCAATGAAAACAACGCCGTCGCCACCGCCATGAAGACGAACAGGCCGATGCGGCTCGCACTCGGCAAGACCGGGCGAGGTTCGGGAACGAAAGGGCGTGGCAGCGTGGTCATTCGCGCACCTCGCCGGGTTGCAGCGTCGGGCGGGCCGGTTCAGGCGCCGTCTCGGGCGGCTGGTTTTGCGGGACGAAGTCTTCCTCGCGCCCCGGCGGGCTGTATTCGTATGCCCAGCGATAGACGACGGGCAGCTCGGCGCCCCAGTTGCCGTGCGTGGGCGGTGTTTGCGGCGTCTGCCATTCCAGCGTGGTGGCCCGCCACGGGTTGCCGTCGGCACGCTTGCCGCGCACGAGGCTCCACGCCAGGTTGTAGAGGAACAGCAACTGCGCGACCGCGACGATCAGCGCAACGACGGTGATGAACGCGTTGAGGGTTTGCGCCGAATGGGGAATGAAGCTGTAGCCCTCATACGCGTAATACCGCCGCGGCATGCCCATGAGGCCGAGATAGTGCATCGGGAAGTAGATCGCATAGGTGCCGACGAAGGTGATCCAGAAGTGCACGCGCCCGAGCCTGTCATCGAGCATGCGGCCCGTTACCTTCGGATACCAGTGGTAGATGCCGCCGAACACCACCAGGATCGGCGATACGGCCATCACCATATGGAAGTGCGCCACCACGAAGTACGTATTCGACAGCGGAATGTCCACGCTCACGTTGCCGAGGTAGAGGCCGGTCAGCCCGCCCAGCACGAAGGTGCTGATGAAGCCGATCGCGAACAGCATCGGCACGGTCAGGTGGATATCGCCGCGCCACAGCGTCAGCACCCAGTTGTAGACCTTGAGGGCGGTCGGGACGGCGATCACGAGCGTGGTGGTGGCGAAGAAGAAGCCGAAGTACGGATTCATGCCGGAGATGAACATGTGGTGCGCCCAGACCACGAAGCTCAGTACGCCGATGATGACGATGGCCCACACCATCATCCTGTAGCCGAAGATGTTCTTGCGCGCGTGCGTGCTGATGAGATCCGACACGATGCCGAAGGCGGGCAGCGCGACGATGTAGACCTCCGGATGCCCGAAGAACCAGAACAGGTGCTGGAACAGCAGCGGGCTGCCGCCGGCATGCTTGAGCGTCTGCCCCATCGACACCACGGCCGGCATGAAGAAGCTGGTGCCGAGCGTCCTGTCGAGCAGCATCATCACCGCCGACACGAACAGCGCCGGAAACGCCAGCAGCGCCAGGATGGTCGCGACGAAGATGCCCCACACCGTGAGCGGCATGCGCATGAGCGTCATGCCGCGTGTGCGCGCCTGCAGCGTGGTGGTGACGTAATTCAGGCCGCCCATCGTGGCCGCGACGATGAAGATCGCCAGCGACACCAGCATCAGCACGATGCCCCATTCCACGCCCGGCGTGCCCGGCAGGATGGCCTGCGGCGGATACAGCGTCCAGCCCGCGCCAGTCGGCCCGCCCGGCACGAAGAAGCTCGCCGCCAGCACCAGCACGGCGAGCAGGTAGACCCAGAAGCTCAGCATGTTGAGAAACGGGAACACCATGTCGCGCGCGCCCAGCATCAGCGGGATCAGGTAGTTGCCGAAGCCGCCCAGAAATAGCGCCGTCAGCAGGTAGATCACCATGATCATTCCGTGCATGGTGACGAACTGGTAGTAATGGTTGGCGTCGATGAAACTGAACTTGCCGGGAAAGCCGAGCTGCAACCGCATCAGGTCCGACAAGACGAGGCCGACCAGGCCGATGGCGATGGCCGTCAGCGAATACTGCACGGCGATGACCTTATGGTCCTGGCTCCAGACATAGCGGGTCCAGAAGCCGTGCGGGGCGTGATCGGTGTGCGCGTAGGTCATGGCGTCTGCTCCGCTAGGGCTGGGGGTTGGCCGCGCTGCTGGCGGCCGGGCCGCCTTGCGATTCGATGTAGGTCACGAGCGCGGTCAGCTCCTGCTCGCTCAGGTCGAAATGCGGCATGATGGGTGCGTAGCCCTTCACGACGCGGGCCGACGGGTTGCGGATGAAGGCGCGCAGATAGGCTTCGTCCACCTTCGCGGTGCTGCCGTCGGCCATCGTTTCGGTCTTGCCGTACAGGCCCTTCCAGGTCGGGCCGACGCGCGGGCTGCCGTCCACGGTATGGCAGGCGAAACAGCCCTTGGCCGCCGCGAGCGCCTTGCCCTGGTCAGCCAGCGCCTGCGCGCTGCCGCCTGTCGTGGCCGCCGCGGCCTGCACCCTGGCCTGCTGCCGCTGCGCGAACGTGCTCTGCTGCGCCAGCCAGCGCGAGAACGATGCTTCGTCTTCCACCACCACCACGCCGCGCATGTTGGAATGCCCGATCCCGCAAAGCTGTGCGCACAGGATGTCGTAACGCCCCGCCTTGGTCGGCGTGAACCAGAAGGTGGTCACCATGCCGGGCACCATGTTCATGCGCGCACGGAACGGCGGGACATAGAAGTCGTGCAGCACGTCGCGCGAGCGTGCCAGGACCTGGATCGGCCGGTTCAGCGGCAGGTGTACCTCGGGCGTCTCGATCAGGTAATTGTCACGGCCGTTCGGGTCGGCGGGGTTCAGGCCGAAGGGGTTGTCGTTGCTGACGTAGCGCACGTCCGTCGTGCCCAGCTTGCCGCCGGGGCCGGCGAAGCGGAAGCGCCATTGCCATTGCTGGCCGACCACCTCCATCCGCAGCACGTTGCGCGGCGGCTGGATGTAGTCCGCATAGACGAAGAGGCCCGGCGCCAGCAACGCCGCCACGCCGGCGGCGGTCAGGCCGATCAGCCACCATTCCAGCCGTCTGTTGTGGGGCTCGTAGGCCGCGCGATGCCCGCCGCGGTGGCGGTAGCGCAGCAGTGCGATCACGACGAACAGGTTGATCGCGACGAAGAGCGCGCCGGTAATGACGATCGTGATCGTCAGCATGTCGTCCATGCGCACCCAGTTCGACGCGATCGGCGTGATCCACCAGGGACTGGCAAAGTGGAACCCCACCGCCAATAGGATGATCAGGACCAGGGCAATCGCAAGCGCCATAAGCCGCCTCGCCGCATGTCATTCGCCGGGGCCGCCGACACGAGGCGGCCGTCTCGCGCGGCGGGAGGAAGCGGCGTGTCAGTGCATCTCGCTCTGCTTGCGTCGTTCAAGGATGCCGTAGACGACGGCGGTGACCACACCGAACAGCAGGTTCGCCAACAAGGGCCCGGAACCGCGCTCCGAGACGAACCACGGGAACACGGCAGTCATCACATGGAAGTTCCACACATACGCGACGATCCCGAAGGCCAGCCCGATGACGGCCTCCATGCCCACGCTCGAATCGAAGCGGAACGGGGCCATGATCGCAGCGAGAATCATCCCCATGATGGAGCCGAACACGTAGTGCAATACCAGCGCCGTTCCCACGATGCCGAAGCTGAAAACCGACATGTGTTCGAGTGCGCTGCGGCCCATCACCATTGCCGCGATCTTGTGGGTCGGTTGCCACGGACTTTCGTCGAGCACCATGGTCGACCAGAAGAATTCGAGCACGATGACCAGGGCGCCACCCGCGAGACCGGCCACGGCAGCAGCGAGCCAGTCCGGCGTGCGCCGCTCCCAATGGTGTGATTGAATGTGCAGTTCCATACGACCTCCTCTCCTGCGTGGACGGGTGCCAATTTCACACTGGCCCGACGCAGCACGCTCGATGTCGAGACAGCCTCAGGTGCAGTGCATGCCGGTTTCGGGTGTCAGGGGAAGGCCGGCGTCGTAGGATCGGCGCCTTCCAGATCCGCCTTCGGAAAATGCTCGGCGATCATCTGCTCGATTTCCTGCTCTCGTAATGCCGGCACATCGGCCATGATCAGAATCTGGCCTTCCCGTATCGCTTCTCGAAATCGCTGGAGTCGTGCGTTCGGCTCGGCGATGCCGATCATCGCGGCCGTCCACGCGCCGAAGCCCGCTCCCGCCACCGTCAATGCGACGACGGCGCCGCCCGCAATCACGAGCTCCGCAGGGGGGAACACGAGCGCGACGAGGCCGATGAGCGCGCCCGTCGCCCCGCCGAGTGCGACGCCGCGCTCGAGCGCGTGCACGACATCGCTGCTTTGCAGCAGTGACGCTTCGGGCAACTGATCAAGCGTGACGCTGTGATCGGCGAGGACATGGATATGGCGCCAGATGATGCGCGCACGCAGCAAGTCATCGACGATCGCCTTCGCCATCCGAGTGTCGGGTACGAGGAAATAAAGGCGTCTCATGCCAGCCTCCTTTTTTGCCGTCAACGCATTCCGACGGAAGTATTTTTTTATTCTATGTCAGCATCGGCCGTGCGGTACGTGCATGCATGCGTAGGTGCTTTTACCGTCCCGGTGCAGTCGTCCGACACGCGTGGCATGCGCGTTTGAAGCGCGGCGGTAAGCGACGTGCACTGAATCGTGTGAAGAACTTTTGTGGCAAGACGGCAGCGTGAAGTCGTCTGGTGCGCCAAGCCTTTTCGCCACGCTCCAGATCCACCGGAGTCCGATGCAACCGGAAGCACCGGTAAAGAACGATCCCGCGTCGAATCGAGCGCGAGGAAGGGGCCCGGTACTGGGTTCAGTGCCGTCGGGCCGGCGAGTCGCCGCGCACTGTCGCGCGCAACCATCGCATGCGGCGCCTCTCTGACCCGTGCCGATGGTGGCGACGCGCATCGTCGCCGTTGCCTTCCCGGCGACGCGATTTTCTCCTACAGTAGCGAAGCCTCGGGCCGTCCGGCCCGCAGGCGAGCCTGAGAGATCACAAGACCAACGAGGAACCATCCGATGAATATCAGCAAGCGTGGCGACCATCTGTTCGCGGCCGGGTTGTGGAAAACGATCGGCGACGTCGCGAAATCGGTCCGTACCCAGATCGGCGAATACAGCGAAGGGCGCGTGCTGGCCGACGCGCTGTTCGCGCTGCAGCGCGAGCTCGGCGGCAGCGAATTCGACGTGACGATCAACCAGGGGCGGCCCGTCGCGGGCTCCGATCCGCATTCATTGATCTTCGGCAGGGCCGTCGAGCGCTTCAAGTACGACATGGAGGCGGTGGTGTTCGCGCTGAAGCATCGCCGCAGCATCGACGGGCCCAACGGTGCGCAGCGCGCCGAAGCGCTTACGCAGGCCAACACGCATCTCGCGACCGCGAAGCAGTACGCGATGTTCACGGTCGGGCGCTTCTTCGATGCGGTCGTCGATCGCGACGTGCTGGAACAGATCGTGGGCGCCGAGTCGCCGGCGCGCGGCCGGCCGCTCGCGGCGCGCAAGGGGATCGACGAGACGCAGCGCACGCTCACGAGCGTGCGCCAGCGGATCATCGGCGCGATCGCGCAGATGTAATGCAATGGCCGCGCCGGCTCGTCGAGCCGCGCGGCCATCGCGTGATACGGATACGGAGGAGTGGGTGGGCCGGCGCGCCGTGCCGATGAAGGGCCCGCGCCGCCGGCGAACCCCGCTTACTGCGGGCCCATCTTCTTGATCAGCACGTCGAGCTCGGCCGCCTCTTCGTCGGTCAGGTCGACGAGCGGTGCGCGCACCGGGCCCGCGTCATGGCCGACGAGCTTCGCGCCCGCCTTCACGATGCTGACCGCGTAGCCGGCGCGGCGATTGCGGATCTTCAGGTACGGCAGGAAGAACTCGTCGATCAGGCGGCCGACCGTTTCGTGGTCGTCCTTCGCGATCGCTTCGTAGAATGCCATCGCCGTCTTCGGGATGAAGTTGAACACGGCCGACGAGTACACCGGCACGCCGAGCGCCTTGTACGCGGCTGCGTAGACTTCAGCCGTCGGCAGGCCGCCGAGGTACGCGAAACGATCGCCGAGGCGGCGGCGGATCGTCACCATGCTTTCGATTTCGCCGACGCCGTCCTTGAAACCGATCAGGTTCGGGCAACGGTCGGCAAGGCGCTCGAGCATGTCCGCATTCAGCTTCGAATTCGCACGGTTGTACACCACGACGCCGATCTTCAGCGCGCGGCACACCTGCTCGACGTGGTCGGCGATCCCTTCCTGGCTCGCTTCGGTCAGGTAGTGCGGCATCAGCAGCACGCCGCTCGCGCCGAGGCGCTCGGCTTCCTGCGCATATTCGATCGCGACGCGCGTCGCGCCGCCCGCGCCGGCGAGGATCGGCACCTTGCCCTTGCAGGTTTCCGTCGCGACGCGGATCACGTCCGAATACTCGCGCTGCGTGAGCGAGAAGAATTCGCCGGTGCCGCCGGCCGCGAACAGCGCGCTCGCGCCATACGGCGCCAGCCATTCGAGGCGCTCGGCATAGGTGGTCGCGCGGAAGCTGCCGTCGGCGTCGAAATCCGTCAGCGGAAACGACAGCAGGCCGTGGGAGATGATCTGTTTGAGTTCTTGCGGTGAAGTCATGGTTGGGTCGTCCGTCTAGCGCGAGTGCTGGTTCGTCGGGAACGGCATACGAGCCGAATTGGCGATGTCGTTGTATGTCATCGTACAACGCAAGAAAGAGCGGCGCAAGCGGTTTGCTGGCGGGTCAAGGGTAGGGTCTTTCCGGATAAGGGTTTACGTCGCATCATCAATTGAGGTTGAATGTCGTATGATGACTAACGATATCGTAGCGTGCTTGCAGGAATTCCGATGACAGCTTCCCCTCTCTACATCCGTGTGCATCCGGACGACAACGTCGCAATCGTCGTCAACGACGGCGGTTTGGCCGAAGGCGCGACGTTCGCCGACGGGCTGACGCTGTGCGAAGGCGTGCCGCAGGGGCACAAGGTCGCGCTCGTCGACCTCGCGGCCGGCGACCCGATCATTCGCTACAACGTGGTGATCGGCTATGCGCTGACCGACCTGCGGCGCGGCAGCTGGGTCAACGAGCGCACGATGCGCATGCCCGAGCCGCCGGGCCTCGACGACCTGCCGCTCGCCACGCGTGCCGCGCCGCCGCTCGAGCCGCTCGAAGGCTATACGTTCGAGGGCTTCCGCAACGCCGACGGTTCGGTCGGCACGCGCAACATCCTCGCGATCACGACGACCGTGCAGTGCGTGTCGGGCGTCGTCGAGCATGCGGTGAAGCGGATCAAGGACGAACTGCTGCCGCGCTACCCGAACGTCGACGACGTGGTCGGGCTCGAGCACACGTACGGCTGCGGCGTCGCGATCGATGCGCCCGACGCCGACATCCCGATCCGCACGCTGCGCAACATCAGCCTGAATCCGAACTTCGGCGGCGAGGTGATGACCGTGAGCCTCGGCTGCGAGAAGCTGCAGCCCGAGCGCCTGCTGCCGCCGGGCGCGATTCCTGTGACCGCCGACGGCGCGACCGACAACGGCGGCGTCGTGTGCCTGCAGGACGCCGCGCACGTCGGCTTCAACTCGATGATCGACTCGATCATGAAGATGGCCGAATCGCATCTCGAGCGGCTCAATCGCCGCCGCCGCGAGACGTGCCCCGCATCGGATCTCGTCGTCGGCGTGCAGTGCGGCGGCAGCGACGCGTTCTCGGGGCTCACCGCGAACCCGGCCGTCGGCTTCGCGGCCGACCTGCTCGTGCGGGCAGGCGCGACGATCATGTTCTCCGAAGTGACCGAAGTGCGCGACGGCGTCGCGCAGCTCACGTCGCGTGCGGCGAACGAGGAGGTGGCCCGCGAGATCATCCGCGAGATGGACTGGTACGACCGCTATCTGCAGCGCGGCCGCGTCGACCGCAGCGCGAACACGACGCCGGGCAACAAGAAGGGCGGCCTGTCGAACATCGTCGAGAAGGCGATGGGGTCGATCGTGAAGTCGGGCAGCGCGCCGATCGCCGGCGTCGTGCGCCCCGGCGATCGGGCGCGGCAGAAGGGGCTGCTGTACGCGGCGACGCCCGCGAGCGATTTCATCTGCGGCACGCTGCAGCTCGCGGCGGGGATGAACCTGCACATCTTCACGACCGGCCGCGGCACGCCGTACGGCCTCGCGCAGGTGCCGGTGATCAAGGTCGCGACGCGCAGCGATCTCGCGCGCCGCTGGCATGACCTGATGGATCTCGATGCGGGGCAGATCGCGACCGGCGCGGCGACGATCGAGGACACGGGCTGGGCGCTGTTCCGGCTGATGCTCGACGTCGCCAGCGGCAAGCGCCGCACGTGGGCCGAGCAATGGAAGCTCGCGAATGCGCTGACGTTGTTCAATCCGGCGCCGGTGACCTGACGCCTGACGCGCGCGGTGGTGGCGGCAAGACGATGCGGGTGCCTTCGGGCGCCCGTTTTCGTTGCGGCCGCGCATTTGCGATTCAGCGCGGGGATGCCGTGCGTGGCCGGCGCGATTTCCTTACCTCGTACGTAATCGACCGCCCGCACGCGCCCGGCGACGATGGCGGCACGCGGACCGGAAACGTTCGCGATATCGTCCCTCGACACAAGGAGCCTCGCCATGAACACCGCTCAATCCTCTTCGTCCGTTCACGCCGACCTGATCGACCGCTACTTCGACGCCTGGAACGAACCCGATGCCGCGCGCCGTCGCACGCTGATCGACGCGACGTACGCAAGCGACGCCGCCTATCGCGATCCGCTGATGACCGGCGACGGCCACGCGGGCATCGACACGATGATCGCCGCCGTGCAGCAACGCTTCCCCGCCTACCGCTTTCGCCGCACGACCGACGTCGACGCGTTCGGCCAGCACCTGCGGTTCTCGTGGGCGCTCGTGTCGCCCGACGGCGCGGCGATCGTGAAGGGCTCGGACTTCGGCACCGTCGACGCGTCGGGCCGCCTCGCGTCGGTCACGGGTTTCATCGACGAAATGCCGGCCGCCGCGTCTTGACGCGAACGCCATGCGCAGCGGTCGCCGGGATCGGGTAACGTTATACGATTCGTTTCTATCCTATTCCGGAGACCGACCGACATGCTGAAGAATCTCGACCCGCTGCTGCACGCCGACATCCTGCACACGCTGCGCGCGATGGGCCACGGTGACGAAATCGCGATCTGCGATGCGAACTTCCCGGCGGAATCCGTCGCCGAGCACACCGTGGTCGGTCGCGCGCTGCGGGTCGACGGCGCCGATTCGGCGCGCGTCGTGCGCGCGGTGCTGTCCGTGCTGCCGCTCGATACGTTCGTCGACACGCCCGCGTGGCGAATGGAAGTCGTCGGCGACGCGGCCGCGGTGCCGCCCGTGCAGCGCGAAGTGCAGGCCGAGATCGACCGCGCGGAAGGGCGCACGGTGCCGCTGACCGGCGTCGAACGTTTCGCGTTCTACGAGCGTGCGCAGCAGACGTATGCAGTGATCGTCACAGGCGAAACGCGCGGCTACGGTTGCTTCATCTTCAAGAAAGGCGTGTTGTTGAGCGACGCGGGCTAAACGCGTTTTTTCATCGCGCCGGGCTGCCGGCGCGGTCGCCGCGTTGTAAAGATTTGCTACAAGCTCTTGGACACCGCGAAAAGACCCTCTATGCTGGCCCATTTGCCGCGCGCCCTCCCGGGCCGCGCGGTGCCGAACCGCACGGGCGCGCCCGGGGCGGGCGGCCGAATTGCATACGAGGAGAAAGGCATGACGCGTACCGTCGATTCCGGCGTCATTTTTTTCGCACGCCTGGCGCTGGCGGCATTGTTCTTGTGGGGCGGCATCATGAAGCTGCTCGGCTACAGCGATTTCATCGCGTATCTGCACGGGATGAACGTGCCCTATCAACAGGTCGTCGCGCCGATCGTCGTCGCGATCGAGGGGCTGGGCGGCCTGCTGCTGATCGTCGGCTACAAGGTCCGGCCGCTCGCGTTGCTGATGGCGGTCTACACGATCGCGACCGCGATGGTCGGGCACAATTTCTGGGACGCGACGAGCGCCGCCGTCCAGCACGACATGGTGATTCACTTCTGGAAGAACGTCGCGATCGCCGGCGGATTCCTGCTGCTGTTCGTCACCGGCGCCGGCGGCGCGAGCATCGACGCGCTGCGCCGGCCGAGTTCGTCGTACGGCGTGCTGCGTTGAACCGAGCAGACTCGCGCCACCAAGCCGAGGCAAAACAAAAGGGCCGAATCCCGCACGCCGCGGGATTCGGCCCTTCGTTCATGAAGCGGGCGCCGCCGCTCAGTGCGTGCCCTTCACGTCCTTCGCATCCTTCGAGAACTGCACGGCGATCGCACCGAGCACGCAGATCGCCGCGACGTACACGACCGGCGCGAGGGGATTCGACTTCATCATCAGCGACACGATCACCGGCGTGAGCCCGCCGAAGATCGCATACGCGACGTTGTACGAGAACGAGATGCCCGAGAAGCGCACGACGGCCGGGAAGCTCTTGACCATCACGAACGGCACTGCGCCGATCGTGCCGACCATGAAGCCCGCGATCCCGTAATAGAGCGGCAGCGTCGACGCATCGGCCGCCACCTGCACGAACAGCAGGTAGTAGCACGCGGCCAGCCCGATGCCGCCGATGCCCAGCACGCGCTTCGCGCCGATCCGGCCCGCGAGCGAACCCGCGGTGATGCAGCCGGCCGTCAGGCACAGCGTCGCGATGCTGTTCGCGAACAGCGTGGTCGCGGGCGCCAGGTGGAACTGCTTCTGCAGCAGCGCGGGCGTCATCAGGATCACGACGACGATCGCGGCCGACAGCATCCACGTGAGCAGCATCGACACGATCACCGCGCGGCCGTGGTCGCGCAGCACTGCCTTCAGCGGAATCTCGGCCGCGAGCGCCTTCTTCGCCTTCATCTCGGCGAACACCGGCGTTTCATGCAGCCAGCGGCGCAGGTACACGGAGAACAGCCCGAAGACGCCGCCGAGCAGGAACGGGATGCGCCACGCGAACGCGCCGACTTCGGCCGCGGAGTAGCGGCTGTTGATGCCGGCCGCGACGAGCGAGCCGAGCAGGATGCCGGCCGTGAGGCCCGCGGTCAGCGTGCCGCATGCGTAGCCGATATGGCGCGACGGCACGTGCTCGGACACGAATACCCACGCGCCCGGCACTTCGCCGCCGACCGCCGCGCCCTGCAGCACGCGGAACAGCAGCAGCAACACCGGCGCGAGGATGCCGATCGTGTCGTAGGTCGGCAGCAGGCCCATCAGCAGCGTCGGCACCGACATCATCAGCACGCTCAGCGTGAACATCCGCTTGCGGCCGAACAGGTCGCCGAAGTGCGCCATGATCACGCCGCCGAGCGGGCGCGCGAGATAGCCGGCCGCGAAGATGCCGAACGTCTGCAACTGGCGCAGCCAGTCGGGAATGTCGTGCGGGAAGAAGAGTTGCCCTATCGCCGGCGCGAAGAACACGAAGATGATGAAGTCGTAGAACTCGAGGGCGCCGCCGAGTGCGGCGAGGCCAAGGGTTTTATAGTCGCTGCGCGTGAGCGCGCGTTCGGCGGCGCGAGGCACGCCGCTCAATTCGGAAGCTTGCATGGTCAGGACGATCGGTTTTCGAATGTAGTTGTCGGTGCTGCGTCTCCAGGGCCCGCTTTTCGGCATGGACTGACAAGGCGCGGCTTGCGTCGTCGAAGCGCGCCGCGTGCCGGGTGAGGCACGCAACACGCGCCGCCGCACCGGGATGGGGCACGACGGAGACGAAGCGTCAAAGCGGGTGGGGGGGGATTCTACAGGAGCGCGAAATGCCTGCGCGCGGGCGTGCGCCCGGGACGGCTTCGGACCATGCAGCCGAAGCGCGCGCGGCGCGGGCGGCCGGTGAGCCGCGGGTGCGCCGCGCGGGGCAAGGTCTCGTTTGTCAGTTGCCGGCGATCGTATCGACCGGTTTGAACGCGCCGCGCTCGACCTTGTAGATCGTCACCGGCGCATCCTTCAGGTCGCCCTTCGCGTCGTACGCGATGCTGGGCGCCGACACACCCTTGATCGACACCTTGCCGAGATACGGCGTGTACACCTTCGGATCGGTCGAATTCGCGTCCTTCATCGCGGTGAGCAGCGCGATCGTGCCGTCGTACGAGTACGGCGAGTACGTGATCACGTCTTCGTTGAAGCGCGCCTTGTAGCGTGCCGCGTAGCCGGAGAAGCCCGGCATCTTTTCCTTCGGCAGCCCGCCCATGTAGACGATCGCGCCTTCGGCCGCGTCGCCGCCGACCTTCAGGAACGTCGGCGAGCGCGACATCTCGCCCGTCACGAACGCCGACTTCATGCCGAGCTGGCGCATCTTGCGGATCATCGGCGACGATTGCGCGTCGCCGCCGCCGTAGAAGACCGCGTCCGGATTCACGCCCTTCAGGTTGGTCAGGATCGCGGAAAAATCGAGCGCCTTGTCGTTCGTGAAGTCGCGCTTGACGATCGTGCCGCCGGCCGCTTCCACGGCCTTCGCGAATTCGTCGGCGATGCCCTGGCCGTAGGCCGTGCGATCGTCGATGATCGCGATGCGCTTGAAGCGCAGCGTCTTCACCGCGTACGTGCCGACGATGCGGCCGGCCTGTGCGTCGCTCGTCAGCAGCCGGTAGGTCGTCTTGTAGCCGCGCGCCGTGTATTGCGGCGACGTCGCCATCGAGATCTGCGGCAGCCCCGCACGATCGTACAGGTCGGACGCGGGAATGCTGGTGCCCGAGTTGAAGTGGCCGATGACGCCGCGGACGTTGTCGTCGATCAGCCGCTGCGCGACGGTCGTGCCGGTGCGCGGGTCGGCCTGGTCGTCCTGCGCGTCGAGCTGGAACGTGACGGGCTTGCCGCCGATCGTCGGATGCGTCGCGTTGAA
>Ga0209370_1001280_pt1 | contig 23040 bp, 18 predicted proteins | sample AgamicAtPrz_FD_187164 | JGI IMG/M metagenome (GOLD analysis project Ga0209370, IMG submission 187164) | Agave microbial communities from Guanajuato, Mexico - At.P.rz (SPAdes) (version 2) | ecosystem: Host-associated > Plants > Phyllosphere > Phylloplane/Leaf | place: Guanajuato, Mexico... | reverse complement strand
CCGAGGAGGAGCGTCACCAGCAGCCGCGGCACAATGCCGTGGTCGACGCCAAGGGCGTGGTCCAGAGCGGGCTGTCGGCGTTGTCCCTCGCTACGGTGTGTCGCACGCTGGACCTCGGGTACCAGTATCAGCAACACCTGGACGCGATCCTGCTCGACGGCGCAGGGGGGCAGGGCATCAAGAAGACGCTGGCGCAATGCCTGCGCAGCAGCATGCTGGCCGATGCCCTGCAGGCCAAGGCGCAGGGAACGCTCAGCGAGGCCGAGCTGCAATGGGTGATCGGGCTGTGTCGCGACAACTCGCCCGGCAGGTTGCATGGCGCGCCGGTCCACGTCCGGCAACTCAGGTTATTTGGTTGCCCTGTGCAGCGTATCATCGTGCTGGATGTCATCGATGACGGATGGATCTACAACTCGAGCAAACGGGTTCTGGTGTACGTGCCTGGCGATCCCCAGGGGCCGTGGAGTGTCAATGACGACCTGGAGGACTACACGCGTCATGTACTGGGCAAGCGATTGCGCAAGGATGACTACCGCCGCTTTTTCAGTCGTTTCGTGCGCCGACGCGACAGCCATCATGTGTTCACCGCGATCAGCGAGCGCCTCGACGATGTGCCGGACTGGGCGACCCGCGATCTTGATGAACAGACCACGGGCTATCCGCTGCCGCTGTTCGAGCATCTGGCCGATGCCTGGATTGCATGGATCAAGGACGATGCGGCGATGATCGCGCCACCCGTGGCCCGGCTGGATCGCGAGGTCCAGGCCGAGCACGACAGGCGCCTGCGAGCCGAGGGGTGGGGGCTGCTGGCAGTGGCCGGCTTGTTCGTGCCGGTGCTGGGCGCTGTATTTGCAGCGGTGATGGTTTATGAGCTGCTGCAGGAAGCGTTCCAGGCCATCGGCGATTGGCGTGACGACGAGCGCGATGCCGCCCTGGACCATTGGTTGAATGTCGGCAAGCGCACGCTGGCCCTGGCCGCGACCACCGCAACTGTCAGCGTGGCCCGCCGCGCCTGGTCGCAAGTGGATACCCTGGTCACGGCGCGGCTGGACGATGGCAGTGAAAAACTATGGAACGGTGACCTTCGGCCCTACCGCAGCGAGGCCCCGCCGGGCAGCGCGGTGATGGATGGGCAGGGCATCCACCGACAGGCTGAGCGCTGCTGGATCGAGATGCAGGGGCACTGGTATCGGATCACCCAGGATCATCCCGACGCACCTTTTCGACTGCTGCCCTACCAGGGATACCGCCCGCAGGTACGTCACAACGATGCCAGAGCCTGGCGGCTCTGGTTTGAGCAACCGGCCGAATGGAGCGGTTCGCAGATGATGGTTCGCCGGTTGGGCCGGCCCTTCAGCGAGCTGGATGAGCAACAGATCGACCAGGTCATGACCATTCATGACCTGCAGGAGGACCATCTGCGGGCACTGCATGTCTATGGTCGGCGCGCCGATGCGATGGTGGTCGATACGGCCAGCCGCCTCCTCCTGGCGGGTCGCATCCACGGGCTGGTCGGCCAGTTGCGCGGCGGGCTGCCGATCACCGACACGGTGTTGCTGCAGATGGCCCAGGCTTTGCCCGGTGCGCAAGGCAAGGGCGGGCAGGCCCTTGCCGAACAGTTGTGGGTTCAGCGTCGCATCCTGCTGCAACAGCTGTACGAGGCGGAGTTTCCCGACACCGACGCCAGTTCGATCCTGCGCCGGGATTTTACCGGCCTGCACCGTCTGGCGGCGGATGAGATCTGGCGCACCGCCAGTGACGATGATCGTGCCGCCTTGCTGGATACGCGGCGGGTCCCGCCGTGCATGGCCGAGGCCGCCAGGGCCCAGCTTATGGGCATCCGCATGGCGCGTGTGCATGAGGCGCTGATATTCGATACGCCGCAAACGCTGGACCTGGCGCGGGTGGTCCTGCATCTGCTGGCACGGTTGCCGGGGGCATACGGCGGACCAGGATGGCGCCTGTTCGATGGCGATGCCAGCCTGCCGTTGCTGACCACCCAGGGAGACGGAGCGGTTGTGGACCTGGTACATCGCGACGGTGCGTTCAGCCGTCGTGCACACGCCGCAGGGCCTGCGACGGGGCCGGGCGAATTGTTCGATATATTGGCCTCGGCGTTCAGCGACGAACAACGCGCCACGTTGAACCTTGGCGGACCCTTCGCAGCGGCCTTGCGGGCGAGACTGGCGGCGCAGGCCACCGACCAGCGCAGCCTGATCCGCGGCTGGCTGGGCCTGGGCCGGCCAACCGGTGCGTTCCTGGCCCCACCACGATTCGCCGATGGCCGGATCGGCTATCCCTTGAGCGGTGGCAGGTTCTGGGCTGCGCTGGGCGGGCGTACGCCGCGGGCACTCCGGGCACGGCTGCGGGACCTGTATCCTGCGTTCAGCGACGAGCAGGTCGGTCGCTGGCTCGCCGCAGAGGGTGCGCAGGTGCGCCTGGACGCGCTCGAGGAGCAGTACGACGCGCTGCGCAACCACCTTGACCAGTGGGTGCGGGGCGCCTTTCCCACGCTCGAGTTGCTCGCCCGCCGTGACTTTCGCAAGGGGTTGATCGCGAGTTGGCGTTGCCTGGTCCCGGAGCTGGACGGTGATCTTCCGCAGCCTGGGCGTTACATGCTGATTCATGCCCACAGCCGTTTGCGGCACCTGCCGAGCATCCCGCAGGCCATCAGCTTTCCCCATGTATCGGTCCTCGGGTTGCGCAACATGCACCTGGAAACGGTTGCGGATGACTTCCTGCGGGCCTTTCCCAATTTGCGCAGCCTGGAGGTCACCCATTGCCGGCTCAGGCGCCTGCCCTTGCCGGAAACGCTCACTGCGCAGTTGCAGGTGCTCGACCTGTCGGGTAACCAGATCAGCCTGGATGAAGGCCAGGCTTTGGTTCTGGCCAGTTGTCGGTCGTTGGTGTACCTCAACCTTTCGGCCAATCCGTTGGGCAGGAGCTTTTCGGTGTTTGGCATGCCCGAGCTCAATGCGCTGCATCTGAAAGGGAGCCAGTTGGACACCTTCCCCTATGGCGTCATGGACAGCCCGCAGCTGCACACCCTCGACCTTGGGAACAACGCCCTGTACGAGCTGCCCGAGGATTTTCACGAGTCGCAGTTGTGGCGTGAGGGCAGGGTCAACCTGCGCGGCAATCTGTTCGCGGCGTCGCCGCAGTCGCTGAGTACCTGGCATTGGCTGGAGGACAGCCAGGTACCGTATCGCCTGCGCTGGCTGGATGTGGTGCCAGCCTTCAGGCGCGAGGAATTGTCCGCCCTGTGGACGCGACTTGAAACCGAGCAGGGCGCCGAAGACCTGTTCAACACCCTGTCGGCACTGACAACCTCGGGCAACTTCAAGTCCGCGCCACTGGCCAGGAATTTCGCGATCCGCCTGCTGGACATGTTCGAACACATGACCAGGGACCCGGTGCTCAAGCGCGAACTGTTCGATAATGCAGCCGTCACCGACTGCCAGGACAACGCGACCGTCCGCTTCTCCGACCTGGAGCTGCGTGTGCTGGTGTGGCGTGCGCGACACGGCGAACTGGCGCGTCACCCCGAGCGCGCCCTGTTGCACCTGGGTGGGCAACTCTGGCGGATGAGCGTGCTGGACCAGGTGGCGGCGGAGCATGCCCTCAGGACGGGGGCGAGCAATGAGTCGATCGAGTTCGCCCTGGCCTATCGCATTGCGCTGCGCGGCAAGCTCGACCTGCCTATCCACCAGGATGACATGCTGTATTTCGGGATTCCCGACCTCAAGCCCTGGGACATCCGCCGGGCAAGGCGCATGGTGCTTGCCGCGCAGTCAGCCACCAGCCTGGCCCAGTATCTGGCCAGGCAACCGTTCTGGCAGGACTATCTGAGGGCCAACTACGCCCGTCGGCTGAAGGTACCCCGACAGATGCATGAAGAACTGCAGCGGCTCATGGACCTGGAGGGCATGGAGCTGGAGATCGAACGCCTGCATATCACCTACCAGCAACGCGAGCATGAGCTGATGCTGCAATTGACCCGCGAGGCCATGGGCAGGGCGCGGACGATCTCGCTGGACTCGCCCTGAACCCTGGCGGCTTTGGGCTATGCTCTAGATGGGCTGCGATGCACCGGCAGGTGCCGCAGGTCGGCCATGGTAATCGGAGGTTACCTTTGTGCCGAGCAGGCCTATGGCAACTCGTTTAGGCTCCCGCGTCGGATCTTTCTCCCTGATCCGCAGTCTTTGGTTTTATCGAGAGAATAAGGAGATGCGCATGCTCGTCCGGTCACTGACCCTCGCCACCTTGCTCGCCGTAGCAGGCCCCTTGTACGCCGCCGACAGCGACGCGCCCCTGGCCAAGGAACTGGGCAAGGCCAGGCCCCTGGTGGTCATTGCCCCGAGTTCCGCCGACCCGACCCTGCGCGGCCTGGAAGAGGCGCTGAAAGATTCCGCCACCCAGGCCGGCTTCAAGGAGCGCAACCTGGTGCTGTACAGCGTCGCCAACATGATGGGCAAGCGCGAGGACAAGAACCTCGAGCAGCAGACCACCATGGCCCTGATCCGTGAGCTCAAGCTGGGGGCGAGCAAGGGCACCAAGGTGATCCTGGTGGGCAAGGACGGCGAGCGCCATGTGCTCAAGGACGACGACAGCGGCACGAAGCTCGACCCGCAGGTGATCTTCAAGGCGGTCGACGAACTGCCGGCCAGCGAGAAGGCGGTCATCGCACCCGAGCCCGTCGCCGCCGCGCCCGCCGAGCCCAAGGCAAAGGACAGCAAGGCCAAGCCTGCGAAGCCCGCCAAACCTGCCGCACCACCCAAGCCGCTGGAGGACTGACACCTCTGCCACGGCCCTCTGCGTGATCAGGGGGCCGTTCGTGTATCTTTGTGTATCTGTGCCTCGCCACGACCCACTGGTATACAAAACATCGTCCGGCCCGATACATCCGCGACACACCGCTGCGGCTCAATGGCTCCACTTTCCAACCACAGTGGAGCGACACCATGAAAACGACCCGTCAAACCCTCGGCCTGCTCGGCGCCACCCTGCTCGGCGGCATGGTCCTGGGCAACAGCGCTTTCGCCGTAGAACCCCTGGCCCAAGGCTACCAGCTGGCCGCCGCCAAGACCCCGGGCGAAGGCAAGTGCGGCGAGGGCAAGTGCGGTGCCGGCGGCAAGGCCACGCAGAGCGAAGGCAAGTGCGGCGAAGGCAAGTGTGGCGCCAGCGCCAAGGCCGGTGCCGAGGGCAAGTGCGGCGAGGGCAAGTGCGGCGACGCCTCGTTCGCCCGCACTGACAGCAATCACGACGGCAAGGTCTCCCGCGAGGAATTCCTGGCCGTGGCCAAGGACCGCGCGGCTGACTTCGACAAGATCGACCGCAATCACGACGGCTTCATCTCCGAGCAGGAGGCCCACGATCACCTGGCGGCGATCTACAAGGCCAACGGCAAGGCCATGCCTGATGGACTGTTCAGCCATCTGACCAGCAAGTCCTGAAGCTTATCGCGGGGCCAGCCCGCTTCCACGCTGCCATGCGTGGGAGCGGGCTGGCCCCGCGATGCCGTTCAACGCCTCACGGAGCCCTGCGATCATGCCCCAACCCCAATTGCACACCGGCCTCGGCCTGCGCCGCGGCCTGCTGCCCGACCTGCTGACGATGGAGGCGGGCGCGGTGGACTTTCTCGAGTGCGCCCCGGAAAACTGGATCGGCGTCGGCGGCGCCTTCGGCCAGGGCCTGGCGCGCCTGGCGGAGCGATTTCCCATTGCCTGCCATGGCCTGTCGTTGTCACTGGGCGGTACCGCGCCGCTGGACCAGGGGCTTCTCGAACGCACCCGCCAGTTCCTCGACCGCCACCAGGTGCGGATGTACAGCGAGCACCTGAGCTATTGCAGCGACGATGGTCACCTCTACGACCTGATGCCGATCCCGTTCACCGAAGAAGCCGTCCACCATGTGTCCGCACGCATCCGCCAGGTCCAGGACGTGCTAGGCCGGCGCATCGCCGTGGAGAACATCAGCTACTACGCCGCGCCGTACCAGGCGATGCCCGAGCTGGACTTCGTCCGCGCCGTGCTCGACGAGGCCGACTGCGACCTGCTGCTGGACGTGAACAATGTCTTCGTCAATGCCTGCAACCACCGCTACGACGCCCGGACCTTCCTCGCCGGCATCCCCCGTGAGCGGGTGGTGGGCATGCATGTGGCCGGTCATTACGACGAGGCGCCGGACCTGAAGGTCGACACCCACGGCGCGCCGGTCAAGGAGGATGTCTGGGTGCTGTTCGCCGATGCCTGCCGGCGCTTCGGGGCACAGCCCACCGTGCTCGAGCGCGACTTCAACTACCCGCCGCTGGCCGAGCTGCTGGCCGAGACGGCGCGGATCCGCAGCTTGCAACGTGCCCATGGAGCGCCAGGCCATGACTGAGACCCTGCGCACCCAGCAGTTCACCCTGGCCCGCCACCTGCGCGACCCGGCCGCCAATCCGCCGCCGCCCGGCATCGAGGCACGGCGCCTGAAGGTCTATCGCGAGCTGTTCTACGGCGCCATCGAAGGGCTGCTGGCCGGCAGCTTCCCGGTGCTGCGCCGGACCTTGGGCGATCAGCGCTGGCATGCGCGGGTGCGCGATTTCTACGCCCATTACCGCAGCCAGACACCACTGTTCACCGAAGTCGCCGAGGCATTCATCGACTACCTGCAGGGTATCGAGCCCGATACGCCCTGGCAGCTGGAACTGGCGCACTATGAATGGATCGAGGCGCAGCTGTACCTGAGCGATGCCGAGGATCCGCCGCACGATCCTGAGGGTGACCTGCTCGAAGGCGAGCCATTGTTGTCGTGCGTGGCGCGGGTGCTGGCCTACCGTTGGCCAGTGGAGCGCATCGGCCCGGACCACCAGCCGAACGAGGCAGCGGAACAACCCACCCTGTTGCTGGTGTACCGCGACGCTGGCCTGCAGGTGCGTTTCGCCCGCCTGGCGCCGTTGGCCTGGCAGCTGCTGATGGGCTTGCCTGGCACCGGCCGCGAGCGCTTGCGCGCGCTGGGCGATCAGCATCTGCAGCAGGGGCTGCTCTTGCTGCGACAACTGCGCGAGCAGGGCATCATTGTCGGGACCGTGCAGCGCGCGGTGCCGTAAAAACAGAAGGGGCGCCATCTGGCGCCCCTTCGTCGTGCAGCTTAGGCTTCAGCGTCCCACGGACGATCGCCTTTTTCATCCTTGACGCGGGTCGGCAGGCCCATCACGTCCAGCGCCTTGAGGAACGGCTCGGCCGGCAGCTCCTCGACGTTGACCATGCGCCCTGCGTCCCACTCGCCACGGGCGACCAGCAGCGCGGCGGCCACCGGCGGCACGCCGGCGGTGTAGGAGATGCCCTGGCTGTCGGTCTCGGCGTAGGCTTCTTCGTGGTCGGCCACGTTGTAGATGAACACCTCGCGCGGCTGACCGTCCTTGGTGCCCTTGACCAGGTCACCGATGCAGGTCTTGCCGGTGTAGCCCGGGGCCAGCGAGGCCGGATCCGGCAGCACGGCCTTGACCACTTTCAGCGGTACCACTTCCAGGCCTTCGGCGGTCTTGACCGGCTGCTCGGAAAGAAGGCCGAGGTTCTTCAGCACGGTGAACACGTTGATGTAGTGCTCGCCGAAGCTCATCCAGAAGCGCACGTTCGGCACGTTCAGGTTCTTCGAGATCGAGTGCACTTCGTCGTGGCCGGTCAGGTACAGGTTCTGCGAACCCACCACCGGCAGGTCGTCGGTGCGCTTGACCTCGAACATGGTGTTGCTGGTCCACTGGCTGTTCTGCCAGCTCCAGACTTGCCCGGTGAACTCGCGGAAGTTGATTTCCGGGTCGAAGTTGGTGGCGAAGTACTTGCCGTGGGAACCGGCATTGACGTCGAGGATGTCGATCGAATCAATGCGGTCGAAATACTGCTGCTGCGCGAGTTTCGCGTAGCTGTTAACCACACCCGGGTCGAAGCCGACACCGAGAATGGCGGTAATGTTCTTCTGCTGGCATTCCTCGAGATGCTTCCACTCGTAGTTGCCATACCAGGGCGGGGTTTCGCAGATCTTGCCCGGTTCTTCGTGAATCGCGGTGTCAAGATAAGCGACACCGGTATCGATGCAGGCACGCAGCACCGACATGTTGAGGAAGGCGGAACCAACGTTGATCACGATCTGCGATTCGGTCTCGCGGATCAGTGCCTTGGTTGCCTCGACATCGAGGGCGTTGAGCGAGAAGGCCTGGATGTCGGCGGGTACCTTGAGGCTACCCTTGGCCTTGACGCTGTCGATGATGGCCTGGCATTTGGAGATGTTCCGTGACGCAATCGCAATACGACCCAGTTCGTCGTTATGCTGTGCGCACTTGTGGGCCACCACCTTGGCGACACCTCCTGCACCAATGATAAGAACGTTCTTCTTCAATTCAGCTTTTCTCCTTCATGAAAGCCTGTCTTACGACAGGCTCGAAACGTAGTCTTCGAACCCGAACTCGCGCACCAGCTCGACGCTGCCGTCGAGTTGCTTGACTGCGATGGACGGCATTTTCAGACCGTTGAACCAGTTTTTCTTGACCATGGTGTAACCGGCGGTGTCAACGAACGACAGGCGGTCACCGATCTGCAGCGGTTTGTCGAACTGATACTCGCCGAAGATATCGCCGGCCAGGCACGACTTGCCGCAGACCATGTAGGAGTGCGCGCCGTCGTTGGGCGCCATCTTGGCGTTGAGGCGATAGATCAGCAGGTCGAGCAGGTGCGCCTCGATCGAGCTGTCGACCACGGCCAGGTGCTTGCCGTTGTACAGGGTGTCGAGCACGGTCACTTCCAGCGAGGCGCTGTTGGTGATGGCCGCTTCTCCCGGCTCCAGGTAGACCTGCACGCCGTACTTTTCCGAGAAGGCTTTCAGGCGCGCGCAGAACGCGTCCACCGCGTAGTCTTCGCCGGTGAAGTGGATGCCGCCGCCGAGGCTGACCCACTCTACCTTGTGCAGCAGGTGGCCGAAGCGCTCTTCGATGTGGGTGAGCATCTTGTCGAACAGGCCGAAGTCGCCGTTCTCGCAGTTGTTGTGGAACATGAAGCCGGAGATCTTCTCGATCACCTTCTCGATTTTCTCAGGGTCCCACTCGCCGAGGCGGCTGAACGGGCGTGCCGGGTCGGCCAGCAGGTAGTCGGAGCTGCTCACCTGCGGGTTGACGCGCAGGCCGCGCACCTTGCCCTCGGACTGCTCGGCGAAGCGCTCGAGCTGGCCGATGGAGTTGAAGATGATCTTGTCGCAGTTCTCGAGCATCTCTTCGACTTCGTCGTCGGCCCAGGCCACGCTGTAGGCGTGGGTTTCACCGGCGAACTTCTGGCGGCCGAGCTTGAGCTCGAACAGCGAGGACGAAGTGGTGCCGTCCATGTACTGCTGCATCAGGTCGAACACCGACCAGGTGGCGAAGCACTTGAGGGCGAGCAGGGCCTTGGCCCCGGACTGCTGGCGCACGTAGGCAATCTTTTCCATGTTGCCCAGCAGTTTCTGTTTATCGATGAGGTAGTACGGCGTCTTGATCATTTAAAGGCCCCCGGCCAGGCCGGCCAAAAAAAGGACACGCATTGTGCCTTCACTTGCCGCGCTACGAAAGGGCGCGAGGCGCATTTCGTCCGAGTTGCGCGCGCACTTCGTTGGCGAAGCGCCATCAGGCCCATGGCTGTGCCGTCCCTGGTGCCGGACCGGTCCGCGCCGCGATGGCCGACCGACAGCCTTTTCCTGCCGGGGCATCGGCAAGTCGAACAAACAAATGTGACTATCGTAATCGGCTGTTCCCGGGCGCAGGAAGAATCCGATGAGCGCGGGAAGAGAACGATCATTCAATGCTTGGCGGACAGGGTGATCGTTATGTTTTCAGCGATATAGCGTTCAGGCGATCCTGCCCAGTGGCCAGGGTTCCAGGCGCAGGCTGCGCAGCAGCAGGTCGGCCTGGGCCTGGGTGGATGCGTGGGTCGGCTTGATCTGCCCCGAGCTGCCGGGGGCCATGCCGAAGCGGAAGGTCGCCAGCGACGTGGACCAGAGGAACAGCAGCAGATGCTTAGGAGCGGTCCGCACGATCAGCCCCGGCCTATCCCGATAACGTGTTCGCCGACAGCTGCGCAGATTCAGCCTGGATCAGCAGGCCGCTCGCCAGGCGCGGATCTGTTCCAGCGTGGCGGTGGCGCCGCCGCAGACGATCACCAGCACATTGCCGTAGGTCGCCATGGCCTCGGGGCGTTCGAGCAGGGCCAGCGCGGCGCCGCAGGCCGGCTCCACCAGCAGGCGATGATCGCGCAGCAGTCGCTCGCAGGCATCGAGGGCTTCGCGGTCACTGACCAGGTGGCTGAGCACCGGGTGTTGGTGGGTGCAGGCCAGCGCCTGCTCGGCGACCCGCTTGGCGCCCAGCGAAGTGGCCACCGAGGCGATGCGCGGCAGTTCCACGGTATGCCCGGCGGCCATGGCGGCATGCAGCGACGCCGCGCCATCGGTCTCCACCGCCAGTACCGGCACGTCGTGCCAGCCGTTGCGCTGCAGGCCCTCGACCACCCCGCGGAGCAGGCCGCCGCCGCCCACCGAAAGCACCACTGCATCAGGCTTGAAACCAGCGGCGGCGACCTCGTCGATCATGCTGGCGTGGCCGGTCCACAGCAGTGGGTCGTCGAACGGGTGGATGAAGGCGTCGTCCGCGCCGACCAGGGTCTGGGCGTGCTCATTGGCTTCCTGCCAGGAGCTGCCGCACACGACCACGCTGGCGTCTTCGAGGCGCAGCAGCTCCCTGGCCCGCTCGGTGGTGGTCTCGGGCACCACCACGGTGACCGGCACGCCGAGCTTGCGGCCGGCATAGGCCACCGCCAGGCCGGCGTTGCCGCCGGATGACGAGACGAAATGCCGGGCACCGCGGGCATGGTGGACCTCGCAGGCATGGCCGACGCCGCGCAGCTTGAACGAGCCGCACGGTTGCAGGGCTTCGAGCTTGAGCCACACCGGGCGGCCGGCGCTCAGGGACAGCGGGCGGGATTCGATCAGCGGGGTAGCAATGTGCAGCGGCATGATGGGCTCCGGGGTTCAGTCGCGGGCAGCCGTGGCGGGTTCGCCGCGCAGCTGCTCGAGGTAGTTGTAGACGGTGTAGCGGGTCACACCGAGGGCCTCGGCGGCCTTCTCCACGCCACCCTTGACGATGAACAGGCCGCGCTCCTGCATGATGCGCACGGCCTCGACCTTGGCCTGCTTGTTCATCCGCCCCTGGCCGCTGCGTTGCAGCGCGTCCTGGATGATCCCGGCCATCAGCGCGGTCATGTCGGCCGCCTCGTCGGCCGCCGCCGGCGTGGCGCCCAGTGGCTGGAAGTGCTGGAGAAAAGCCATGGCGGCATCCAGGCCGGTGACGTCGGTGTTTACGCACAGGCTGGCGAAGGGTTGGCCATCGCGATCACGGAAGATCGCCGTGGCGCTGCGCAGGCTGCGACCCTTGAGGGTGGTGGGGTAGTCGGGTAGCACCACCGGCGCAGAGCCCTGCTGGTCGGCCGAGGCCTGCATCAGCGCCTTGAAGCCCTGGTCCTGCTCGGGGGCGGCGAGAATCGGGCTGCCGACCCGGCGGCCGGAGAGATGGCCGTTGACGATCGCCACCACCGAGCGCTCCGGGTGCTCGAGGTTATGCAGAAGGATTTCGACGTTGCGTGGGACGACACTGCCCAGGGCCTGCAGGGTGGCCTGGAGGACAGTCAGGGTGAGTTGGCGTTCTTCGAGAAGGGTCATGGCATCATGCAAATATCAACATAAAGTTGATATTTGCATGGTTTGTTGAGTTTTACCAGCGTGCTCGTTGACCACGCCCCCTCAGCCTTGCGCGATCTTTGTAGGAGCGGCCTTTTGTCGCGAAAGGGCTGCGTAGCAGCCCCAGGTTCAGTGATGAGGCAAAGATCGCCGGGGCCGGTGTGCGGCCCTTTCGCGGCACAAGGCCGCTCCTACAGGATGTGGCCGGTACTTTGGCCTTGGGGTCAGCCCAGCTTGGGCGTGCGCGGCGGGATCATGCGGCGCGAGCCGGTCGACTCGAAGGCGGCAGCAAATTTCAACAGATTGTTGTCACTGTACGCCTTGCCGGCGAAGGTCAGCCCCACCGGCATGCCGATATCGGCCATCACGCCCATCGGTACGGTCACGGTTGGCACGCCCAGGTGACGGATCGCCAGGTTGCCGTTGGCCACCCAGATGCCGTTGCTCCAGGCAATGTCCGCCGACGCGGGGTTCACATCGGCGTCCGCCGGGCCGACGTCGGCCACGGTGGGGAACAGCACCGCGTCCAGGCCCTGGGCGTCCATCCAGTCTTCCAGGTCGAGCTTGCGGGTGGCTTCCAGGCCGCGCAAGCCATCGGGCACGGTGGCGATCTGGTCCCAGGTCTTCAGGCCGCGCTTGGCCATGTTGACGTATTCGTCCATGCCGGCGGCCAGGTCGTCCTCACGGTTGGGCAGGGTGCCCGGGTCGTGGGGGAAGATCTGCGGGCCGTCGACATCGGCCAGGCGGTTGAGCTTGGGATCGTCGTTGGCGCGCAGGAAGTCGTCGAAGGCCCAGCCGGACAGCTCCCACAGTTCGTCATGGAGGAATTCCTTGCTGACGATGCCGCGGGTGAACACGGTCGGCGCGCCCGGGCGGTCGCCCTCGCAGTTGGAGACCAGCGGGAAGTCGGTCTCGACCACTTCGGCGCCGGCCGCTTCCAGGGCCTGGCGGGCCTGCTGCCACAGCTCGATCACGCTGGCGCGGGTATTGATGCGCTGGCCGGTCGGGCCGCCGATGCCGGGTTTTTCCGAGGTACCGGCTTCGGGGTCGGCGTTGATGTACATGCGTGGCACGGCGAAGCGCTTGCCCTTGAGCGACTCGGCGCCCACGGCGAGGTCCAGGTACGACTGCGGACGCACGCTGGAGGCGGCCGGGATCGGCACCCACGGCTGCAGGCGCCACAGGTCGCCGCGGCTGTCGGCGTCGTCGGCCACCACCACGTCGAGGATCTCCAGCAGGTCGGCCATGGTCCGGGCGTAGGGCACGACCACGTCCATGGTCGGCGTCAGCGGCCAGTTGCCGCGCACCGAGATCACCCCGCGCGACGGGGTGTAGGCGCACAGGCCGTTGTTCGAGGCCGGGCCACGGCCACTGGACCAGGTTTCCTCGGCCAGGCCGAAGGCGCTGTAGCTGGCGGCGGTGGCGGTGCCGGCGCCGTTGGACGAGCCGGAGGCGAAGGGCGCGGTCAGGTAGGCGGCGTTGTACGGGCTCTCGGCGCGGCCGTAGACGCCGCGCTGCATGCCGCCGTTGGCCATGGGCGGCATGTTGGTCTTGCCCAGGCAGATGGCGCCGCCGGCGCGCAGGCGCTCGACGGTGAAGGCGTCACGCTGGGCGACCAGGTCCTTGAACGCCGGGCTGCCGGAGGCGGCGGTCAGGCCCTTGACCAGGTAGCTGTCCTTGGCGGTGTAGGGAATGCCGTCCAGCGGGCCGAGGGTCTCGCCATGGGCGCGGCGGGCGTCGGAGGCTTCGGCCTCCTTGAGCGCTTCAGGGTTGCGCACGACCACGGCATTGAGTGCGGTGGCGGTGTCCTTGCCATCGTAGGCGTCGATGCGCGCCAGGTAGGCCTTGACCAGCTCGACGGCAGTCGTGCGGCCGGACTCGAGCGCGTCGCGCAGCTCGGCAATGGAAACCTCGGTTACCTCGATCATGCTGTCACCACAGTTGTGCAGGTGGAAAAATCATGGCGCGAGTGTAGCAAGAAGGTCCTGATGGGCGCAGGCATGCAGTGGCGAAATGCTTCGTTGCAGCGCGGCATTCAGGCGCAGCGGGGCAGGGCTGAATAACGGGGAAGCGGCGAACCGCCGCTCCCACGTTATCGATGGGCTTTGGTGATTACAGCAACTTGCGCTGTACCGCCTCGTCCAGGGTGCTGCGGGCCAGTTCGCGGACCACGTCGCGGGTATCGGCCTGGAATGGCAGGCCGACGATCAGCACCAGTTGCATCCAGGTGCGCACCGACTCGCTTTTGCTGACGCGGCCGATTTCCTTGCCGTCCTTGTCCTTGAACACGGTCTCCAGGGTGAAGGTGTTCTTGGCGGTCGACGGCACGATGAAGAAGGTGAAGCCGGTGATGAACGCCGAGGCCACGACGAACTGCTCATGGTTGGTCAGGGTCGATTCGGCGTACAGGTCGGCAGTGCCTTTCTGCGTGGTCACCTGGGTGAAGCGTCCGGACTCCTGGTAAGTCTCGGTGAGGGTCTTTTCCCACATCTGCGCTTGCGCGCCGGCGGCGGCGGTAGCCGGGTTGTTGTTGGCCTTGAAGAGCGACGTGTTGCGCAGGTAGGCATTGGGCTTGACCGCCTCGACGCTGGCCTTGGGCGGCCAGGCGCCGACCGGGGCGAGGTCGCCGGTGGAGTAGGAGACGCAGCCGCCGAGCAGCAGTGCGCCGAGCAGCAGCAGGTGTTTGAAGCCGTTCATGGGGTGATCCCTTCTTTCAACGTTTGGCCAGTTGCACGGTGGCGGTATCCATCAGCTCGGTCACCAGCTGGTTGAGCTGTTTCGAACCCAGGGTCGGTGCCCAGTATTCGCGGCCATACAGGCCGACATTGCGCTCGAGCTTGACCTGGTCCTTGGCCCTGGCCAGCTCGGTGCCGTTGCGGTCGACGATGACCAGGTCGCCGGCGACATCGAAACTGTCGACATAGATCGGGCCATTGACCCAGATCCACAGCGTCAGCGTCAGCAAGGCGCCGGGGAAGTAGCCCGGATGCGGGGCGCGACGGCCCTTGAGGGAGGTCATGTCGAACTTCAGCAGCACGTCCTGCTCGTCGAGGCGGGTGGGGTACTCGCTGATGGCCTTGAAGTAGCCGCCTTTTTCCACGTACTGGCCGAGCTGGCTGGTCAGCGAGCGGCTGATGGTGGTGCGCGTGGCTTCGTCGATGCCGGGGGCGGACACCACCACGTCGGCGATCTGCGCGGTGCGTGGGCTGGTGACGGTGGCAGGGTGTGGCGGGGTGCCGACGGGGCCGGTGACGTTATAGGAAATACAACCGGTCATGGACAGCAGAGCCGCCAGGGTGGCGGCTCGCAGCAGTGTGTTCAACGTGGGACTTCCTTGCGCAGGTTTGAAATCTGTGCAGGATGACGGCCGCGTTGCAGGGAACTTTAGGATGCCGTGATATTAAATTGATATTGCCCTGGGAACAGGGCCGGCAATCGATCCCGTTCGATATCAGGCAAGGTCCGCCGCCGAATGGCGTTCTGCCACCTGGCTGGCTTCGTCGCCCCAGGTTCGATTGACCCGGGTGCCGCGTTGTACGGCCGGGCGCTGGGCGATGGCTTCGGCCCAGCGCTGCACGTTCGGGTATTCGTGCACCGCGAGGAACTCCGCCGCGCCGTACAGGTTGCCGCGCACCAGCTGGCCATACCAGGGCCACACGGCGATGTCGGCGATGCTGTACTCGGGGCCGCCCAGGTAGGCGCTTTCGCCCAGGCGGCGGTCGAGTACGTCGAGCTGGCGCTTGGCTTCCATGGTGAAGCGGTTGATGGCGTACTCGAACTTTTCCGGCGCGTAGACGTAGAAGTGGCCGAAACCACCGCCCAGGTAAGGCGCCGAGCCCATCTGCCAGAACAGCCAGTTGAGGGTTTCGGTGCGCGTGGCGAGGTCCTTGGGCAGGAAGGCGCCGAACTTTTCCGCCAGGTACAGCAGGATCGAACCGGACTCGAACACCCGTACCGGTGGTTCGACGCTGCGGTCGAGCAGGGCGGGGATCTTCGAGTTGGGGTTGACCTGCACGAAGCCGCTGCCGAACTGGTCGCCTTCGCCGATGCGGATCAGCCAGGCGTCGTATTCGGCGCCGCCGTGGCCGAGGGCCAGCAGTTCTTCCAGGAGGATGGTGACCTTGACGCCATTGGGCGTGGCCAGGGAATACAGCTGCAATGGGTGCTTGCCGGTGGGCAGCGGCTTGTCGTGGGTGGGGCCGGCCACCGGGCGGTTGATGCTGGCGAACTGGCCGCCGGAGGGCGCCTCGAAGGTCCAGACCTTGGGCGGAACGTAGGGCTTGCTCATGGGGAGTCTCCAGGATGGCGCTATGCAGATTGACTGCTTTCTATGCCATGGATTCGCCAATTGTCACAAGCGCGACATGCTCTTTGTAGGAGCGGCCCAGCCCTTCAGGCCACGCTGTCGCGCAGGGAGCTGTCCCCCTGTGGGAGCGGCCTTGCGTCGCGAAAGGGGCGCGCAGCGGCCCCAGATTCCGAGTCACCATCGAAATTGCTAGGGGCTGCTGCGCAGCCCTTTCGCGACGCAAGGCAGCTCCCACAGGGTCATGCTAAATCAATAAGTTACGGTTTGTTCCAGGAGAGCGGCCGGGCCGGGGCTGCGGGCTGGGGCGCGGGCTTCTTCGCAGGCTTGAGCCGCGACACCCCGAACAGCACCAGCACCAGCCCGGCCACCTGGTACAGCGAAACCGCCTCGCTGAGGATCAGCCACGACGCCAGCATGGTCAGCACCGGCCCCAGGTTGCCCACCGCCGCCGTGTGCGTGGGGCCCATGCGCTGGATCGCCAGGGCCACCCAGTAGATCGGCAGCACCGTGGAGAACAACGCCATCAGCGCCGCGTTGAGCCACACCGCGCTCGGCAACTGCAACAACGGCGCGACATCCGCCACCAGCAGGTAATGGGCCAGCACCATCAACGACGAGGCGCTGCCGCACAGGCCGGCCAGGCGCATCGAGTTCATGCGCTTGAGCATCATCCCGGTGCCGGAGTAGTACAGGGCATAGGTCACCGCGCTGGCGAACACCCACAGCGAGCCGACCAGCACCTGGTTGCCGGCGCCCGCGCTGCCGATGTCATGCACGAAGGCGATGCCCAGCCCCAGGTAGCACAGGCCCATGGCCGCCAGCGTGCGCAGGGTGGGGCGTTCGCGTTGAACGACGGCCTGGATCACCAGCACCAGGGTCGGGTAGGTGAACAGGATCAGGCGCTCGAGACCGGCGCTGATGAACTGCAGCCCATAGAAGTCGAACAGGCTGGCCAGGTAGTAGCCGAACAGGCCGAGCAGGGCGACCCGCAGGCCATCGCCGGCGCTCAGCGGCGCACCGCCCTGGCCGCGGCTGGCCCACACCAGCCAGGCGAACAGCGGCAGCGACAAGGCCATGCGCAGCGCCAGCAGGCTGATGGCGTCCACGGGGCCGGCGGCATAGGCGAGCTTGACGAAGATGGCCTTGAAGCTGAAGCCCAGGGCCGCGAGCACGGCATACAGGCTGCCGTTGGCGAGGGCGCGGTGGAGCGGGGCGGGCAGGCGGGTCATGACAGGTCCGTGAAGGCAAGGGGGCGTGGCTTATTCTGCGCAGAACGCAGGCAAGCTAGAATCGCTTTTTCTCGAACATGGCGTTCTGATTTGGAGAAGCCTCGATGCACTTTGATCTGGCGGACCTGCGCCTGCTCGCGGCCATCGCCGCGACCGGCAGCCTGAGCAAGGCGGCGGCGACCTTTCCGGTAGCGGTGTCGGCCGCCAGCACCCGGCTGCGCCTGTTCGAGGCGCGCTGTGGCTTGACCCTGTTCCTGCGCAAGGCCGACGGCATGCAGCTGACCCCCGCCGGGCGCCTGGTGCTGGAGTCGGCACGCGGCGTGCTGGGCGAGGCGCAGAAACTGCACGACACCCTCGGCGAGCTGGCCGGCCAGCGGCGCATCACCCTGCACCTGGCGGCCTCCACGGTGACCAACAGCACCTTGCTGCCGGCGGTGCTCGGGCCGTTCCTGGCCGACTACCCGGAAGTGGACCTGCAACTGGTCGAACACAAGAGCATCGATGTGCTGCGGGTGGTGCTGGCCGGGGAGTGCGAGATCGGCGTGTACGACGGTAACCTGGTCAACGATGGCCTGGTGTCGCTGCCGTTTCGCACCGAGCGCCTGGTGCTGCTGGTACAGCTCGATCACCCGTTGGCCGGGCGTGGCCAGCTGCGCCTGGCGGATGCCCTGGGGTTTCCCTTCGTCTGCCTGCCGGCCGAGCGCGCCATGCAGCGTTTCGTCGAGGAGCTGGCGATGAACCTGGCCATGCCGCTGAAGGTGCGGGTGCGCGCCCCCAGCTTCGAAGCCATCGCCCAGCTGGTGGCCCAGCACGCCGGCATCGCCATGTTGCCCGAGACCGCCGCGGTGCGCGCCGAGCAGGAACTGGCGGTGCGCCGGGTGGCGCTGGAGGAGCGCTGGGCGACCCTGGAACTGCGCATCTGCTTCCGTGGCTGGGAGGCGCTGAGCTCCCATGGGCGGCAGCTGGTGAGCTTCCTTTCCGGGCAATAGCGCGGGCGGATGGATTGCTCGTCAGAATGCCATCATTTGGATATCAAATGTGCCTGTGCAAACGCCGTCGAGCGCATACAATCAGCGCTCTGAACGGTAATACACAGGCCACTTCCACCCATGGCGTTCGACGCTTCCACCCTGCTGACCCTCTCCATCGCCCTGGCCGCGGTCGCCGCCTTGTACCTGGCCGTGGAATGGATCAGCGTGCGCGAGTCCTCCTTGCTGTGCTGGAGCGCCAGCTTCGCCACCATCAGCGTCGGCTCCTCGCTTGCCCTGCTGCGCGGCAGCGGTTATCTGTTCGTCGGCATCTGGTTCGCCAACGGCATGCTGGTCGCCGCTCACTGGCTGTTTTTGCTGGGGGTGTCGCGCTTTACCGAGGCGCGCCTGTCACGGGCCTGCTACCTGGCACCGCTGCTCTGGCTCGGCCTGTTGCTGCTGCCGCAATGGCCGCTGTGGTCGAAGACTTTCCTGGTGCTCAACTCGCTGCTGGTCGCCGGCTTCACCCTGTACGCCAGCGCGTTGCTGCGCCCGCACGGCAAGTCCCTCAGCGTGGGGGCGGTGCAGTTGCGCTACATCCTGCTGCTGCATGGCCTGTTCTACCTGGCCAAGACCTTGCCGGCGCTGCTGCCGGGGACGCTGATCGACCTCACGGCGTTCCGTGGGCAGATCATCCAGGCGTCGCTGGTGGAGGGCGCCATGGCGATCATGCTGATCGCCCTGTCGATGACCGGCACCGTGCGCTACCGCCGCGAGGAGCGCATCGAGCGCCTGGCCGCGCGCGATCCGCTGACCGCGCTGTACAACCGTCGCGCCCTGGAGATGCGGGCGGCGAACCTGTTGAAGGAGGTCTCGGCGCAACGTCCGGGCGCCCTGTTGCTGATCGACATCGACCACTTCAAGCTGGTCAACGACCTGCACGGGCACGCCGCCGGCGACCGCCTGCTGGTGGCCTTGAGCGAGATGATCCGGGCATTGCTGCCGGAGCGGGCGATCGCCGCGCGCCTGGGCGGTGACGAGTTCGTCATCCTGCTGGGTGATGCTTCGCGCCAGGCCATCGAACAGCTCGCCGATACCTTGCGCCGGCAGTTCCAGGCGACGGCCGAGCAATCGTTCCGCACACCCGAGGCGGTGACCCTGAGCATCGGCGCCAACCTGTTCGACCGGCCACCGGCCAGCCTGGCGGCCCTGATCGAGCAGGGTGACGTGCTGCTGTACGCCTCCAAGCGCGGCGGGCGCAACAGCCTGCAGCTGGTGGACGGGCTGCGCGGCTGAGCTACTTGTTGTTGATGCATTGCGATTGCACCGAGTAGCGCACGGTGCGCAGGGTGCCCTGGCTGTCCTCGAAGGTCATCAGCCGGGGCACCACCTCGCAGGTGCGCGGGTCGCCCGACTGACGCACGAGGCGGGCGACGTCGAGCTTCATGCCATAGCGATAGTCGACGATCTCCGGCATCGGCTTGGCGCGTTGCGCCGCATAGGCCGCCACGGCCTGCTGGTGGTCCTCGAGCAACTGCTCGTTGTCCAGCTTGGAAAAGCCCGTGGCCTGGGCCGAAAGGGAAAGCGCCAGCAGGGCGGCGATCAGGGTCGGTCGTAGCATGGTGCGTGTCTCCGAAAGGTTGGTTTCGCAGTCCACGCTAGCGGCGGGCAGCCGACAGCGGCATGACGCCCGGGTTACAGATATGCAAGGTGGCCGGGGATGCCGATTCCACGGCCGCGAATGACACGATTGTAATCCTCCCATCACCTTCCCGTTATCCGCCAGCGGCGAGCATCAGGCTCGGCCAACGGGGCTGGGTGCGCACGCATCTGGCCAGACCAGGGACGCTCCAGCGCCAAGGCCCGAGAACAAGAACAGCCGCAATCGAAGGAGCAACGGATGACAAGCAATCCAACACTTTCCCTGGCCGCCCTGGTGGCGCTGGCCGGCTTCGGCCCCTCGGCCTGGGCCGCGCAAGAGCAGCAGGAAGGGTTCATCGAGGGCAGCCGCCTGAGCGTGCTCAACCGCAATTACTACTTCAACCGTGACCATCGCGACGGTCGCGCGCCCACCTACAACCCCGCCAAGGCCAGCGACAACGGCTACTCCGAAGCCTGGGCCCACGCCATCATCACCCGCTTCGAATCCGGCTTCACCCAGGGCACGGTGGGCGTCGGCGTGGATGCCTTCGCCATGCTCGGGCTCAAGCTCGACACCGGTGGCGGGCGCAACGGCGGGCGCAGTTCGTTCGATGTGCTGCCGGTGGACCGTGATGGTCAGGCCCGCGACGAATACAGCAAGGTCGGCGGCGCGGCCAAGGTGCGCCTGTTCGACACCGTGCTGCGGGTGGGCGATGTGTTCCCGGTCAACCCGGTGGTCGCTGCCGGCGACTCGCGACTGCTGCCGGAAAGCTTTCGCGGGGTGACCCTGGAGAACACCAGCCTGCAAGGCTTGACGCTGCAGGCCGGGCGCCTGCACGCCATGAGCCAGCCGGTGTCCAGCGACCTGCGCGAGAACTTCGTGACCTTCTACGGCGGCCCGGTGGATTCGCCATGGATCGCCTATGGCGGTGGCGACTACGCGATCAACGAAAACGTCAGCGTCAGCCTGTTCGGCAGCCGCCTGAAGGACGTGTGGAACCAGTACTACGCCGGCACCAGCGTGACCTGGCCGTTGTCCGATGAGCTGGCGCTGATCGGCGGGTTCAATTTCTACAATGCCAAGGACGAAGGGCGTCAGCGCCTGGGGCAGTTCGACAACGACATCTGGAGCGCCAAGCTCGGCGTGCGCTACGGTGCCCACACCCTCGCGCTGACCCACCAGCGCAACAACGGCGACGACGATTTCGACTACCTGCGCCAGTCCGACTCGATCTTCCTCGACAACTCCATCCAGTACAGCGACTTCAACTCGCCGAAGGAGCGTTCGTGGATGCTGCGCTACGACCTGAACATGGCCGCCTACGGGGTGCCGGGCCTGTCGTTCATGACCCGCTACGGCCGGGGCAGCGACGCCGACTACAGCCACGCCAACGCCTACTACATGCGCCGCGACGACAACGGCGACCCGCTCACCGACCAGAAGCGCTGGGAGCGCGACATCGAGGTCAAGTACGTGGTGCAGACCGGCGCGGCCAAGGACCTGTCGCTGCGCGTGCGCCAGGCCACCACCCGGGCCACGGCCTTCGAGTCAAACCTGGACGAGGTACGGGTGATCGTCGAGTACCCGCTCTCGATCCTCTGAGCATTTCCCGGATTCACCTTGAGAAGCCCATGTGCTCCTTTGGTTACAGGTGAATGTCTTGACGCCTCTGATGAGGCGTCTTTTTTTGCCCGTGATTACGCCCCCCGACCTGTAGGAGCGGGCTTGTCCCGCGATCATGCGCAACGCCCGTGCCAGGCAGTAGCGATGCCTCGGTTGCCCTCGCCATGGGCCCTATCCAATCGAAGGCCCCACCCCGCGACAAGTTGTCTGCTTGACTTGCAGAGGCACCCTACGATCGTTAACTTGACTTCGTAGTCAGTTTTTGTGATCGTGCGCGCCCTCCCAGTTTTCAAGCACCAGAAAAAGCATGGGCAGCCCAAGAGCTACCCAGAGGATCAACCATGTCCAACCGTGATATTTCCCGGCGCTCGTTCCTGCAAGGCGGGCTGATAGCCGGTGTCGGCGTGACCCTGGCGCCGCTCGGCAGCCAGGCCTTCGCCGCCCTGATGGAAAACAAGGTCACCACCTCGCCGCAGAAGTGGATGAACCACGACGGCAAGGCGCGCTTCCGTAACGACGCGCTGTCCAAGGTCTGTGGCAACAAGGTGTTCGCCCGCGACATCCGCGCCAAGGACATGCCCGGCTGGCCGCAGCAGCAGGGCCACGCCATGCTGCTCAAGGCCACCAAGGCCGACTGCATCTACGCAGGCCATGACCTGTCGCTGCTGGGTGCCGAGCTGCAGCCGGACCGCATCGTCACCGCCGACGACCTGAAGAAGGACGGCATCGCCTGGCCAGAGGCCCATTCGCCTGATCCGCTGCTGCCTCCGGGCCAGGTGCCGATGTTCATCGGCCACCCGGTGGCGATCCTGATCTGGAACGACTTCGAGCGTTTCCGCAAGGCCAAGCTCAAGCTGCAGTTCAACGACCAGGCGATCCGCTACGGCGCCCAGGCGCCGCTGTACCAGCGCGACCCCTACGGCAGCTTCCGTTTCGTGCGCGTGGGCGGCAAGACGCCGTTCGACGAGGACGAATACTCGAGCCTGAAGAACACCATGCTGTTCCCCACCATCCTGGCGCGCAAGCCGGTATGGACTGCCGAGCCCAAGCAGCACGGCACCCTCACCGAGCAGGGCATGTTCTACGCCCAGCGCATCGACGCGCAGCTCAAGCAGCCGCCGGAAGACTGGCTGCTGTTCGACGAGCGCTACAAGACTCCGTCGATCGAGCCCGCGGCCCTCGAGCCGGACAACGGCAACGGCTGGTTCGACCCGGCCACCGGCACCCTGCATTTCGTCGTGGCCACCCAGTGCCCGTTCGAAGTGGCGCAGGAATGCGTGCACATGATCAAGCCCTCGCGCTTCGGCCTGAAGCACCTGAACATGCACCCGGGCTACACCGTCGGCTACGGTTCCAAGGACAACAACATCTTCGTGTTCTACGCCGCCGTCGCCGCGCTGTATGGCGCGGGCGTACCGATCCGCCTGGCCAACGACCGCTACGAGCAGTTCCAGAGCGGCATCAAGCGCCACCCGTTCGACATCCGCTACCAGCTGGCCGTCGACAAGAAGGACATGAGCTTCAAGATCTTCCGCGCCGACA
>Ga0209370_1001278_pt1 | contig 23088 bp, 21 predicted proteins | sample AgamicAtPrz_FD_187164 | JGI IMG/M metagenome (GOLD analysis project Ga0209370, IMG submission 187164) | Agave microbial communities from Guanajuato, Mexico - At.P.rz (SPAdes) (version 2) | ecosystem: Host-associated > Plants > Phyllosphere > Phylloplane/Leaf | place: Guanajuato, Mexico... | reverse complement strand
GATACCCGGGTTAACCGCCGGACGAATACCGGAGTTAAACAGGTTGGTTTCCAGGAAGATCTGACCATCGGTAATGGAGATTACGTTGGTCGGAACGAACGCAGAAACGTCACCCGCCTGGGTTTCGATGATCGGCAGCGCGGTCAGAGAACCGGTTTGACCTTTCACTTCACCGTTGGTGAAACGCTCAACGTACTCAGCGCTTACGCGAGATGCACGCTCCAGCAGACGGGAGTGGAGATAGAACACGTCGCCCGGGAATGCTTCACGTCCTGGCGGACGGCGCAGCAGCAGGGAAACCTGACGGTAAGCAACGGCCTGTTTAGACAGGTCATCGTAAACGATCAGTGCATCTTCACCACGGTCGCGGAAGTATTCGCCCATCGCGCAGCCGGCATACGGAGCCAGGTACTGCAGCGCAGCGGATTCAGACGCGGTAGCAACCACAACGATGGTGTTAGCCAGCGCGTTATGCTCTTCCAGCTTACGCACCACGTTAGAGATGGTGGACGCTTTCTGACCGATAGCGACGTAGACGCATTTGATGCCGGAGTCGCGCTGGTTGATGATCGCATCGATTGCCATCGCGGTTTTACCGGTCTGACGGTCACCGATGATCAGCTCACGCTGGCCACGGCCGATTGGAATCATCGCATCGACGGATTTGTAACCGGTTTGTACCGGCTGATCAACGGACTGACGATCGATAACGCCCGGTGCGATAACTTCGATTGGTGAGAAACCATCGTTGTCGATCGGACCTTTACCGTCAATCGGCGCACCCAGGGTGTTAACCACACGGCCCAGCAGGCCACGGCCAACCGGAACTTCCAGGATACGACCGGTGCACTTCACTTTCATGCCTTCGGCGAGGTCAGAATACGGACCCATTACCACGGCACCTACGGAGTCGCGCTCCAGGTTCAGTGCGATAGCGTAACGGTTACCCGGCAGTGCGATCATTTCGCCCTGCATTACATCGGCCAGGCCGTTGATGCGGATAACACCGTCGCTTACAGAAACAATAGTACCTTCATTGTGAGCTTCGCTCACAACATTGAACTGAGCAATGCGCTGCTTGATCAGTTCGCTGATTTCGGTGGAATTCAGTTGCATGCTCCAGTCCCCTTAAGACTGCAAGACGTCTGCAAGGCGCTCAAGACGGCCGCGGACGCTACCATCAATGACCATATCACCCGAGCGGATGATTACGCCTGCCATTACAGACTTATCGATTTTGCAATTCAGCTTCACTTTGCGTGACAGACGTTTTTCCATCGCGGCGCTGATTTTCGAGAGCTGGTCTTCACTCAGTACGTTTGCAGAAGTGACTTCAACTTCCGCAGTAGCCTCGCTGGCTTCGCGTAACTCAATGAAAAGCTCAAGAACGTCAGGGAGCGCTTTCAGACGACCATTAGAAGCCATCACCTTAATCAGGTTCTGGCCATTGGCGTCCAGCTGCTCACCACAAATTGCGATAAACGACTCGGCGAGCGTTTCCGGTGCCAGGGCACCGGAGATAAGCTCTGCCATGTATTCGTTTTTCGTCACCTCGGCGGCGAAAGCCAGCATGTCCTGCCAGCGATCGACACTCTGGTGTTCGACGGCAAAGTCAAAAGCTGCTTTGGCGTAGGGGCGAGCTACAGTTACAAATTCAGACATCAGCCCCTCCCTCCTTACAGTTCAGCGACCAGTTTATCGACGATGTCGCTGTTAGCAGCTTCATCCACGGAACGTTCGATGATTTTCTCGGCGCCAGCAACAGCCAGCACAGCGACCTGCTTACGCAGCTCCTCGCGAGCACGTTTACGCTCGGCGTCAATTTCCGCCTGAGCCTGCGTCACGATTTTGGTACGTTCCTGTTCTGCTTCAGCTTTAGCTTCGTCCAGGATCTGAGAGCGACGCTTGTTCGCCTGCTCGATGATTACCTGGGCTTCCGCTTTCGCTTTTTTCAGCTGGTCGGTCGCGTTGGCCTGTGCAAGGTCCAAATCCTTTTTAGCTCGTTCTGCGGAAGCCAGCCCGTCAGCAATTTCTTTTTGACGTTTTTCGATGGCAGCCATAATTGGCGGCCATACATACTTCATGCAGAACAGAACGAACAGGACAAACGCGATGGCCTGGCCGAGGATTGTTGCGTTAAGATTCACAGCACAATGCCTCTTTATTAGTTAACGTTCTGATATTGCTTGTAAAAAGCAACGCTCACTACGCGACAGCAAACATCACGTACAGACCCAGACCTACAGCGATCATCGGGATTGCGTCCACCAGACCCATTACGATAAAGAACTGAGTACGCAGCAGAGGAATCAGATCAGGCTGGCGCGCAGCGCCTTCCAGGAATTTACCCCCGAGGATGCCGATACCGATCGCAGCACCGATTGCCGCAAGACCCATCATCACAGCGGCAGCCATGTACAGCAGATCCATATTCAGGTTTTCCATGACAGTCTCCAGTTTGTTTCAGTTAAAACGCAGTAGTGTTGTTTAAAAATTAATGCTCTTCAGACGCCATCGACAGATAGACGATCGTCAGAACCATGAAGATGAAGGCTTGCAGCGTGATGATCAGGATGTGGAAAATGGCCCACGGCACATTCAGGATCCACTGTGACCACCACGGCAACAGACCAGCAATCAGAATGAAAATCAACTCACCGGCATACATGTTGCCGAACAGTCGCAGACCGAGTGATACCGGTTTGGACAGCAGGCTTACCCCTTCAAGGATTAAGTTGACAGGAATAAATGCCCAGTGATTGAACGGCTGCAGCGTCAACTCTTTCGTGAAGCCGCCAATGCCTTTCATTTTGATGCTGTAGAACAGGATGAGGACGAATACGCCCAGCGCCATCGAGAGGGTGATGTTCACGTCAGCAGACGGCACCACACGCATCGCAGGCAGGCCAAGGACGTGCTCAGCAAACAGCGGCAGCAGGTCGATTGGCAGTAAGTCCATCAGGTTCATAAGGAATACCCAGACGAAAATCGTCAGGGCCAACGGCGCGATGACCTTGCTCTTGCCGTGGTACATGTCTTTAACGCTGCCATGTACGAAGCCGACAATCAGTTCAACCGCGGTCTGGAATTTGCCCGGAACGCCGCTGGTTGCATGCTTCGCCACACGACGGAACAGCACCAGGAACAACAGGCCCAATACCACCGAGAAAAACATGGAGTCGATGTTGAGCGTCCAGAAGGTGGCCGGGGGGTTATGCGGATCCACCAGTGAGAAGGTACGAAGATCGATCTGAAGGTTATTCAGATGGTGACCTATGTACTCCTGAGGTGATGAGATTTCTCCTGCGGACATGATGCCTCTTACCCTTTGTTGTTAATTACAGCCGGCGCAAGTATCTGAACCACCAGCACCGATAACCAGGTCACAATCAGCGGCAAAAAAACCGCCTTAAAATACACCAGCGCCACCACCAGCAGGGTGAAGGTCGCAATCACCTTTAGCACTTCCCCGATGGCGAATGACCATGCCACGCGGCCCTGTGCGGGTGTTTGCGCCTGATGACGCCAGGCAAAAATCATAAACAATACGTTCGGCAGCCAGACTGCCAGGCCCCCGTAAACTGCAGAGGCGCCCCAGAAAGGGTCTTTGAGGCAAAACAGCACTCCTGCAATCAGCACAGCCAGAAACTGCACCATCAGAAGTTTGCGAGCAACGTTTCCGCTTAATAGCGACACAGCCATAATTTGCTCCTGCTCCCTTTGGGGTAGGTTGCGTGTCGTATAAAACGTTCTTTAACGCTCTGAGTCAAGCATCAAAAAGCGGTCAAATTATACGGGGCGGACTCGTGATTTCAAACAATAAGTAGCAAAAAGGTGAACAAATGTTTAATTAAATTTCGACAGCGCTATTTTTGAAGTTTTCGTGAATCGCAAAATCAGTGCGATAAACTGCAAACTTCATTGAATACCAGGCTACAAAGCGTGCTTAAGATCACATTATAAACACTTAACGGGCAGGTTTATTAACATCTCTTCGGAAAGCCTCTGCACCATGCTTTTGATTATTAAGTGAAATATCGAGTACTCTTTTTAAAATACCTCAATACAACATTAAAACGTTTTATTGACATCACTGACAAAGTTTTAACATTTAGCTGCAGTTGAATATTTCAATTTTTAGCAGCCTGATATTTTCAGAGTTTACTATTTGGCGGATTAACAAAAAGAGCCACGTTACCTTCTCGAAAAATCACAGTAACAATAAGGTTAATAGCAAAAAGCGTAATCAATGAGAATTAATGTCATTGTTAACATTTTACCAACAACCTTATTTTGTCGATTTATTGACGCGAATTAATTTCTGTTTGCCTTAATTATCACCAGATGGCGATCGCCTTCGAGCTGCGGTACGTTCAGTTTAACGATAGTTTCCACCTCAAACCCGGCAGGCAGCTCGCTGATTTCATCGTCAGGACGCTGGCCTTTCAGGGCGTAAAAGCGACCCTGCTCGCCCGGCAGGTGATGACACCAGGTCACCATATCCGTCAGCGAGGCGAAAGCGCGGCTTATCACGCCATCAAACGGTGGTTCAGCAGGGAAATCCTCAACGCGGCTCTGCACAGGGGTAACATTCTCCAGCTTCAGCTCATGCTGCACCTGCTTCAGGAAGCGCACGCGTTTGCCGAGACTGTCCAGCAGCGTGAAATGCGCCTCAGGACGCACAATGGCCAGCGGGATACCCGGCAGGCCCGGTCCGGTACCCACGTCAATGAAGCGCGTGCCGTTCAGATGCGGCTCAACGACGATGCTGTCCATGATGTGGCGGATCAACATCTCGTTCGGATCGCGTACCGAGGTAAGATTATAGGCTTTATTCCACTTGTTCAGCATTTCGACGTAGGCCACCAGCTGCTGCTGCTGATTTTCAGGAAGCGTGATGCCCGCGGCGCTGAGCAGACGAGAGAGTTTGTTTAGCACGTTCGGTACCTGTTGGAAGAGAAATCAGAGAGGAAGCACTCCCCTCACCCGCTGGCGAGGGGACGCGCAATCAGGCGCTACGACGCAGCATGCCTTGTTTTTTAAGCCAGACCAGCAAAATCGAGATCGCAGCAGGTGTGACGCCGGAAATACGTGACGCCTGGCCGATCGAGGACGGTTTGTGATCGTTAAGCTTGGCGATCACTTCGTTCGACAGTCCGGATACCTGACGGTAGTCCAGCGTGGCAGGCAGCAGCGTGTTCTCGTTGCGCTGCTGTTTTTCAATTTCGTCCTGCTGACGGGCAATGTAGCCCTCGTATTTCACCTGGATTTCAACCTGCTCTGCGGCCTGCGCATCGTCCAGACCCGGTGCGAACGGCGTGAGGCCGATCAGCGTCTCGTAGGTCATCTCCGGACGGCGCAGCAGATCTTCCCCGCTGGCCTCGCGTGACAGCGGCGCAGTAAGGTGAGCATTCACTTCTGCAACGTTCTCCGAGGCCGGGTGCAGCCAGGTTGCTTTCAGACGCTGACGCTCGCGCTCGATGTTTTCCAGCTTCTCGTTGAAGCGCGCCCAGCGCGCATCATCCACCAGCCCGAGTTCGCGGCCAGCTTCGGTCAGGCGCAGGTCAGCGTTGTCTTCACGCAGCATCAGACGATATTCCGCGCGGGAGGTAAACATGCGGTACGGCTCTTTAGTACCCAGCGTGGAGAGGTCGTCCACCAGCACGCCGAGATACGCCTGATCGCGACGCGGCGCCCAGCCCTCTTTTTCGGCAGAGAAGCGCGCAGCGTTAAGGCCAGCCAGCAGCCCCTGAGCGGCGGCTTCTTCGTAACCGGTGGTGCCGTTGATCTGCCCGGCAAAGAACAGACCCTCAATGAATTTGCTTTCCAGCGTCGGTTTCAGATCGCGCGGGTCGAAGAAGTCGTATTCGATCGCATAGCCGGGGCGCACGATCTTCGCGTTTTCCATCCCTTCCATCGAGCGGACAATCTGCATCTGCACGTCAAACGGCAGGCTGGTAGAGATGCCGTTCGGGTAAATCTCGTTGCTGGTCAGCCCTTCCGGCTCCAGGAAGATCTGATGCGCGTTGCGATCGGCAAAACGCATCACCTTGTCTTCAATGGACGGGCAGTAACGCGGGCCGATCCCTTCGATGATCCCGGCATACATCGGGCTACGATCGAGGTTCTGGCGGATCACGTCGTGGGTTTTCTCATTGGTGTGCGTGATGTAGCACGGCACCTGACGCGGATGCTGGGACGCGTTACCCATGAACGAGAACACCGGCATGGGGTTATCGCCATGCTGTTGTCCTAGCACGCTGAAATCAATCGTGCGGGCATCAATGCGCGGGGGCGTACCGGTTTTCAGACGGTTTACGCGCAGCGGCAGTTCACGCAGACGACGCGCCAGCGGAATGGACGGCGGATCGCCGGCACGGCCACCGCTGTAGTTATCCAGTCCAATATGAATTTTGCCGTCCAGGAAGGTGCCCACGGTCAGAACCACCGCTTTGGCGCGGAACTTGAGGCCCATCTGGGTTACGGCACCGACCACACGATCGTTTTCCACAATCAGATCGTCAACCGCCTGCTGGAAGATCATCAGGTTAGGCTGGTTCTCCAGCGCGGTGCGTACTGCCTGACGATAGAGCACGCGATCGGCCTGTGCGCGAGTAGCGCGTACTGCCGGGCCTTTGCTCGCGTTTAGTATCCTAAACTGAATGCCTGCCTGATCGATGGCCTGTGCCATCAGACCGCCGAGCGCATCCACTTCCTTCACCAGGTGTCCTTTCCCAATACCGCCGATCGCCGGGTTGCAGGACATCTGCCCCAGGGTGTCGATATTGTGTGTCAAAAGTAGGGTCTGTTGACCCATACGGGCTGCGGCCATCGCGGCCTCTGTGCCTGCATGACCCCCGCCAATGATGATGACGTCGAAAGGATCCTGATAAAACATGGTTGCCGAACCTCTGCGGTGTTGCGAAATGAGGGTAATGATCCCGGGCCGTGGATTCTACTCAACTTTAGCCCTGCGAGAAAGCATCGGGATCATCGGGTATTAAAAAGAAGATCTATATATATGGAGATCTTTTCTATTATGATCTCTTATTACGATCGACTTTCCCTGTGGATAAGCTTGATCCCACGTTGTAGATCAAGCAGATAGTAAGGATCATTTACTGTGAATGATCGGTGATCCCACACCGTATAAGCTGGGATCAAAAGTGAGGGTTATGCACAGGTCAAAAATCATACTGCGGTTGTTATTGGGATAACTACGGGTTAATCCAAGCTTTCCAGCAGAGTTATCCACATTCAAACGCCTGGTTATTGTTCGTTTTTGAGTAAATTAATCCAGGATCCTACCCATTCTTCTGCCGGATCCTCGGGAATGTCATGATCGAGGACGTTGATCCTCAGCGTTTCACCCACCGTTTTCGCTCCGCATCCTTTCATCAGCGTCTCGATTTTGTCGATCGCACCGCAGAAGGTGTCATATTCCCGACTGCCAAGACCGATTGCACCGAAACGTACATGACTCAGATCCGGACGCCGGGCGTCGAGATCGTCATAGAAAGGCTGGAGGTTATCCGGCAGATCGCCTGCACCGTGAGTGGAGGTGATGATCAGCCAGGTACCGCTTAGCGGGAGATCTTCAAGCAGCGGGCCGTGTAGCGTCCGGGTGGTAAATCCGGCATCTTCCAGCTTCTCGGCCAGATGCTCTGCTACATACTCTGCGCCGCCAAGGGTGCTGCCGCTAATAAGGGTGATCTCAGCCATGGATACCTGCCTTTGAAGAAACGACGCATAGTGTACTCTGTGAATCGGCTGGGATCTACCTGTGGATAATATGGGTATAGCAGGCAGCGGAGAGGATCGAACCGCTGCTGCCGTCGTGCAGGAAAGGCTTGTGCTGTCAGGGTTTGATGGTGCGCATGATCGGATTTTGCAGCGAGATCAGCGTTTCCGTTGACTGGATTTCATCAATGGTCTGGATCTTGTTGATAAGTACCTGCTGAAGCGCATCGATAGAGCGGCACATCACCTTAATAAAGATGCTGTAGTGCCCGGTGGTGTAGTACGCCTCGGTAACCTCATCCAGGCTTTCCAGCTTTGCCAGCGCCGAGGGGTAATCTTTCGCACTCTTAAGGATAATGCCGATAAAGCAGCAGACGTCATACCCAAGCTGCTTCGGGCTGATATCGATACGCGCCCCGGTAATAATCCCCGCCTGCTTCATCTTTTCTACGCGCACGTGAATGGTGCCCGGGCTGACGCCAAACTGCTTGGCCAGTTCGGCATAGGCAGTACGCGCATTTGCCATTAGCGACTCAAGGATGCCGCGGTCCAGATTATCGATCTGATAATTTTCCATTGGATTTCCTTATGGATAATGTCGATTCATGATTTTAACGGCCTTTAATTTAGCGTATTTAAATGCGCTAAGCCTTTTTTATTAATGATTATTGAATATCAGTGGTTATTTATTGCTTAATCATTGGCAACAGACATCAGGAGTCAATGAAAATGAAATCCGCTTACATCGCAACCCAACGTCAGATCAGCTTTGTTAAATCACACTTCTCTCGCCAGCTGGAAGAGAAGCTGGGGCTGATTGAAGTCCAGGCGCCTATCCTCAGCCGTATCGGCGATGGCACCCAGGACAACCTGTCTGGCTGCGAGAAAGCGGTGCAGGTGCGGGTGAAAACCCTGCCGGAGGCGCAGTTTGAAGTGGTGCACTCCCTGGCAAAATGGAAGCGCAAAACCCTCGGGCAGCACGACTTCAGCGCTGGGGAAGGGATCTATACCCATATGAAAGCCCTGCGCCCGGATGAAGATCGCCTGACGCCGGTTCACTCTGTCTATGTGGATCAGTGGGACTGGGAGCGCGTGATGGGCGACGGCGAACGCGATCTGGCTACCCTGAAGCGAACCGTGGAAGCGATCTGGGACGGAATCAAAGCGACCGAAACGGCCGTGAGCGAGCAGTACGGCCTGACGCCGTTCCTGCCGGCGCAGATCCATTTCGTGCACAGCGAAACGCTGCAACAGCGCTACCCGAAACTGGATGCCAAAGGCCGCGAACGCGCCATTGCGAAAGAGTTGGGTGCCGTGTTCCTGATCGGCATCGGCGGTAAGCTGGGCGACGGCAAGCGTCACGATGTACGCGCCCCGGATTATGATGACTGGACCACCGCGACCGCTGAGGGCTTTGCCGGGCTGAACGGTGACATTCTGGTGTGGAACCCGGTGCTGGAAGATGCGTTTGAGATCTCGTCGATGGGAATTCGCGTTGATGCGCAGACGCTCAAACGCCAGCTGGCTATTTCCGGCGATGAAGATCGTCTGGCGCTGGAGTGGCACCAGTCTCTGCTGAAAGGGGAGATGCCGCAGACCATCGGCGGGGGTATCGGCCAGTCGCGCCTGACCATGCTGCTGCTTCAGCTGCCGCACATCGGCCAGGTGCAGTGTGGCGTGTGGCCGGCTCAGGTAACAGAGAGCGTGTCCGGCCTGCTGTAATCACCCCCTGATCCGTCGCAGCAGACGGCTTCTCAACCCGGTATCGAAGCGCCAGATATGATCGAAGATGCGCATGATGCCGGGTTTTCCATAGGACGACATCGCCACCGCATGAAAACGGTGCTGCTGCACCCGCTGTAGCGTCTTTACGCGCTGCACTACTTCATCCGGCAGCCGCTGGGCAATAAAGTCCGAGATCACCACCGCGTCGGCATCCACGCCGTCACCGCTCTGCATCTTTTCACTGATTGCGCGAAAACAGCTGGCGAGATCGGTACCGCCGCGAAAGCGCTGGCTGAGAAAGCGGATCGCCTGCTCCAGCCCATCTTCTCCCGTCAGCTCGTAGCGCACCACTTCGCTGGAAAACAGCATAATGAAGCAGCGCCGGCGATCCGCGAGCGCAATACGCATCAGCGCCAGACAGAACGCTTTGGCGCACTGCTCGTTGAAGCCGCCCATTGAACCGGAGGTATCCACACAGACGATAAAAGGCCCGCGCGGCTGCTCGTCCATGTCCTGATGCACCACCGGACGCTGCGAGACTTTTTCGCGCCAGGCATCACCGGCGAGGCGATAGGTCAGAAGCTGTTTCTCCACCAGCCGGCGATAAAACTCATACTCCAGTTCGGTTATGCCGAGCGTGGCAAGTTCCGGTGGCAGCAGACGCAGGATGTCATCGCTCTGGTGTAAACCTTCCACCTGCTCCGGGACGTTCGCCGGCTCGCGCACCAGCGTGCGAAAGGTTTCCAGTGGCGCATCGCGAACCGGCACCGATTTCGCCTCGCGGGAGCGCCCCAGCAGCTCGGCCAGCTTCATCAGCTCCGGCTGGTTAGCCAGAAACTCACCATACTTCACGATCAGCTGATAATCACCGCGTTTAAGCTTACCGGCGCTCATGTCCCACAGCCTGCCGGCAGCGTGATCGTTTTCGTTCAGGGCGGCATCCAGCTGGCCGCTTAGCGTCATCCGCTCCTGCACTTCGCTGAGCAGCTGTTCGCGCTCCTCTTCTAAAACCTGCTGGCTGAGAGAGGTGGCCTGAACGATGAGGCTGAGACGCCAGCGCTGTAAAAAGAGCGTATGCAGCGCCGGGGTAAAGTGAGGGTTGTTGCCCACCAGCTGTTCTGCCTGCTGGAAAAACGGTGAACCTGTCTGACGCAGCACGCGCAGCGTCTCGGGGATCTGCACGATAAACTGGCTGGTGGAGAGCAGCTGCACTTTCTGATAGCTCATCACCTCCTGGGCCAGCTCCTGCGGCACGCGGGCGTCGCGCAGGCGGCTTTTTAACTGCTCGCGCCAGCGGGGCAGATCCTGAGTCACGGCATGCTTTAAGCGAGGAAACTTTTCGAAAAACAGCGCCAGCTGCGGAGAGGCGAGCAGGGCGATGATGATCTCCTCAATCATCTCGCCTTCGCTGATGGCCAGAACGACGTTGAGCGTATCAACGGTGATCATTGCCGCGCCTGTTTGATCTGCACCGCCACGTCCTGCAGGCTGGCTTCGATACGCCCCAGCCACTCAGGATGAATAAACAGGCACTTCTGCTGCTCGCTGAAGCTCAGGTGCTGCTGATGCCACAGGGTATCCAGCTCGTCCAGCTGCTGGCTGATCTCCTGCGGCAGATCCTCCGGCGTCTGAAGGCCCGGCAGCGCCAGCCGCGTACTCTGCAGGCTGACATCGCGGATCACCAGATACTGCGCGCTGTCCACCTCCAGCGTCAGAAGTTGAGCAAAGCCAATGCCGTTGAGCTTGCCGCGGATCTCACCGCCTTTTTGCAGCCACTGGTTTAACGCCTCACGGGTGAGGGTGATATGGATGACCTCCATATCGTGCAGCTTAAGCGGCTGCTGTAACAACAGCGTCAGGATCTCGCCCTGCACCTCATCGGGCAGAAGATACTGTGCCCGGCGGGCGAACATGCCGCCCTGCTTCACGACTTTCAGCGCATCGCGGTCGCTCTGCTGCTGCTGGAGCTGCATCCGGCGCTGCTGGATGGCACCCAGCCGGGAAAGCATCGCATGCTGCTGCCAGCCATGTCCGGTCATCAATAATTCAAGCTGCTGCTGCATCAGTTGCAGCGTCTCGGCGTCATGCCACAGACAGTCTTTCAGCAGAATAAGATCGATGGGCGCGACGGCGCTGCGGCCTGAGAAAAAGGCGCTCGCCTGCAACAGGTGAATAGCCTTTTTCCAGCGGCGGTCAGAGACGTAAGGCGCGCCCGGCAGCTCGGTAAGCTGCTGGCGCAGCGTAAAGATCAATTCAAAGACGTGATCCGGCAGGGCAACCTTGCCGATATCCTGCTGCCACTGGTGATATTCTTCGTCGCTAATCTGCAGGCCGGGCGCAATCGGAATGGCGTTTTCATCCTGCTGGCTTATCAGCATGGAACGGAAGTTGCCTTTCTCCTGCACGTTGTCGAGCCACAGACGGATCAGCATCCGGTCATACAGCGCCTCAAGACTGTTGTCGGCTTCCGGCAGTTCGTTAGACGCGGCGACCAGCAGGCGCATCGGGATTTTCTCTTCGTGCGCGCCGTTGCGAAAACGCCGTTCGTTGATGGCGGTCAGCAGGGTGTTCAGAATGGCCGGGCCGGCTTTCCATATTTCATCCAGAAACACGATTTCCGCTTCCGGCAGATAACCTGCCGTCAGACGCTCATAGCGGCCTTCATCTTTCAGCGCCTGAATCGAGAGTGGACCGAACACTTCTTCCGGCGTGGAGAAACGGGTCATCAAATATTCAAAAGCGCGGGCATGCTGGAAGGCGAATTTCAGGCGGCGGGCAATCAGGCTTTTGGCGATGCCTGGCGGCCCGAGCAGGAACACGCTTTCGCCGCTAAGCGCGGCCAGCAGGCAGAGGCGAATGGCGTGGCTACGCTCAAACAGCCCCTTTTCCAGCGCTGCGCTGAGACGAGAAATTCTTTCCGCCAGCAAATGTGATTGAGCCATAATGAAAATGCGTCCTTACCCGGTTATAACCTGTGAAAATAAGTATAAATGTTTTGAATTTGAGCAGGTAACAGATTGATGCGACAACAGCGTCAGACGCAGCCACATTAACCATGCCGCACGAAGGGGTACGATTTTTTTACCAATCGTGCATACTGTGCGCCTTTTTGTGGGTTCAGTGGCAACGCATCCACAGCTTTATCACTAAAAGACGGGTCTATGAGTACTGATAAGAAACAATCACTCTCTGCGGTCACGCTTGCGGCTATTGGGGTGGTATATGGCGATATTGGCACCAGCCCGCTTTATACCCTGCGTGAATGTTTGTCCGGCCAGTTTGGCTTCGGCGTCGAACGCGAAGCGGTATTCGGCTTTCTGTCTCTTATTTTCTGGCTGCTCATCATTGTCGTCTCCATTAAATATCTGAGCTTCGTGATGCGTGCTGATAACGCCGGGGAAGGCGGGATCCTGACGCTGATGTCGCTGGCCGGGCGTAATACCTCAGCGCGGATGACCTCGGTGCTGGTGATCATGGGCCTTATCGGCGGCAGCTTCTTCTATGGTGAGGTGGTGATAACCCCCGCGATCTCGGTAATGTCGGCCATCGAAGGCCTGGAAATCGCCGCTCCCTCCCTCGACCCCTATATCGTTCCGCTCTCCATTATTGTTCTTACCCTGCTGTTTATGATCCAGAAGCACGGCACCGGCATGGTGGGCAAACTGTTTGCCCCGATCATGCTGGTCTGGTTCCTGGTGCTGGCGGTACTGGGTGTGCGCAGCATCATGGGCAACCCTGAAGTGCTGCAGGCGCTGAACCCGGCGTGGGCGATTGGCTTCTTTATGGAGTACAAAGCCATCTCCTTTGTGGCGCTGGGTGCGGTTGTGCTGTCGATCACCGGGGTGGAAGCGCTTTATGCCGATATGGGTCACTTTGGTAAGTTACCGATTCGCGTGGCCTGGTTCTCGGTGGTGCTGCCGTCGCTGGTGCTGAACTACTTTGGCCAGGGGGCGCTACTGCTGAAAACCCCGGAAGCGATCAAAAACCCGTTCTTCCTGCTGGCACCGGACTGGGCGCTCATCCCGCTGCTGATACTGGCGACGCTCGCCACGGTAATCGCCTCTCAGGCGGTGATTTCCGGCGTATTCTCCCTGACCCGTCAGGCGGTACGCCTGGGCTATCTTTCACCCATGCGCATCATTCACACCTCTGAAATGGAGTCCGGGCAAATCTACATCCCGGCCATTAACTGGATGCTCTATTTCGCGGTGGTGATTGTCATTATCAGCTTTGAGCACTCCAGCAACCTGGCCGCTGCCTACGGGATTGCCGTTACCGGCACTATGGTGCTGACCACTATTCTGTCTACCACCGTGGCGCGTAAAAACTGGCACTGGAACAAGCTGCTGGTGGGGCTGATCCTGGTGGCATTTATGTGCATCGATATTCCGCTGTTCTCCGCGAACCTCAGCAAGCTGTTCTCCGGCGGCTGGCTGCCGCTGAGTCTCGGCCTGGTGATGTTCATCATCATGACCACCTGGAAAAGCGAGCGCTTCCGCCTGCTGCGTCGGATGCACGAGCACGGCAATTCCCTGGAAGCGATGATTGCTTCGCTGGAAAAATCCCCGCCGGTGCGGGTGCCGGGTACTGCGGTGTATATGTCGCGCGCGCTGAACGTCATTCCGTTTGCCATGCTGCATAACCTCAAGCACAACAAGGTGCTGCACGAGCGCGTGATTTTCCTGACGCTGCGTACCGAAGACGCGCCTTACGTGCACAACGTGCGCCGCGTAACGATTGAACAGCTGTCGCCTACCTTCTGGCGCGTGGTTGCCAGCTATGGCTGGCGTGAAACGCCGAACGTGGAAGAGGTCTTCCACCGTTGCGGTCTGGAGGGGCTGAGCTGCCGCATGATGGAGACGTCGTTCTTTATGTCGCACGAGTCGCTTATCGTCGGCAAACGCCCGTGGTATCTGCGTCTGCGCGGCAAACTGTACCTGCTGCTGCAGCGTAACGCCCTGCGCGCGCCTGACCAGTTTGAGATCCCGCCGAACCGGGTTATCGAGCTTGGAACCCAGGTCGAAATCTGACGCCTCAACGCCTCCCCTGCGGAGGCGTTTTCATTTGTTAGCGCCTTGTTTCACGCCTTAAGGTAAACGTGAGCGAAACGTTTCGATGGCGATCACATTTTCACATTCTGGTGATTGTTTAGTGCGCACCGCTTTCTCTACACTGCCGCCAGCGAAACGTTTCGCTAGTGGAGTGAAAAATGAAAAAAGGCACAGTACTTAACGCAGAAATTTCTTCTGTCATCTCACGTCTTGGCCACACCGATACGCTGGTGGTTTGCGATGCCGGGTTACCCATTCCTCGCGGCACCGATCGTATCGATATGGCATTAACCCAGGGCGTACCTTCCTTTATGCAGGTAGTGGAAGTGGTGACGGCAGAAATGCAGGTTGAGGCTGCTGTTCTTGCCGCGGAAATCAAACAGCATAATCCGCAGCTCCACGAAACGTTGCTTGGTCATATCAGGCAACTGCAGCAACACCAGGGAAACACCATTGATATTCGTTACATCAGTCATGAGCAGTTCAAACAACAAACCGCAGATAGCCAGGCGGTGATTCGCAGCGGGGAGTGTTCCCCGTATGCGAATATCATTCTCTGTGCCGGCGTAACCTTCTGAGGCCGACATGGACGCATTACTGCAACTTAAAGGGATCGATAAATCCTTCCCGGGCGTGAAAGCGCTTTCCGGCGCGGCACTTAACGTCTATCCGGGCCGCGTGATGGCGCTGGTGGGCGAAAACGGTGCCGGCAAATCCACAATGATGAAAGTGCTGACCGGTATCTATCAGCGCGATGCCGGCTCGCTGCTGTGGCTGGGGAACGAAACCACCTTCAGCGGCCCGAAAGCCTCTCAGGAAGCAGGCATCGGCATCATTCATCAGGAACTCAACCTGATCCCTCAGCTCAGCATCGCGGAAAACATCTTCCTCGGGCGTGAATTCGTTAACCGCTTCGGCAAAATCGACTGGAAAACGATGCACGCCGAAGCCGACAAGCTGCTGCTGAAACTCAACCTGCGTTTTAACAGCCACCGCCTGGTGGGCGATCTGTCGATCGGCGACCAGCAGATGGTGGAGATCGCGAAAGTGCTCAGCTTCGAGTCTCAGGTCATCGTCATGGATGAACCCACTGACGCGCTGACCGACACCGAAACAAATTCGCTGTTCCGGGTGATCCGCGAGCTGAAAGCCCAGGGGCGCGGCATCGTGTATATCTCGCACCGCATGAAAGAGATCTTCGAGATCTGCGATGACGTCACGGTGTTCCGCGACGGGCAGTTTATTGCCGAGCGCGACGTCGCCAGCCTGACCGAAGATTCGCTGATCGAGATGATGGTAGGCCGCAAGCTTGAAGATCAGTATCCGCATCTGGATAAAACACCGGGCGCGGTGCGCCTGAAGGTCGATCACCTGTGTGGTCCGGGCGTGCACGACGTGAGCTTCAGCCTGCGCCAGGGGGAAATCCTCGGCGTCGCGGGCCTGATGGGCGCCGGGCGTACTGAACTGATGAAGGTGCTGTACGGTGCGCTGCCGCGCGCCAGCGGGCACGTAACCCTCGACGGCCGGGAAGTAGTAACCCGCTCGGCACAGGATGGCCTGGCGAACGGCATCGTCTATATCTCCGAAGACCGCAAGCGCGACGGCCTGATCCTCGGCATGTCGGTAAAAGAAAACATGTCGCTGACCGCGCTGCGCTACTTCAGTCACAACGTCGGTCACCTGCGCCATAAAGATGAACAGCAGGCGGTGAGTGATTTTATCCGTCTGTTTAACGTGAAAACCCCGTCTATGGAGCAGGCGATTGGTCTGCTGTCCGGTGGCAACCAACAAAAAGTGGCGATTGCCCGCGGCCTGATGACGCGCCCGAAGGTGCTGATTCTGGACGAACCGACGCGCGGCGTGGACGTGGGCGCGAAGAAAGAGATTTATCAGCTCATTAACCAGTTTAAGGCGGAAGGGCTGAGCATCATTCTGGTGTCATCCGAAATGCCGGAAGTATTAGGTATGAGCGATCGCATTATTGTGATGCATGAAGGGCATCTCGGTGGAGAATTCACACGCGAGCAGGCCACCCAGGAAGTGCTGATGGCTGCCGCCGTCGGCAAGCTTAATCGCGTGAATCAGGAGTAAAATGATGACAACCCAGACTGTTTCCGGTCGCCGTTATTTCACCAAAGCATGGCTGATGGAGCAAAAATCGCTGATCGCCCTGCTGGTGCTGATTGCGATTGTCTCCACCATGAGTCCGAACTTCTTTACCGTTAATAACCTGTTCAACATTCTGCAGCAGACCTCGGTGAACGCCATCATGGCGGTAGGGATGACGCTGGTTATTCTTACTTCGGGTATCGACCTGTCCGTCGGTTCCCTGTTGGCGCTCACCGGGGCGGTTGCTGCCTCGCTGGTGGGCATGGAAGTCAACGCGCTGGTGGCCGTGGCGGCCGCGCTGGCAGCCGGTGCGGCAATTGGCAGCGTGACCGGCGTAATTGTGGCGAAAGGGCGCGTCCAGGCGTTTATCGCCACCCTCGTGATGATGCTGCTGCTGCGCGGCGTCACTATGGTGTACACCGATGGTAGCCCGGCGAATACCGGCTTTACCGAGAACGCGGATCTGTTCGGCTGGTTCGGTATCGGACGCCCGCTGGGTATTCCGACCCCGGTCTGGATCATGGCGATTGTCTTCCTCGCGGCCTGGTACATGCTGCACCACACGCGTCTGGGTCGTTACATTTATGCGCTGGGCGGTAACGAAGCGGCGACGCGCCTGTCCGGTATCAGCGTTAATAAAGTCAAAATCATTGTCTACTCCCTGTCCGGCATGCTGGCCGCGCTGGCGGGCGTTATCGAAGTGGCGCGTCTCTCGTCAGCACAGCCGACGGCGGGAACGGGTTATGAGCTGGATGCCATCGCAGCGGTTGTGCTGGGCGGTACCAGTCTGGCCGGCGGGAAAGGCCGCATCGTAGGTACTCTCATCGGTGCGCTGATCCTCGGCTTCCTGAATAACGGTTTGAACCTCTTGGGTGTTTCTTCCTATTACCAGATGATCGTCAAAGCTGTGGTGATTCTCCTGGCGGTGCTGGTTGATAACAAAAAGCAGTAACTCACTACTTCACAGGATCTCTTAACATGAACATGAAAAAGCTGGCTACACTGGTTTCCGCCGTTGCACTGAGCGCCACCGTAAGCGCAAATGCGATGGCAAAAGACACCATCGCTCTGGTTATCTCTACCCTGAACAACCCGTTCTTCGTGTCGCTGAAAGACGGCGCGCAGAAAGAAGCTGACAAGCTGGGCTACAACCTGGTGGTGCTGGATTCTCAGAACAACCCGGCAAAAGAGCTGGCGAACGTGCAGGACCTGACGGTTCGCGGCACCAAACTGCTGCTGATCAACCCGACTGATTCTGACGCCGTCGGTAACGCGGTGAAAATGGCCAACCAGGCCAACATTCCGGTTATCACCCTCGACCGCGCCGCGAACAAAGGCGACGTCGTCACTCACGTTGCTTCTGATAACGTGCTGGGCGGCAAAATCGCCGGTAACTACATCGCTAAGAAAGCAGGTGAAGGCGCGAAAGTGATTGAACTGCAGGGCATCGCCGGGACGTCCGCAGCGCGCGAGCGTGGCGAAGGCTTCCAGCAGGCGGTAGCGGCGCACAAATTCAACGTGCTGGCCAGCCAGCCGGCTGACTTTGACCGTACCAAAGGCCTGAACGTGATGCAGAACCTGCTGACCGCTCATCCGGACGTGAAAGCCGTGTTCGCACAGAACGACGAGATGGCGCTGGGTGCACTGCGTGCGCTGCAGACCGCTGGCAAAACCGACGTTATGGTCGTCGGCTTTGACGGCACGCCGGACGGTGTGAAAGCGGTAGAAGACGGCAAACTGGCTGCCACTATCGCGCAGCTGCCGGAGCAGATTGGTGCCACCGGCGTTGATGCCGCAAACAAAGTGCTGAAAGGCGAGAAAGTGACGGCAAAGATCCCGGTTGACCTGAAGCTGGTTATTAAGCAGTAATACGGCGTACTCCTCAGGCGGGCGCTAAATGCCCCGCCTGATAAGACATAAAGAAAAGCATGGCACGCGCCACCGTCCGGTGGCGCATTTCGACTGGATATCCCCATGACCAAAACCGCAGGCAAGCTTGTCGTTCTCGGCAGTATCAATGCCGACCATATCCTTAATCTGCCAGCCTTCCCCACGCCGGGTGAAACCCTGACCGGAAGCCAGTATCAGGTTGCGTTTGGCGGTAAGGGCGCAAACCAGGCGGTCGCCGCCGGGCGCAGCGGGGCGGATATCGCTTTTATCGCCTGCGTGGGAGATGACGATACTGGCGAACGCGTCTGCCAGCAGTTAGTCAATGACAGAATTGATATCGCGCCGGTCAGCACCATTAGCGGTGAATCGACGGGCGTAGCGCTGATTTTTGTGAACGCCGAGGGCGAAAACGTGATCGGCATTCATGCCGGTGCCAATGCCGCGCTTTCTCCGGCGCTGGTGGAAGCGCAACAGCCGCTGATTGCCAGTGCAGGCGCGCTGCTGATGCAGCTTGAATCCCCGGTAGAGAGCGTGCTGCGCGCTGCGCAGATCGCTCATCAAAATAACACCACCGTGATCCTCAACCCGGCACCGGCGCAGGCGCTGCCGGATGAACTGCTGACGCTGGTGGACATCATCACCCCGAACGAAACGGAAGCGGAAAAGCTGACCGGCATTCGCGTCTCGAACGATGAAGACGCTGCACGAGCCGCACAGGCGCTGCATGCCAAAGGCATCGACACGGTCATCATTACGCTGGGCAGCCGCGGCGTCTGGGCCAGCGTGCAGGGCGAGGGCACCTGTGTTCCCGGCTTCAAAGTGACGGCGATTGATACCATTGCGGCGGGCGACACCTTCAACGGCGCACTGGTCACCGCGCTGCTGGAAGAAAAACCGCTGCAGGAGGCGATTCGCTTCGCCCATGCCGCTGCGGCCATTGCCGTCACGCGTAAAGGGGCGCAGCCCTCGGTGCCGTGGCGCAGTGAAACCGACGACTTTTTGCGTCAGCAGGGGTAAACCTTGGCCACCATGAAGGATGTCGCCCGCCTGGCGGGTGTCTCCACCTCTACCGTTTCCCACGTCATCAATAACGACAGGTTCGTGAGCGATGCCATTCGGGAAAAAGTGGAGGCTGCGGTTATCAGCCTTAACTATGCGCCTTCAGCCGTGGCGCGCAGCCTCAAGCTGAATCAGACGCGCACTATCGGCATGCTGCTTACCGCCAGCTCCAACCCCTTCTATTCCGAGCTGGTGCGTGGCGTGGAGCGCAGCTGCTTTGAGCGCGGTTACAGTCTGGTGCTGTGCAATACCGAAGGGGATGAGCAGCGCATGAACCGCAACCTTGAGATGCTGATGCAGAAACGCGTTGATGGGCTGCTGCTGCTCTGCACCGAAACGCATCAGCCTGCGGCAGAGATTATGCGGCGCTATCCCGGCATCCCGACGGTGATGATGGACTGGGCACCGCTGGAGGGGCAGTGCGATCTGATTCAGGATAACTCGCTGCTGGGCGGCGATATCGCGACGCAGCATCTTATCGACAAGGGTTATACCCGCATCGCCTGCATTACCGGCCCGCTGGATAAGACGCCTGCCCGCTTGCGGCTGGAAGGGTATCGCACCGCCATGGCGCGCGCCGGACTGGCTGTTCCCGCAGAGTATGAAGTCACCGCTGACTTTGAGTTTGCAGGGGGCTTCCGGGCGATGGAAACCATTCTTGCCTTACCGGAACGGCCTCAGGCGGTATTTATCAGCAATGATGCGATGGCGGTGGGTGCTTATCAGGCGCTGTGGCACGCCAACATCGCCATTCCCGGCGATATGGCGCTCATCGGCTACGACGACATTGAGCTGGCCCGCTACATGACCCCGCCGCTGACCACGGTTCACCAGCCAAAAGACGAACTGGGTGAACTGGCGATCGACGTGCTTATCCATCGCATGGCGCAGCCCGAACTGGCGCAGCAGTTACTGCAGCTTACGCCGGAGCTGATAGAGCGCGGCTCCGCTTAACTGCGGTGCCGCTCCGTAATCAGATTTCGCCCGTCTTTCGGGCGCAGCAGCATAAATACCAGCGACGACACCAGCGTAATGCCACCCATCGTAATAAAGGTGTAGTGGAACTGTTCGATGGTGTTGGCGTTCTCAAAGCCCTCATAAAAGCGCAGCACTGCCGCACTGACCGCCACCCCGAGACTGATTGAAAGCTGCTGCGTAACCGCCAGCATACTGTTACCGCTGCTGGCGTTCTCATCGGTAAGATCGGCAAGCGTAATGGTGTTCATCGCCGTGAACTGCGTGGACATTGCCATCCCCAGCACAAACAACGGCACGAGCAGCATCCAGATGGTCATACCCGGCGACTGCAATGAGAACTGGGCAATCATCAGCCCGATAAACACCGTAATGCCGACCAGCGTGGTGCGGTAGCCGAGCCGGCGCAGCACCTGGGTAACCACTGACTTCGCCACAATCGACCCCACCGCCGTCGGGGCCATCATGCAGCCCGCGATCAGCGCCGGATAACCAAAACCAACCTGCAGCATCAGCGGCATCAGGAATGGCACGCAGCCGGTACCCAGCCGCGAAGCGATATTCCCGGCGATCCCTACGGAGAAGGTGCGGGTCTTAAACATGGGGAGCGAGATCAGCGGTGACGGATGGCGACGGGCGTGGCGGATATAGGCAAACATCAGCAGGATGCCGCTGACGATAATGGTTAACGCCAGCCAGCTGGCAACCAGCTTCTCCCCGAACAGCTCCATGCCGCTGGAAAACAGCACCAGGCTAAGACCGAACAGCACGAATCCGCTCATGTCGAATTTACGGCGCGGCGTGGTGAAATCCGGCATGTATTTGCGGGCGTAGAACAGGCCAGCCACACCAATCGGGATATTAATCAGGAAGATCCAGTGCCAGCTGGCCCAGGTAACCAGTACCCCGCCCAGCATCGGCCCGAGAATCGGACCAACCAGACCCGGCATGGTGACGAAGTTCAGCACGGGGAGCAGTTCACTACGCGGATAAGCACGCAGCAGCGCCAGGCGTGCGACCGGCATCATCATCGCCCCGCCGATGCCCTGAATAATGCGGAAAACGACCAGCTCACCCAGGGAGCTGGAAAGGGCGCAGGCCAGCGATCCCAGCGTAAACAGCGAAACCGCGGTCATAAATACTTTGCGCGTGCCGAAGCGGTCAGCCAGCCAGCCGCTCACCGGAATGAGCATCGCCACCGTCAGGGTATAGCTGATAATGGCGGACTGCATGGCCAGCGGCGAGCGGTTGAGACTCTGGGCGATAGCGGGTAGGGCGGTATTCAGAATGGTGGCGTCCAGCGCCTGCATAAAAAAAGCCATTGCCGCAATCCACGGCAGACCAGACATACTTCGTGCTTTTTTTAAACTCATGCGACTCCTGCCTTTAATGGGAGGGGGTTATCCCTTCAGTAATGGGTTCCTGCAATAATGCCTGACACGCCTTCAACGCGGCCTCACTGTTTCCTTCATTAATAGCATCGACCACCGCGCGGTGCAGATCGAGCTTTATCACGGTGTCCGCAGTGATGGCGGTAAAGTAGTTATAGTAAACGGGGCGGAACAGGCTGGCGAAAGAGGAAAGAAACGGGTTGCCGCTCATGGCATAGATTTGCTCATGCCACGCCATGTCCACTTCAATCCAGCGGTCGCGAACAAAGGCGTTCTCCAGCGCGGCCATCTCCGCCTGGGTCGCGGTCAGTGCGGCTTTCTGTATCGCTGTGCCATTTTGCGCGGCCAGCGCGCAGGCCTGCGGCTCCAGACTGTGGCGCATAACCAGGAAGTTTTTCACGACTTCATCAAACCGGGCGTCCGCCATCCACCATGACAGCAACTCTTTATCGAGGAAGTTCCACTGGGCTTCTGGCATGACGCGTGTACCAATACGCGGACGCGGAAGAACCATGCCTTTTGCGGTGAGGGTCTTAACCGCCTCTCTGACGGCTGTACGGCTGACCCCAAACATCTCTCCCAGCTCTATTTCGCCAGGCAGAATAGTGCCGGGGGCGTATTCTCCTTTCAGGATCAGGCGAGCTAGTTTCTCCGCCAGCATATAAGAAAGGTTCTTCTGTGCGGCGAGCTGTTGTTCTGAGAGCGACATGAATGCTGGTCCTTAAGCCATATTTAACGGCGCTAGTATGCCATCAAGGAACAGCGATGGTTGAAGAAACAGCAATTATCGCGGTTATAGGCTGTTTTATGGCTGAATTGGCGAAAAAAGAAACGAACGAAAACTTTTTTCAGAATAAGGGTTGTCAGGGAAAAAGAACTCCCTATAATGCGCCTCCACTGACACGGAACAACGGCAGACAAGCCGGCCTGTCAGGTGAAGGCGAGCGAAATAAATGCTTGACTCCACAGCGGGATAGCGTAGTATACGCAGCCCGCGCCGCTGAGAAATAAGCGAAGCGGCACTGCTCTTTAACAATTTATCAGACAATCTGTGTGGGCACTCGGGGCACTGATATCTTTCACGTCGCAAGACGAAAAAGCATTATCAAGTCTCAAGAGTGAACACGTAATTCATTACGAAGTTTAAT
>Ga0209370_1001277_pt1 | contig 23099 bp, 22 predicted proteins | sample AgamicAtPrz_FD_187164 | JGI IMG/M metagenome (GOLD analysis project Ga0209370, IMG submission 187164) | Agave microbial communities from Guanajuato, Mexico - At.P.rz (SPAdes) (version 2) | ecosystem: Host-associated > Plants > Phyllosphere > Phylloplane/Leaf | place: Guanajuato, Mexico... | reverse complement strand
CTCGGTCAATATCTCGTCAATCATCTCTGCGGGCGCGTTGTCCGCATCGATCAGCAAGGCAATCTTGGGCTGGACATCGTTGGGCATGCAATCTCCTGAGCGCTGTTTGGCCAAGCCTAACCGAGGCCATGCTCAAAGCCAAACTAAAAAAGGAGCAGCTTGCGCAACTCCTTTATTGATTTCAGACCGAAAACACCTTTGATTCAAGTGAACACAGGCGCTTGCAGCTACTGTTCTTAATCCAGCATCTTCCAGGGCAGGGCTTCGCCAAAGCGCAGTGGCTTGAGCTGCGCCCCTTCGCCGTATTCAAAACTCACAGGCGGCGTCCAGCTTTCCTTGACGAGGGTGATGGTGTCGGTGTTGCGGGGCAGGCCATAGAAGTCGGCTCCGTTGAAGGAGGCAAAGGCTTCCAGTTTGTCCAGGGCGCCAACGCCGTCAAACACCTCCGCATACATCTCGATGGCGGCGTGGGCGCTGTAGCAGCCGGCGCAGCCGGTCGCGGCTTCCTTCAGATGCGCTGCATGGGGTGCGCTGTCCGTGCCCAGGAAGAACTTGCTGCTGCCGCTGGTAGCGGCCTGCACCAGCGCCAGGCGATGGGTTTCGCGCTTGAGGACCGGCAGGCAATAGAAATGCGGGCGCACGCCGCCCAGGAAGATGGCGTTGCGGTTGAACAGCAAATGCTGGGGCGTGATGGTCGCAGCCAGGAAATCATCGGCCTCAGCCACGTACTCGGCGGCTTCCTTGGTCGTCACATGCTCCATGACGATCTTGAGCTCGGGGAAATCCTTGCGCAGAGGCTTGAGCTGCTGCTCGATGAACACAGCTTCGCGGTCGAAGAGGTCGATGCTCTGATCGGTGACTTCACCATGCACCAGCAGCACCAGGCCTTCGCGCTGCATGGCTTGCAGCGTCGGGTAGATCTTGCGCAGATCGGTCACGCCATGGTCGGAGTTGGTCGTGGCACCTGCGGGATAAAGCTTGCAGGCCACCACGCCGGCCGCCTTGGCGCGCACGATTTCCTGAGGGCCCAGGTTGTCCGTCAGATACAGCGTCATCAGCGGCTGGAACTGGCTGCCTGCAGGCACGGCCGACAGAATGCGGGCGCGGTAGTCCGCAGCCATCTCCGCCGTGGTGACCGGGGGCTTGAGGTTGGGCATGATGATGGCACGGCCCATCTGGCGGGCAGTGTGCGGCACCACGCAGCGCATGGCATCGCCATCGCGCACATGCAAGTGCCAATCATCGGGGCGGGTAATCGTGATGGTCTGAGTCATGGCCGATATTGTCCCATCTTCGCTGGCGGCAAGGCCGCACCCGACCCCGCAAGAGCAGTGCTCCCACGGCGGTCACAGGCTCTTCTCTCTGGCATTTGGCGCAAAAATCCTCAAAAATGAAGCCAAGGAGGAGGTCTTATGTCTGTTCCTCAAGCTCTGGCCGGCACACCATTGCGCACCGACTTTCTCAGCGCCAGCGACGCAGCCCGGCTGGTCGCGCGCGTCGGCATCACCCAGGTGCTGCGCCTGATCAGCCAAGCCCTGGAGGCCGACTTCGGCCGCTGGCAGGACTTCGACAAAAGCGCGCGTACCGCAGCCCATTCCGCCAGCGGCGTGATCGAGCTGATGCCGGTGGCAGATGCGCAGGACTACGCCTTCAAATACGTCAACGGCCACCCGCACAATCCGCGTCTGGGCCTTCCCACTGTGATGGCTTTCGGCGCGCTGGCCGATGTCGCCACCGGCATGCCGCGCTTTGTCAGCGAGCTGACGCTGACCACGGCCTTGCGCACCGCCGCCACATCCGCCATGGCCGCGCGCCATCTGGCGCGCGCCGGCAACCGCAGCATGGCGCTGATCGGCAATGGCTCGCAAAGCGAATTCCAGGCTCTGGCCTTCATGGAGTTGCTGGGCGTGCGCGAGCTGCGCCTGTTCGACATCGACCCTGCGGCCTCGCAAAAGCTGCTGCACAACCTGCAGCCGTTCCTGCCCGATTTTTCCGCTACGGCCATCGTCTGCACCAGCGTGCGAGACGCCGTGGCCGGCACGGACATCGTGACCACCGCCACCGCCGACAAGACCCGCGCCACCATCATCCCCGGGCATTTGCTGGAGCCCGGCATGCATATCAATGCCGTGGGCGGTGATTGCCCCGGCAAGACAGAGTTCGATGCCAGCGCCCTGCAGCGTGCGCAGGTCTTTGTCGAGTACGAGCCGCAGACGCGCATCGAGGGCGAGCTGCAACAGATGCCGGCCGACTTTGCCGTGACCGAGCTGTGGCGCGTGCTGCAGAAGCTGGCGCCGGGCCGGACATCGGACGCCCAGATCACCCTGTTCGACTCCGTGGGCTTCGCGCTGGAGGACTACTCGGCGCTGCGCACCATGCATAGCCTGGCGCAAGGCGCAGGCCTGCTGTCACAGATCGAGCTGGTGCCGGAGCTCGCCGACCCCAAGGATCTGTTTGCCATGGTGAGACAGGCAGCCAGCCCCCAGATCATCAATCTTGCGGCCCGTAAGACGGCCTGAAGCGGAGCGGCTCATGGCATACACATCGTCCACACTGATCGGTCTGCCCACCGATATCGGTGCCTCGCGCCTTGGCGCGGCCATGGGGCCAGATGCCCTGCGTGTGGCCCAGCTCGGTCCAGCCCTTGAACGGCTGGGGGTGCAGGTCAACGATCTGGGCAATCTGAGCGGCCCCGCCAACCCGCGTGGCGCGCGCGATGCCCAGGGTCTGCGCAATCTGGCCGAATGCCTGAGCTGGAACCGGATCGCCCATGACGCGGTGCTGCAGGTGCTGCAGCAACACCGGCTGCCCATACTGCTGGGTGGCGACCATACGCTGGCCACAGGCTCCATCAGCGCCGTGGCCCGCCATTGCCGCGCCACGGGCAAGCAGCTGCGCGTGCTCTGGCTGGATGCCCACTCGGATTGCAACACCCCCGAAAGTTCGCCCACGGGCAATCTGCACGGCATGCCGGTTTCAAGCCTCTGCGGACTGGGACCGACGGAACTGGCCTCGCTGTCCGGCACGACTCCCGCCCTGCCCGCCTCATCGTTCTGCCAGATCGGCCTGCGCAGCGTGGACGAGAGCGAAAAGCACATGATCCGAGAGCTGGGGCTGGAGGTCTACGACATGCGGGCCATCGACGAACTGGGCATGCGTGAAGTGATGCGCCGCGCCCTGGTCAGCCTGCTGGGACGCAACGACAGGGACATCCACCTGCATCTGAGCTTTGACGTGGACTTTCTCGATCCTGACATTGCTCCCGGCACCGGCACACCGGTACGCGGCGGCCCCACCTACCGCGAGGCCCAGCTGTGCATGGAAATGATTGCCGACTCCGGCCGTCTTGCCTCGCTGGACATTGTGGAGCTCAACCCGGCCCTGGACCTGCGCAACCAGACGGCGGAGCTGGTGGTGGACCTGGTGCAAAGCCTGTTTGGTCAAAGCACGCTGATGCGCGCCCCCCGCGGCGTGCTGCAATGCTGACCGGCAGTCCGGCCCGGCCGCCATGAAAAAAGGCGCTCCTGCGAGCGCCTTTTTGCGGCTTGCCTGCGGTATCAATGCTGCAGGATCTTGTTGAGGAATTCCTTGGTACGCGGCTGGCGGTTTTCGGGATGGCCGAAGAACTCTTCCTTGCTGCAGTCCTCCAGAATCTTGCCGCCCACGTCCATGAAGATCACACGGCTGGCCACCTTGCGCGCAAATCCCATTTCGTGGGTCACGCACATCATGGTCATGCCTTCATGAGCCAGGCCCATCATCACGTCCAGCACTTCGCCGACCATTTCGGGGTCCAGTGCCGAAGTGGGTTCGTCGAACAGCATGACGATGGGATCCATCGACAGAGCGCGCGCAATGGCCACGCGCTGCTGCTGACCGCCGGAGAGCTGGCCGGGAAACTTGTCCTTGTGAGCGGTCAGGCCCACGCGGTCCAGCATCTTGAGGCCACGGGTCTTGGCGTCTGCAGCACTGCGGCCCAGCACCTTCATCTGTGCGATGGTCAGGTTCTCCGTCACCGACAGGTGGGGAAACAGCTCAAAGTGCTGGAACACCATGCCCACGCGGCTGCGCAGCTTGGGCAGATCGGTCTTGGGATCGTGCACTGCCGTGCCGTCCACAAAGATCTCGCCCTTCTGGAAGGGCTCCAGCGCATTGATGGTCTTGATCAGCGTGGACTTGCCGGAGCCCGAAGGGCCGCACACCACCACCACCTCGCCCTTGTTGATATTGGTGGAGCAATCGGACAGCACCTGAAAGCTGCCGTACCACTTGGAAACGTTCTTGAGTTCAATCATTTTTCACTCCGACTTTTGTCAGTGATCCATCGCAGCGCCTGCAGCGGGCTCGGTCAGGCCAGGGACAGCCAGCAAGGGCCGTCCCGCAGCCGAGGCCGTCGTCCCCCTTGAGGGGGAGGGCGCGAAGCGACTCAGGGGGTGTTTCATCGAATAATGGCGATCTTCTTGTGCAGACGCTTGACGAACCAAGACAGTGCAAAGCAGATCACAAAATAGGTCACGGCAGCCGCCAGATAGGATTCGATGGGTCGGCCGAAGTTCTTGCCGGCAATTTCGAAGCCCTTGAGCATGTCGTAGGCACCGATCGCATAGACCAGCGAGGTATCCTGAAACAGGATGATGGTCTGGGTCAGCAGCACGGGCAGCATGTTGCGGAAGGCCTGAGGCAGCACCACCAGACGCATGTTCTGACCATAGGTCATGCCCAGCGCCTGTCCGGCAAACACCTGTCCACGTGGAATGGACTGGATGCCGGCACGCATGATCTCAGAGAAATATGCTGCTTCGAATGCCACAAAGGTGATGATGGCCGAAGTCTCCGCGCCGATGGGCTTGCCGATCAGCATGGGCATCAGCAGGAAGAACCACAGGATCACCATCACCAGCGGGATGGAGCGCATGCCGTTGACATAGATGGTGGCAGGCAGGTCCAGCCACTTCTTGCCCGACAGGCGCATCAGCGCCAGCAAGGTGCCGAAGAAGATGCCGCCCAGCGTGGCGATCACGGTCAGGGACACGCTGAAATACAGCCCCTTCAGCACAAAGTTGCTGAACAGGTCCCACGAGAAAAACGACCAGTCGAGGTTGAGATTCATATCAGTGGCCTCCACCGCTGGCTGCAATCAGGCCGGGCACGCGAGAACGCTTCTCGATGAAGGCCATGATGCGGTTGATGATGAAGGCAGAAATCACATACAGACCTGTCACAGCCATATAAATTTCGACACCACGAGCCGTCTCTTCCTGGGCCTGCATGGCGAACATGGTCAGTTCGGCCACGGACACGGCAAACGCCACGGACGAGTTCTTGAACACGTTCATGGCCTCGCTGGTCAGCGGCGGAATGATGATGCGAAACGCCATTGGCAGCAGCACATAGCGGTAGGTCTGGAAGGTCGTGAAACCTACTGCCATGCCGGCGTAGCGCTGGCCCCGCGGCAAAGCCTGAATACCGGAGCGCACCTGCTCGGCAATACGGGCAGAGGTGAAGAAACCGATCGCAAACACCACCAGCACAAAGCCCGGCAGGGACTTCATTGCGGGGAAGATGGCCGGAACCACGTGGTACCAGATGAACACCTGGACCAGCAAGGGAATATTGCGGAACAACTCCACCCAGGCATTGCCCAGGCGCACTATCCACGGACGATCGGGCAAGGTACGCAAGGTACCGATGACTGCGCCCAGCACCAGAGCGATGACCAGCGACAGCAATGCCACCGACACGGTCCAGCCCCAGGCCGACATCATCCAATCCAGATAGGTGATGTCACCGTTCTTGCCAAAACAACTCTGCCCGACCTCTTGGGTAATGGTGTCCTGACAGAACACCTGCCAATCCCAACTCATACGAGCACCTCTTTCATTCTTGGTTTATGAGGGCAAACGCTCACACCGGCCCTCGCAACAAAAAAGCCCCTTCTAACCGCTTGGCAGAAGGGGCGGTACACCTATAGGCGGGATTACTTGACTTCGTAAGCTTCCATGGGCTTGTCGTTGGGGTGAGCCCACGCATCCTTGGTCGCTGCCGACAGTGGCAGACCCACCTTCACGTTGTTGGGAGGAATGGGCTGCAGGAACCACTTGTCGTACAGCTTGGTCAGAGAACCATCCTTGATCTGACGCACGATGGATTCGTCCACAGCCTTCTTGAAGGCGGGATCGTCCTTGCGCATCATGCAGGCGATGGGCTCCACCGACAGCACTTCACCCACGATCTTGTAATCGTTGGGAGCCTTGGACTTGGAGATATTGGCAGCCAGGATGGAGCCGTCCATGATGAAGGCATCGGCGCGGCCGGTTTCCAGCATCAGGAAGCTGTCGGCGTGGTCCTTGCCCATGACTTCCTTGAAGGTCAGGCCGTCAGCGCGCTTGTTCTTGCGCAGGGTCTGCACGGAAGTCGTACCCGTCGTGGTCACGATGGTCTTGCCGTTCAGGTCCTTGATGCCGGTGATGCCGGAGTTGGCACGGGTGGCAATGCGCACTTCTTCCACATAGGTGGTGAAGGCAAAGGCTGCATCCTTCTGACGAGCCGTGTTGTTGGTGGTGGAGCCGCACTCGATGTCCACGGTGCCGTTCTGCACCAGAGGAATACGGTTTTGCGAGGTCACGGGCTGGTACTTCACTTCCAGCGCTGTCAGGCCCAGTTGCTTCTGGATGTCCTTGAGAATGCGCTCACCCATTTCGGTATGGAAGCCTACATATTTGCCATTGCCCAGCGTATAGCCCAGGCCGGACGATTCACGCACGCCCAGAGTGACGCTGCCGGTGGACTTGATCTTGGCCAAGGTGTCATTGGCCTGGGCAAACACGGTGCCAGTTGCCAGTGCGGTTACGGCGATGGCCAACAAATGCTTCTTCATACGGATCTCCTATTGGTAAGGATCAAAAACGCTTGCCACTCCTTAACGCATCGCCCTTTGTGAGGGTGGACAGGTTGCGTTAACAAATGTACTGCACACATTGTGCAGTCATGAAGATGGCTGAAATGCAATCATTTCTAAGACTTTTCCCGTAGGTGATTCAGGAAGGCAACCACCTACTTACCGCCTCAATCTTGTGTTGCAAAGCAGCACCTCTTTTTGTGCAAGCTGCGAACTCTAATGCTTTCGTGATTTCACAAGCCAATGCCGATGGCAAAAATCCTTATGCGCAACTTGCATATTCAGTATTAACCCGATGCATAACATTAGGGTTTTCACCAGTAAAACACCTAAAATCACGGCAAGCTGGTCACACAAGCAAAAAAAGGGCCAGCTGGCCCTTTTGGAAGAAAAGCAACACTCGATCAGGTTACACAGCCTTGACCTCGCCACCCGCAATCTCGCCCTGCTCCTTGAGGAAGTTCCAGAGCGCGGCAGCTCCTCCCTGAGGGGCATCGCCCGTGGGTTTTTCCCGATAGGCCCGCACTTCCATGTCCATCTGAAAACCGGTCACACCTTCCGGCACTGCACGCACCAGTCGACCGGACTCCAGATCGCCGCGTACCGCGCTGTAGGGCAGAAAGGCCACGCCATGACCTTCCAGTGCCATGGCCTTGAGGCCTTCGGCCATATCGGTTTCATAGACCCGCTCGAGGTGCACGGCCTCGGCCGCCTCCTTGAGGATCAGCTCCGTCACCCGCCCCAGATAAGCGCCAGCGGCATAACCCAGGTATGGCAAGGGCTGGCCCTGGCGGCCGGGCAGGGCAAAGATGGGGTTGCCGTTCTCGTCCGGCTTGGAGTACGGAGCCAGCACCTCATGCCCCAGGCTCACCATCTCATAGCGCGAAGGGTCCAGCTGGAAGGGCTGAGAAGAGTGGTAGTAGGCAATCAGCAGATCGCAGCCACCTTCCACGAGACGCATCACCGCATCATGCACATTAAGTGCGAACAGACGGCTGCGGAAGGGACCGAACTTCTCGTGCACGGCCGAAACCCAGTTCGGGAAGAACGTGAACGCCAAGGTATGCGGCACGGCAAAGCCCACCATGCCCTTGCCCGCACTGACGTGGGCACGCAACATGGTGCGGGTGCTCTGCAGGGACTGCAGTATCTCCAGCGCCTGCTCGTACATGGTCTTGCCTGCTGGCGTCAGACGCGTCGGATACGAGCTTCTGTCGACCAGATCCGTGCCCGCCCAGGCCTCCAGCGCCTGGATGCGGCGCGAGAACGCAGGCTGCGTAACGTGGCGCAGCTGGGCCGAGCGGCTGAAACTGCGGGTTTCAGCAAGGCTGACAAAATCTTCAAGCCATTTGGTTTCCATAGACTCTCATTATCCGCTGCCCTGCACCAAAGCTGTGCAACGGAGGTAATCCTTGTTGGCTAGTAAACGGGACAAAACACAGACTCGACGATGAGTCATGCCTTGGTCGCCAGACCCTAGGGTAATGCCTGCCGCCGGACGTAAGCCCTGCGACATAGATACCTTGATAATATTTGTTCACATCTATCCGGTGTGTCTACTCGCTCCAAGCCATCCCGGCGCACAACGCCGTGAAGGTCAAGGAACAACATAAGGACTTACGCAAACAAGAATGCAACAACGGCCTGCCTCCTGAGGCAATCGTCTTGCCTGAACCCGTTTTGCGTAAGTCGTGAACATAAGGGCATTCTCATCGAGTGCGCGCGGATCACGCCATTCAGGCGAGCTGCCCTGACTCCTGTGTGTTTTTCTGACTTTCCGCGTTCATGTCCTCCACTCCTCCCGAGACCGATGGTGCAGCCGATGCCGGCGCGCGCCCGGACGAGCCTCGTTCCCTGCGCATTGAAGACTGGCTGACCGTGATCATCATGGCCGCTCTGGCCCTGATCACGTTTGCCAATGTGCTGGTGCGCTATTTCACCAACTCCTCCTTTGCCTGGACCGAGGAAATCTCGGTCTTTCTGATGATCTTGCTGGCCCTGGTCGCAGGCTCTGCCGCCGTGGCCCGCAATCAGCATATCCGCATCGAGTTCTTCTCGGACAGCGGCTCCGTCCAGCGCCGCAAGGCACTGGCCCGGTTCGGCTCTCTGATGGTGGCATTGCTGTTTGCCATCATTGCCGTGCTCAGCGTGCGCGTGGTCTGGGACGACTTCCGTTTCGAGGAGACCTCGCCCGGCATCGGCCTGCCCCAATGGTGGTATTCGATCTGGCTGCCCGTGGTCTCGGCACTGATCACCGCACGCGCCATCGGCCTGTTCATCCGCCAGGGCAAGCCCGGCGCCTTCCCTGACGAACCCGTGGAAAAAGACCACAGCAAGGAGATCGCATGATCGCCACCTTGCTGTTCGTGGCCTTTCTGGGCCTGATGTTCATCGGCGTGCCCATAGGCGCCGCCCTCGGTCTGGCCGGTGCGGCCGCGATTGCCCTGGCCAATGCCGATACACAGTGGTTCGGTCTGCTGGCCGTGCCGCAGAATTTCTATGCCGGGCTGGGCAAATATCCGCTGCTGGCCATTCCCATGTTCGTGCTCGTGGGCTCCATCTTCGATCGCTCGGGCGTTGCCTTGCGGCTGGTGAACTTTGCCGTGGCCATCGTGGGCCGCGGCCCCGGCATGCTGCCGCTGGTGGCGATTGCCGTGGCCATGTTCCTGGGCGGCATCTCCGGCTCCGGGCCGGCCAATGCAGCGGCCGTGGGCGGCGTGATGATTGCCGCCATGAGCCGCGCCGGTTATCCCAAGAGCTTCTCCGCCAGCGTGGTCGGAGCAGCCGCAGCAACGGACATTCTGATTCCGCCTTCGGTGGCTTTCATCATCTACTCGGTACTGGTGCCAGGCGCTTCGGTGCCGGCCCTGTTCGCGGCCGGCATGATTCCCGGCGTGCTGGCGGGTATCGCGCTCATCATTCCCGCCGTGTGGATGTCGCGCAAGCACAAGATGGGTGCACTCGAAGCCTCCATGCCCCGCCCTCCGTTCTGGAAAAGCCTGCGCGAGGCCTCCTGGGGCCTGGCCGCTCCGGTGCTGATCCTGGGCGGCATGCGCATGGGCTGGTTCACCCCCACCGAAGCCGCCGTGGTCGCCGTGTTCTACGGACTGTTCGTGGGTATGGTGATTCACCGCACCATCGGCGTGCGCGACCTGTTCCCGATTCTGCGCGAAGCGGGCGAGCTGTCGGCCGTGATCCTGCTGGTGGTGTCGCTGGCCGGCATTTTTGCCTTCTCGCTGTCCACCCTGGGCGTGATCGATCCCGTGGCCAATGCCATCGTGAACTCCGGTCTCGGCGAATACGGCGTGCTGGGCCTGCTGATCCTGCTGCTGATCACCGTGGGCATGTTCCTCGACGGCATCTCGATCTTCCTGATCTTTGTGCCGCTGCTGCTGCCCATCATGAACCACTACCAGTGGGACCCCGTCTGGTTTGGCGTGATCCTCACGCTCAAGGTGGCACTGGGCCAGTTCACACCGCCGCTGGCCGTGAACCTGATGGTCAGCTGCCGCATTGCGGGCGTGCGCATGGAGTCCACCGTGCGCTGGGTAGGCTGGATGCTGCTGTCCATGTTCGCCGTGATGATTCTGGTCATTGCCTTCCCGCAGCTGGCGCTCTGGCTGCCCGCAAGACTTGGCTATTGACCCCCTGAGCGGCTATGCCTAGGCGGCCCCACCACTTCCCCCCCTCTCTCGCTTCGCGGGAGGGGGGCGGCGCGGCCAGCTTCGGCCCTTGCGCGGTGTCCGCTGAGATGGGCCGTATTGATTCCATGTGCAATGCATCCAACAAGCAAAGCATTTTTTCGTTTCTAAAAGGGAGACAAACCAAATGAAACTTCGTACCTTCCTCGCATCCGCCGTGGCCACTGCCGCCGCTCTGGCCTTTGCATCGCCCATGGCCATGGCACAGACCAAGTACAAGAGCGAGTACCGCATGTCCCTGGTGCTGGGCACGGCCTTTCCCTGGGGCAAGGGTGGCGAGCTGTGGGCCGACAAGGTGCGCGAGCGCACCCAGGGCCGCATCAACATCAAGCTCTACCCCGGCACCTCGCTGGTGCAGGGCGACCAGACGCGCGAGTTCTCCGCGCTGCGCCAGGGCGTGATCGACATGGCCGTGGGCTCGACCATCAACTGGTCGCCACAGGTCAAGTCGCTGAACCTGTTCTCCATGCCCTTCCTCTTCCCCAACTTCAAGGCCGTGGATGCCGTGACCCAGGGCGAAGTGGGCCAGGAAATCTTCAAGACCCTGGAAAAAGGCGGCGTCGTGCCTCTGGCCTGGGGTGAGAACGGCTACCGCGAAATCTCCAACTCCAAGCACGCCATCAAGACGCCCGCAGACCTCAAGGGCATGAAGATCCGCGTCGTGGGCTCGCCCCTGTTCCTGGACACCTTCACGGCCCTGGGCGCCAATCCCACGCAGATGAGCTGGGCCGATGCCCAGCCCGCCATGGCCAGCGGCGCCGTGGACGGCCAGGAGAACCCCATCGGCGTGTACATGGCGGCCAAGCTGCAGTCCGTGGGCCAGAAGCATCTGACCATGTGGGGCTATATGAACGATCCGCTGATCTTTGTGGTGAACAAGGACATCTGGAACAGCTGGACACCGGCTGACCAGGCCATCGTCAAGCAAGCCGCGCTGGATGCCGCCAAGGAAGAAGTCGCCATTGCACGCAAGGGCCTGGTCGAAGCCGACAAGCCGCTGCTCAAGGACCTGGCCGGCCTGGGCGTGACCGTGACCACGCCTAACGCTGCCGAGCGCGAAGCCTTTGTGAAGGCCACGCGCCCCGTGTTCGACAAGTGGAAGAGCCAGATCGGCGCACCGCTGGTCGACAAGGCCGAAAAGGCCATTGCAGCCAGCCAGAAATAAACTCCCCCTGAGCCGCTACGCCTAGGCGGCCCCGCGGCTTCCCCCTCTCTCTTCGGGAGGGGGACGACACCCTCGCTGCGGGGCGGCCCTTGCTTGGTGTCACTGGTTTGGTCCGCGCCAGCTGCACGGCGCCGCAGATAGTAAAAATCCCCGCACGGCTTGCCGTGGCGGGGATTTTTATTGCTATGAATATCAAAGCTACAAGCGCTTGATATAAGGAATTTTCAATGCCAGATCGTATTGAAATACAACAACATCAAGCGCAAGAAGCTTTCAATTCAATAGCACTCAGATGGGCGAGACCAAGGGATTGCCATCCAGATGGCAGCGCATATTGGCGATGAAGCGATCCACCGAGTTCTGCACCGCCTCGGGCGACCAGCCGCCCACATGGGGCGTCAGCACCACGGCGTCTAGATCGATGAGTTCCTGCGGCGGCAACGGCTCGCTTTCGTAGACATCCAGCCCGGCACCGGCCAGGCGACCTGCACGCACGGCGTCGGCCAGCGCCTGGGTATCGACCACCGAGCCGCGCGCGATATTCACCAGCACACCTTTCTCGCCCAGTGCATCGAGCACCTCGGCATTGATCAGATGGCGCGTGCCCGCGCCGCCCGGCGTGGCCACCAGCAGCACATCGGCCCAGGCAGCCAGCGCCAGCAGATCGTCGAAGTACTGGTGCTCGACTCCCTCGCGCGGCTTGCGGTTGTGATAGCCAACGGACATATCGAACGCGGCCGCGCGCCTGGCGATCTTGGCGCCGATCTGGCCCAGCCCCACGATGCCCAGGCGCTTGCCAGAGACATTGGCCGGCAGCGGCAGGGCCGAGCGCCAGATGCCGGCACGCGTGGCCTTGTCCAGCTTGACGATGCCGCGCACCGCGGCGATCAGCAGACCCATGGCGTGGTCGGCCACGCAGTCATCGTTGGTCCCCACACCGTTGCCGACGGCAATCCCGTGCGCCTTGGCATGGGCCACATCGATGTTCTCGTAACCCGCGCCCATGGCGCAGACCAGAGAAAGCCCGGGCATGCGCTGCATCTGCGCGGCCGACAGGCCCGTCGCGCCAATCGTGCACACGCATTGCACGCGCGCGCCGTGGGCGGCGATTGCGGCCTCGGCCTGATCGGCCTCGGGCGCATAGATCACATCAAAGTCGGCAAAGGTCTGCTCCATCTGCTGCAGATGGGCGGGGACCTGGAGGTTCAGAACTAGCAGGGCTGGCTTCATGGCGGGAACGCGGCGCTTTTCATGGAAAACGCCTATTTTGAGCAGGCTGCGCCAGCCCTGCCCGCGCATGGTCAAAGCCTGCCCGATCCGCTTCTCACAGATCCAGCACCAGACGGCCAGACCTGGCACGCGAGCAGCAAGGCAGGAACTGGTCGTTGGCCGCCTGCTCGTCTTCGGTCAGATACATATCGCGGTGATCGGGCTGACCCGAGATGACGCGTGTCAGGCAGGTGCCGCAGACGCCCTGCTCGCACGAGGTCTGAACGCAGACGCCGATGGACTCCAGCGCCTGCACCACGGTCTGCGCCGGCGTGACGCGCACTACCTGGCCGCTGCTGGCGACTTCCACCTCGAAGCTCTCGTCGTCGGCGCGGTGCTCCACTTCGGCGGCAAAGAACTCGTAGTGCAACTGCTCGGCAGGCCAGCCCGCCTCTCGCGCCGTGTCGAGCACGGCGTCCATGAAGCCCTTGGGTCCGCACACATACAGATGCTGGCCCTGCTCTCTTTGCTGCAGCAATTCGCTCAATCCCAGCGAAGACTTTCCATTCACGTCATCCACATGGATCTGCGCCTTGTCAGCCCATTGCGCAGTCTCGATGGTCTGGGCAAACGCCATGCGCTCGCGCGAGCGGCCGCAGTAGTGCAGTGCGAAATCCGCACCGTCGCTCGCCAGCTTGCGCGCCATCGCCAGAATCGGCGTGATGCCTATGCCGCCTGCCAGCAGCAGGTGTTTGCGGGCCGGCGCATGCAGCTCGAAATGGTTGCGCGGCAGGCTGATGGTGATCTGCTGGCCGGCCTGCAGCTGTTCGTGCACGGCCGCCGAGCCACCGCGCGAGGCGGGCTCGCGCAGCACGGCAATCACATAGCGATCCAGCTCGGCGGGATCGTTGCTCAGCGAGTACTGGCGCACCAGCCCGCCAGGCAGGTGCACATCGATGTGCGAGCCAGCGCTGAACGGCGCCAGGCTGGCGCCTTCCAGAGCCCGCAATTCCAGGCTGCAGATACCGGCTGCCTGCTCCTGCTTGCGCGCAATGCGCACCTCGAACGTGGTTTCAGTCTTCATCTCGGGTACTTCTCTTTTGCTTGTGCGTCGCTAGGCCAGTGCCTGCGAGGCTTGCGCGCCGGCCTGGCGTAAGCGCTCGATCACGCGCCGTGCGCGATTGGGGCCCACATCCACGTGGATATCCACCACGGCGCGTGAACCAAAGCGTTGCTGGTTGCGGAACTGGGCTTCGATGACCACCTTGTCTTCTTCGAAAGTGGCCGCCGTCTGATCGATCACCAGCTGTGTCGTGTCCTGCATCTGCGGATGCGGATTGGTCGCAATCGTCCAGAAGTAATGCGCGCTGGTCTCCGTCTCCGGCGTCACGCCGTGAAAGCCGCGCATATGGAATCCTTCGCGCTCCGGGTTGTCCAGTCTGTCCTGGCCGGCATCCATGGCACCGGTCCAGATACGCACATGCGAGGGATGAAACTCCACTTCCTGCCAGCGGTCGATGCGGCTCTGAAAAGGCCAGGCCTGTGCATAAGTAGGTGGAGGGTCCGAATCCGGCATCCAGCGCACCACCTTCACGCTGTCCCCGTCCTGGCTGACCTTGAGATCCGCGTTCATATGCACGCGGGCGTTGCCGCCTATGGTCTTGAGGTGCACATAGCCCAGATGGCTCAGGTCCAACAGGTTGTCGTGAATCAGCTGATACGGAGCGTCGTAGTGATAGACGCCGCCGCCAAAACGATATTGCGGGTCGCTGTGCACGGCATAGGCCGGCGGCTCCGTGCCCGGCGCGGAATCCGGTGTCGCGCCCATCCAGATCCAGAGAATCTGGTCGCGCTCGCGCAGCTCGAAGGACTTCACGCAGGCCTTGGCCGGAATCCGTTCCTGGCCCGGTATTTCGAGGCACTGCCCCTCATGGCTGAAGAGCAGGCCATGGTAGCCGCAGCGCAGACCTGCAGCTTCCACCGTGCCGCAGGACAGCGGCAGCTCGCGGTGGCAGCAGCGATCCTCTAGCGCCGCGACCCGGCCATCTTCCGTGCGGAACAGGACCACCGACTGGCCCAGCAAGGTACGCGCCACCGGCTGGTCCTTCAGCTCCCAGGCAAAGCCCGCTACATACCATTGATCCAGCGGAAAGGCCGGCAGGGCCGCGCTCATGGGTTGAGAAATCTGGTTCATCGAAGTCTCCCTGGTCAATGAGCGGCAGCCACTGTCTCGGATGCAGCGCGCCTGTCCGCAGCCTGCGGGCCTGCAATACGATGCATGGACACGATGACGGCAGCCAGGACAAACGCCAGGCCATAACCCAGGTACAGCTGATCGGGCGACCAGGCCGCATCCAGCAGGCCACCGGCCACCAGCGGCGACACAATCGCCCCGATGCGACCGATGCCTATGCCCCAGCCCACACCGGTGGCGCGCACATCGCTGCCGTAGACCACCGGCGCAATCGCATAGAGGCCAGCCACGCAGGCATTCACAAACACGCCGATCAGGAAGGCCAGCGTGTATGACATCCACAGCGCACCGGAGCTACCCACCAGAAAGCACAGCAGCACTGCCGTCACCAGCATGAAGACCGCCAGCGCACGGTGAATCGCGAAACGCGCCGCCAGCAGGCCCAGCAAGGTCGCGCCCAGAATGCCGCCCAGGCTCAGCAGCACGCCCGTGGTCACGCCCTGCTCGGGCGTCAGCCCCGAGGCCGCCAGCAGTTTGGGAGTCCAGCTCATCACGAAATAGAAACCGAACATCACCGAGAAGAAGGACAGCCAGACCAGCAAGGTGGGGCGCAGCAGCTTGGGAGACAGCAGCTGCAAAGGGCCCATGCGCTTGCCTTCACCGCTGCCTGCCGCCACGGCCTGAGGCAGGGAACCCAGTGCCGGCAGGCCCATCTTGCGGATCAGTCCATTGAGACGCTGCAGCGCATTGGCGGGTCGCTTGACCAGCAGAAAGTCCAGGGACTCGGGCAAGGCAAACCAGGCCAGAACCAGCACCGCCAGCGTAGAGCAACCGCCGAACAGGAAGACGGAACGCCAGCCATGGTGCGCGAGCAGCCAGACCGCGATACTGCCGCCAATGGTCGCGCCCAGCGCATAACCAGTCGATTGCAGCGTGACCGCCAGACTGCGCCAGCGCAGCGAGGCATATTCGCTGGCAATCACATTGCTGCACGCCAGAATGCCGCCCACGCCCAGGCCCGTGATCACGCGCAGCACGGCCAGCTGCGTGGGCGTCTGGCTCCAGGCCGAAGCCAGCATGCCCAGCCCGGACACGGCCAGGCACAGCAGGATCAGGGGACGGCGCCCCAGCTTGTCGGCCATGGGCGCCAGCAGCAGCGAACCTGCGGCCATGCCGAAGAGGCCGGCACTGAGCAAAAAGCCCAGCTCCGAGCCGCTGAGCTTCCAGTGCGCCGATACCGCGGAAGCCGTGAAGGCCATCACCAGCACGTCAAAGCCATCGATCATGTTCAGGGCCATGCATACCGCGATGACCGACCATTGGAAGGTCGTCATGGGCCGCTGGTCCAGATGCGCGCGCAAATCCTGTTCCATCGTTGTCTCCTTGTTTTTTATCATTCATTCAGCATACTGAATCACATTCAGTTTACTGAATGAAATCTTGATCCAGCACAAGTGAATTCCCTAGTCGTGCCGGTTCACCGCCGGCGCTGGCCGGCGCGATCGTGGGGAAGTCGCCTAGCCAGAACGGGCTGTTAGCCGTTGATCGCCGCTTGCTCGCCGGCTTCAGTGCTGTCGTGCAACTGCACGAACTTGCGCAGCAGACGCTTGAACTCCGTCTGCTCCTCGGGCTCCAGCGCCGAGAGCATGCGCTGCTGCAGCTCGTAGACATTGGGCACAAACGCGGCCAGCATGGCTTCGCCCTCGGTGGTCAGACTCAAACGGCGTTGACGCCTTGGCAGCAGCTCCCGATGAATCCAGCCCTTGCTTTCCAGACGCGCAGCGATATCGGCCGTGGTCGAGTTGTCCAGCGCGACAAGACGCGCCAGCGTCACCTGGTCGATGCCGGGAGACTCCTGCAGCATGCGCAGGATGGCGTACTGAACCGGCGTCACATCGGGGCCCAGCACTTCTCGAAACAGCAGCGCAGCAATCTGCTGGGCTCGTCGAATCAGATGACCTGGCTGGTCGTAGAGATCCAGGGAAAGCGGGTTGGGTGTGGTGGGCGATTCCATGCAGCAGCGTAGCAAGGGCAGCGCTGCCTATGGGCATCGCTGACTCCGATTCGGGGAGCTGCAAGATTACTCCATCTACAGACATGATCTGCCCCGCCTGCGGCCATTCAAGCCAGCGCCACAACGTCCGACTCGCTTTTCTCTTCGTCGATCAGGCGCTCGATGATCTTGCGCGACTGCACGCCGCCGGCATCGATATTGAGCTTGAGCAGCTGACGCTGCGGATAGTCCTCGAGGTTGCGCTGCTGCAGCTCCAGCATCTCCAGGTCTTCGCTGAAGATTTTGTGCTGGCCCTGCTTGATAGCTGCCGTCACCGATGCATCGCCGGGATTGAACTTGCGCGCCATGCCCCAGAAGTACCACATGCTGCCGTCGGTCTCCGGAGTGATGAAGTCCACCACCATGCTGTAGACCTTGTGCTCGTCAGCGGCGTCATAGCCGCCCTTGCCGGCATGCGCCACACCGACCTCGATCAGCACATGGCTGGGAGGAGTGAAGCGGCAGACCTGCCAGCGGTCCACAGGCACGTCATCGGCCAGACCATTGCTGCGCAATGCCATCTTCCAGAACGGAGGTGCCTCGATGTTCTCCATGAAGCGGCTGGTGACCACCTCGCTGTCGCCCATGACCTCGGTCTTGCAGGGCGTCTCGTCGATCTCGGCCTGACCGATGCTGCTGGCATGCACATAGGTCTCATGGGTCAGGTCCATGAGGTTGTCTATCATCAGGCGATAGTCGGCCTTGATGTGGAACAGCCCGCCGTCATAAGCCCACTCGGGGTTGTCATGCCATTGCAGATCCGGGATCAGCGCTGCATCGGCCGCATCCTTGTCGCCCGGCCAGACCCAGACAAAGCCGTAGCGCTCTTCCACCGGATAGCTCTTGATGGCAGGAAAGCCGCGCACGCGCTGACCGGGCATGGCAACCGTCTTGCCGTCGCAGCCCATCTCCAGCCCGTGATAGCCGCAGACCAGCTTACCTTCGCAGACGCGGCCCAGCGACAGCGGTGCGCCGCGATGCGGGCAGAAGTCCTCGACGGCGGCCATCTTGCCTTCCAGGGCGCGGTAGAAAACCATGCGCTCACCACAAATCTGGCGCCCCAGCGGCTTGTCCGTGACTTCGGCCGCAGTGGCAGCAACATACCAGGTGTTGCGAGGATAGGTGGGCTGTGCTTGCTTGCTCATCGTGGGTGTCTCCTTGTCTTTATCGGTCGGGGTCGGGGTCGGGCACCGCCTGCTGCGCTACGGGCCGGCCACTAGCGGCTGGCGCGAATCAGTTGCGCACCGGGCACGCGCGTGGTCTCGGGCGAGCGCATGGCTTCGCGCAGGTTGCGCCGCGCAATGCGCGAGTGCTCTTTCATCAGCGCCTCGGCACGCGCGCCTTCGCGGTGCTCGATCGCGTCTATCACTTCGCGGTGCTGCTCCTGCGCAAGAATCAGACTGCGAAGTGCACGTGGAGACTCGGAGTCGGCCACCACAAAGCCCGAGGGGGACGCGAACGGCAGGCGCTTGACCCGGTCCAGCTCGCGCTGCATGAAGCGGCTTCCCGACATCTCCAGAAGGATGTCGTGAAATTCGGAGTTCAGGGCCACGTAGGCGGAAAACGCTTCGTCACCCCAGTTCTGGGCATCCAGCACACGGTCGATGGCATCCAGGCAGCGCGCTGCTCTCGCCAGCAGGGCTTCATCCACCCCGCGCTCTGCCGCCATGCGCGCCGCCAGACCTTCCAGCGTGCCGCGCAGCTCGATGGCGTCCGAGACATCGGCTTCGGACAGCACGCGCACCTTGTAGCCGCGCCCACCAGCCGTGGCCTCCAGCATGCCCTCCTGCTCAAGTCGCATCAGCGCTGCGCGTATGGGAGTGCGGGAGATGCCCAGACGCTCGGCCAGCACCAGCTCGGAGATGCGCTCTCCGGCCGCCATCTCGCCGGCAAGAATCATTTCGCGCAGCTGCAGCTGCGCCTTCACGACCTGGGAATGGTTTTCTTCCGCTGCAGCAGCGGGGGCAATGGAGGGTGGCATGTCTCGCGGGTATTTAGTTCTTGGTAGACGGAAGAAATGTATACATAAAAATCAAAAAATAGCGATTTAATTGCCAATTAAAGGGTAAACACCTAACAACATGTATACATACAAGCAATGCAGGCGAGAAAAAAGCCACCCTGAGGTGGCCTGTGAGAAGTCTGGCTAAAAGTGGCCGCACTCAGGCGGGAATCTCCGATGACTCCGCCTGGTTGAGCTGCATATTCCACATGCTGGAGTAGCGCCCGCCGGCGGCCAGCAGCTCCTCGTGGGTGCCGCGCTCGATGATGCGGCCGCTGTCCATGACCAGGATTTCATGCGCTTCGACCACGGTGGACAGGCGGTGGGCAATGACCAGCGATGTCTTGCCCTGCGCCGCGCTGCGCAACTCGTTCTGGATGGCGCGCTCGTTGGCGCTGTCCAGTGCCGAAGTCGCTTCGTCGAAGATCAGGATCGGCGGGTTCTTGAGCAGAGTGCGCGCAATCGCCACACGTTGCTTTTCACCGCCCGAGAGCTTGAGGCCGCGCTCGCCCACCCGCGTGGCATAGCCCTGCGGCGTGCGCTCGATGAAGTCATGGATGCGTGCAGCCTTGGCCGCTGCAACCACCTGCTCCTGCGTGGCGCCCGATTGCCCATACGCGATGTTGTAGGCCACTGTGTCGTTGAACAGCACCGTGTCCTGCGGAACAATGCCCACGCAGTGACGTACGCTGCTCTGGGTCACCGTGCGGATGTCCTGCCCGGCAATGCGCACATGGCCGCCCTGCACGTCGTAGAAACGAAACAGCAGACGCGCCAGCGTGCTCTTGCCCGAACCCGAGGGACCGACCACGGCCACGGTCTTGCCCGCAGGAATGGTGAAGCTCACGTCATGCAATATGGGCCGCGCGCTATCGTAGGCGAACTGCACGTTTTCAAAGCGCACTTCAGGCGGCGGATTGTCGATCTGCAAGGGCTGGGCACCGGGCGCATCGGACACTTCGCGCTCCTTGTCCATGAGGGTGAACATGCGGTTCAGGTCGGTCAGGCTCTGCTTGATCTCGCGGTAGATCACGCCCAGAAAGTTCAGCGGGATATAGAGCTGAATCATGAAGGCATTGATCATGACCAGATCGCCCAGCGTCAGCCTGCCGTCGACCACGCCCTGCGTGGCCCGCCACAGAATGGCCACCAGCGCCGCACCGATGATGAGCTGCTGGCCGCAGTTGAGCATGGACAGCGTGGTCTGGCTCTTGAGCCGCACGCGGCGCAGGTTTTCGAGGTTCTCGTCGTAGCGCGCTGACTCGAACTGTTCGTTGTTGAAGTACTTGACGGTCTCGTAATTGAGCAAGGAATCGATGGCCTTGGTATGGGCCGCCGACTCCTGGGCATTGGCCTCTTTTCTGAAGCGGGTGCGCCACTCCGTCACGGTGACCGTGAAGCCGATATAGAACACCAGCGCTGCCAGCGTGATGACGGCAAACCAGATGTCGAAACGCACGGCCAGAATGCCCAGCACCAGCGCCATTTCAATCAGCGTGGGCAGGATGGAGTAGAGCGAATACGAGATCAGCGACTCGGTGCTGCGCACGCCGCGCTCGATGTCGCGCGTCATGCCACCGGTCTGGCGCTCCAGATGAAAACGCAGGCTCAGTGCATGCAGATGCTCGAAGGTCGACAGCGCGATCGAGCGCGATGCCCCTTGCGTGGCCTTGGAAAAGACCAGATCGCGCAGCTCGGTGAACATGGTGGAGGAAAAGCGCAGCAGTCCGTAAGCCGCCAGCAGACCCACGGGGACCACCAGCACGGCCTGGGCCTGGCCGGGCTTGATATCCAGCGCATCGACCAGATGCTTGAGCAAGATGGGCACGCCCACATTGGCCAGCTTGGCGCAGATCATGAACGCCAGCGCCGCCAGCGCATGCCATTTGTAGCGCCAGATATAGGGAAAGAGGCGACGCAGCGTGGCGCCGTCTGACTGGTTTGCCGCTACTGCGGCTTCTTCTGGGGTTGCAGGTAACTGTGAACGCATTGTGGGGCTGTGTCGCCCTGCAGGCAGTCGGAGCCGCGGTAGAGGGCGTCTATTTCTATGACGGGAATCTGGGTACCCACGAATTCTGCCTGTCCCGTCACTTTTGCGCTCACCCAGACCAGGGTGAAGGGCTGCAGCAACTGTCTGTCATACGGGCCTGCACCGCAGGCCTTGAAGAAGCTTGCCTCGCGCGGCCAGGACAGAAAGCCCTGTTCACTGAACTCGGCATGCATCAGAACCATGCAATCGCGCTGCTCGCCGACCGCCTCTATGCTGCGCAGCCCGCCAGCCCAGCAGACACGCGCATTCAGCGCACCGGCCTGCAAGGCCTGCCTGGGATTCATTGCAGTGAAAGGTCCGGCCAGCGCTGCCGCGCCGGTCAAGGGTTCCGGATGGCAAGAGGGCTGCACGGCCTGCATAGGCGGCTTGAGCGACCTTGCCGATATCACATCGTCTCTGCCCGATATTGGGGCTTTTACCGGATGGCTGCTGCAGGCCGCCAGCACGACACTCAGGCATCCACAGATCCACCACAAACACCGTCCCATAGTTACCCCCTACTTACTTGCCCGAACCGTCGTTAGTGGCTTTCTCTCGCCAACATGGTAGAAACCCGATGTTGAGGGACAATTCAATCTTTCCATTCGTGTCACAGATTTCCATGCCTCCCCGTTCGCCCGACCTTCCCAGCGTTGCCCTGCCCGCCGACAAGGAACTGGTCCTCAAAGTCGTGCCCATGCCTGCCGATGTCAATGCCAATGGCGACATCTTCGGTGGCTGGGTCATGGCGCAGGTGGACCTGGCCGGCTCGGTGCTGCCTCAGCGCATCAGCCACACCCGCATGGTGACCGTGGCCGTCAACGAGTTCATCTTCAAGCAGCCCGTGCGCGTGGGCGACATTCTGTCCTTTTACGCGGGCGTACAGCATGTGGGTCGCACCTCGGTCGCCGTGGATGTGGAAGTCTTTGCCGAGCGCTTTTCCGACCAGGGTAAATATGTGAAGGTGACCGAGGCCCGCCTGACCTATGTGGCCATTGATGCTACCGGCAAGCCCCAGTCTCTGCCTGATACCGAGCAGACACGTGCCTGGCGCGAGAAACTCCAGGCTCAGGCGGCCGCCAAGAGCTGATCCACGCATCGAGCATGAAAAAAGCGACCTCTAGAGGTCGCTTTTTTCATGGGCTGTGCGCAGAGATTCAGGCGACTGCAGCGCTACCCGTGGTTTCACTGCTGCTGACTGCGGCCGTCGCCGTGCTGCTGCCGGCACTGCTCTTGCTCCAGGCGGAAGCAGAGGCATTGCTGGAACTGCTGGTGCCGAAACGGGTTCCCGCTTCGATCTGCCCCGTCAACTCGCCACCCTCTTCGATCACCACCTTGCCATAGCGGATCGTGCCGCTGACCTTGCCGGAGCCATAGATCACCAGCTTTTCGCGCACCGTGAGAGTGCCGTCGAACTTGCCGTGGATTTCTGCAATATCGATCTCGGCCGTACCGTGAAACGCCCCCTGCTCGGCAATCTTGATGACGCGGGAGTTCATGGTCGCCTCAACCGTTCCCTCCACGACCAAGGTATCGCAGTCCGTGATTTCCACGCCCTTGAGCTTGATGTTCGGACCGACGGTCAGCTTGCTGCCACCGTTTTCCTCCGCAACAGGCGCGGTGGGAGCAGCAGTCGCAGCCGCACGCATGGGGCTGGATGGTGCCGTGCCAAGGCCCGCGTTACTCAGGGAGCTGGCGCCAGATGTCGCAGCGGTATTCGCTGTCGAAAGCCCGGTGACGGAACTGCGTGAAGGAAAGTTATCGTTATCGCGTTTGCCGAAGAACGGGTTTTGCACAGCCATGGCGGGAATCTCCTAGTCAGAAAGTGCCATCGTATGCAGCATAAGT
>Ga0209370_1001272_pt1 | contig 23178 bp, 14 predicted proteins | sample AgamicAtPrz_FD_187164 | JGI IMG/M metagenome (GOLD analysis project Ga0209370, IMG submission 187164) | Agave microbial communities from Guanajuato, Mexico - At.P.rz (SPAdes) (version 2) | ecosystem: Host-associated > Plants > Phyllosphere > Phylloplane/Leaf | place: Guanajuato, Mexico... | reverse complement strand
CTGGGATTTTGCTGGTAAGCAGATTGCTTTGCCGATGGTCAAAGGGAATTATCCAGGGGAAGGGTTTGTGGAGTGGCATCGGAGGGAGGTGTTTAGAGGATGAGTGCGAAGGCCGGACTCGAATTTTCGTTCAATCTATTGAAAATTAATAGATTGTGAGGTTTTAGTTTGGGGGTTTGCCCCCAGAATGGGACATAAAATTGAATACTGGGTGGAAGATCACAAAGTTGGATCTTTATTCTCAATAAATGGAGCCAATATGATTAGCAAATATATATCATCGGTCACGATGAATAATAAATCAGCAGTAAAAGTTACTCTCCCATAGGAGTGCCCACCTGTATTATAAGTAGGCTATCTCCTAAAAAACACATTGGGATTCAAACTATATGACTAAACCTAAAGAAGCCACGCCTTCTTGAGGTAGACGCTGATGGATCGCCAGAAGAGTCTTCATTTCTCGTAAAACAAACTGCGGCATCCACCTACACTGCAATTCAAAATCAAACCGTTCGTTGTTGGCGTTCCCTTCTGGCGTCATTAGACCATTTAAGATCAGTTCATTATAAAGCCATTCATCCAAATGTAAGCTGATACCGTACTCACTAAGCAGCTTACACTGCAACTGATGGGCGATTTTTAAGCCCGCTACATCCAGATCGCCAAAATAAAGTAACTGTTTTACCTGTTCGACCTCAAGGAGTTGTGACACGCACTCCGCCTGGCCGGACACTTTGTTACCTGCGCCATAAATGACCAGTGACCAACGAGTCTGAACTCGATTAAGTTGGCATAGTCGATAATACACATCGGAGTTTTCAACAATGATAGCCGGAAGATCATGGCAACATGATGACTCATACGGTAAAGGCGGTGCACGTCGAAACGCGCCCATATCAGCCAAAGTCAGAGTGACATGCTTCCAGCCATCAGGTGGCAAGGAGTCCAGCGCTTTTTCGTCACCAAATATAAGGAGAGACCGCTCACGATGCCCAAGCAAGCCCGGGAATAGTGACTTGTCGCCCTCGGTTTGGCGAAAAAGATACGTATTCAGCTGTTGTAAGCGTGCCTTGATTGGCTGGGTCAGTTGTCCTGTAATACGTCGGGCCAACCAAGGATGCCAGGCTATTTCTGATGTTGTCTTCGTAGGAACGATGGCACCTTCGTAAATAAAAGTACTTGGCAGGCTCATACCCCGCCAGTAGCGCTGCCAACTCGCTTTGTGCTTAGGCTGAGCCCGCCAGTCCCTCTCAAGTAGTTGCGTAATAGCCTGACTCAGTAAATCAGGCACCTCCTGGCTCAAGGCCTCTTGGTTGTGTGCGCGTAATACCTCATCCAGCACCGCATTAGCTTTCACTGTACGGACGGCCTTACCAGCGGCAAGACGATGTTTATTGGCTGTCGACTCCAGTCGGGATAGCCAGATCATTACGCTACTCATCTCATACCAACCTTAAATGACGGGATCGAACTGTGGCTTAGCAGCCAGAGAAGCCGCCCACAGGGCATGGCGCTCTTTATCAACGGTTACCAAATCGCGCCGCCTCAGTTTTTGAACTTTATTCAGGAAGAGATGGTTATCAAACATTGATTGGGCGTTTTCATCCGAAATACCAGTCAGGTAGATGAGCTGGATTTTATAGGCTTTGGCCATTTGGGTTTGAATGCGCATTAGATCATCGGCATTCGATTTACCCAGCGGGTTATCGGCTAACAAGAATCCTGCACTTGAAATACCCGTATCGTACTCTCGTACTTTACCAACCGTCACAAACAGTAAAAAGGCAGATGTAAGGCGCTGTCCACCCGAACCTTCAAGTCGGGTGACAGGAGTCCATTGTGGACGGCTGGCATTCGTCTTCAGCAAACGCACCTCCAGCTCCCCTTCGCCAAATACCGACTGAACCAAATCAGCCGTCAAGGCGTCCCGATTGGGCGCTCGGGGTATCTGTCCCTTGGCTATCCACTGCTGCAAGCGGCTGCTGGCAAAACCCCTGAGATCAGCGGCAACATCATTCAGCCGGTCGGTCATTTTGATAATGGGCCGGCCAGGTAGTACGGGGCAATCCTCAGGAATTTTGACCGACATCGCGCGCTTGAGAAGTTTAATCGCCCCTTCCAGATGAGCAGTCAGATGGGTGACAGTCAGATCAATCGAACGCTGGAATTGTTCCAAGCTATCCTGCACTGCTTCAAATACCTGCGTGATCCCTGTACCGATCCTGTCCAAATCGCCCAGCACTTCATGATAAGTTGCGATTGAGTCCAACTGCCGTAAGTATTCCTGACTGGCTCGGGTATCTGGATCCTTGGCCAACTCTTCTTCGATCCGTTTGCGGAATTTTCCCCAGACCGTAGAGACGCATATATTTTGCTGTTTTAGCGCTTCATTTAGACCGGCATACTTTCGGCATTGTGTCGCCAGATCGTCAGCATATTCAGTGATGCTCTGGATCCTGCCAGGTAGACCCGCTGCAGGGGTCGACGTAATGGACTGGATCATTGCTTGGGCTGTTCTGGCTTTCTGCAGCCGTTCTTTCACATTTTCCATCTTTTGCAACTGCAGCTTCTTTTGCTCCAGTTGTAGTTTTATCTGGTATTCAATTTCATGGAGGCTGTTGACGATTTCAGTTAGAAACGTTTGGATTGTCTCTATCTCAATGGGCTTCTCTTCCCAGATAAAATCCTCGTCAATTGCTTTACCAGCCTCCTCACAGCTTTGGGATAAATTTTGCAGAGTTACTTGAGAATTAATCAGATTTTGCGTGAATTGCTTCTGCTGTTCGTTGAGGCGTACGATGTGGCTATTAATTACCGTTAGCTCATTGATAGCCGCCGCTTTTACCTCGTCCGGATATGTATTGTAGGTGGGTTGAGCGGTCAAACGCTCAGAGGCGTAACGTTGTGCCTTTTCAGTATCTTTCAGTTGTTGCTTGAGAGCGGTCACTTGATCACCGTTGGCTGCTTCGAGCAATTTTTTGTGCGCCTGAGCTGCCATCTCATGGGCATCTTCGGGGCTTTGTCCTGCCATCCCTTCAGTCGCCGTAATCTCTGAATAGAACGGCTCGTTACACAGATTACTCCAGTTGCCCATCTGGATATTTAAAAGGGTTTTCTCGGAGAACTTGTTCTTCTCGATCTCGCTCAGTCGTTCCAGTCTCTCTTTCTGGGTGCAAAGAGTGTCCTTGTTTCGCTGAATCTGTGCAGCTAACTGCTCCAGTTTCATTATCGCCGTTTCACGCTTCGCCCATTCTGTTTCTACAAAAAGTCTCAGTTTATCATGTGTTTTTTCTGCCTGAATTTTCTGCTGTCGGGCGTTGCTTAACCGCTCCTGGATATTTATCTTCTCGTCACGCAGTGTTTGCTCATAATGCTCAGCTTGCTTAAGCGCTGCATCAGCATTTTCCAGTATTAAAAGAGCCAGCTCCCGTTGGTCAAGCAGTCCCGCCCAATGCTTACCATACTGTTCGTAATGCAGACGCCAGTCATTCCTGAAAGATTCCAGTACATTAAGGGCGCTCTCCGCAGCCTTCACACTGATTTCCTGCGACGCTACGATATTCTCCAGGTCTTGCAGACGGGCTTCGTAAGCGGCCTGGCTATATCCGTGCTTATCGGGGTTTGAGAGGACGACCTGTACTAATTCAGACGTTTCTCGGCGGAGATCTTGTACTTCATCCAGCAAGTAAATAGCGATAGGTGCCTTCTTCCAGCGCAGGATCTCACTAATTTTATGGACCTGTTCAAACGTTACATTATCGAGTGCGACCAGGCTCAGGTAGCGGCCAGGGTTTTGATCGATCACCGCTGCAATCTTTTGTGCATCGTCGTTGTAAACAGAGGCTAAATAGTGTGGAAATGTCCAGAGCTTATCCCGTGTAATGCCCGCCGCATAAAACGCTTCAAGTGCCTCATTGACCTGCTTAGCGACTAGTTCATGTCCCGTCATCCTTAACTCGTCCAGTCCGTGCCGGGCTTGCAGTAAACGCTCTTTCATTCCATTCAGCGTTTGAGAGTTCGCATTCAATACCTTATCGAGCTGCAATCCACACAGCTCGCTGTGCCAACTCGCGTCTTCAATATCTAGATCATGTTGCATTGACGTTGGCAGTTTTTGATAGGTTTTTGCTAAAACTAAAGCACTATCCACAGCTGACTGGTGTTTCTGTTCAGCCAGAGTGAGTTTTTGCTGGGCCTCACTTTTCTCAATTGATGCCTCCCGCACAACATTAAGCTGTGCTTCCAGCGCCTGCTCTTTCTGATGAAGAATTGTATTAGCCAGTTCTTCACTCTGCTTTGCATCGCGTAAGGTTAATTCCAGTCGGTATTGGGCTGCTACTGGTGTTTCATCCTTCTGGATCAACCCAGCTTCACATAATTCATTCCGTTGCGATTCGCCCTGCCGTTTGTCTCTTTTATATCTCTCACGATCCGCCTCCAGGCCACCCAGCATCTTTTGTAGATCGTCGTATGATTGTTTAAGGATATTACTTTCCCTATCAATCTGCCCTAATTCTTCCTCAAGCGTAACCTCCTGCTGGCGATGTCTGTCGATCGCCCACTCTAATGTGCCCAAGGCTTCGCCAGCAGTACGCTCGAAAATAACCTGTAGCGGCCTTTCCGTTTCACTTTGGAATACCTTCAGATCTTCATCTGCCTGGCGGTACTCATTCAGGGCCTTAGCATAAGCTTTGTAGTCTATAGCAGCGTGAGTAATCTCAATCTGACGCTGATTGGTATCGGCTTTGTCTTGAAGCGCATCGACTATCGCTTTTTGTTTGTCGAAATGATGCTGCACAAGATCATATTCAAGCAGTGCTCTGCGCTTACCTAACTGCTCACACAGAGACATCGCCTGGCCAATATGCGTTTGCAAACTATCCATGTTAACTTCAAGCTGCGTCTGTTCAACCTGAGCATCTCTGATAAAGGCAGCGAGATCGCGCATTGCTTCTCGGAAGCCATCATCCAGCAGTTGCTGCTGCGCCTGGATGCTTTCCAGCTGTTTAGCCGGATCAAGAAACGCCAGCCAGTTAGCCAGCACATCCTTCAGGAAGGACTCGTTACGACGGATCCCCTCTAACTCTCCCTGACGTTCAACTTCATGCGCTACCAGTTCCCGCAGCCGCTCAGCCGCATCTTTAGACATGGTGCAGGCGAAAAACGCGCCAAGGAAATCATGTTCAGTTTTGTATTCGATAAAACGGGTCAGGCCACCTTCTTCGGAGTTGAAGGTCACCATTGTTTTGATAAGATCAACGTTAATTTGTTGTTCCAGCAAAAATGCGCGCCACTCGTTCTGTCTGGTGGTTTTACGCCAATGCATGCCGCCTTCACTACCGGCCTTAAGATTAAGCCAGCTATCAAAACTGCGCAGGCTATTGGCATAGGGACGTAGTTCAGAATTGCGTTCCGCGCGGGAATAAGAAGGGACTTCATCAAACGGCGCGCCCATCAGGGAGTCGGGCGCATCACAAATAAACAGTGTGCGGTCAACATCATCTCCATTACGCTGATGAGCATGCCCCAGTAATAACGTTTGTCCTGATTCATTGACCATCTCAACCAAAACAACAGAGAGTTCTTTATAGAAGTAATTGCGGTAGTGGTATTCACTCTGACGATGATTTGCCAGATATTGGGTGAAGTCACTAACGGACGGCTCAAAAATCGATAACAGCAGCGCGATGTAAGTTGACTTACCGCCCCCATTCACAAGCTGCTGATAAGTACTGGTCACCACCTTCGCATTCCTGACGGGCGAGCGCAGGCCTTCAACAACAGGGCTACCGACCGCTTGAGACAGGCCAATATAGTCCAGTGTTAGGTCCTTGTAGAAAGCTTCTTCATGGCCTGCGCCATCCATATAAACCCGCTTAATCAGCCACATGATTAAATCTCCGTCAAACGTTGTGTTTCTGTGGTTCCAGCTGTAACTGGACGTTCATTGAGCGAAGGAAACTCCAGGGTATCTGCTAATGCTGCAATATCGCTTTCAACTAAGTCTGACGACCGTTCTTCTACGGCTGGACTGATGCTCATGACAAAACGCACCGTCTCTTCAATGCCAGTATGGCGCAGATAATGTTTGAGTTTTTGGGTCGGATACCAGTCGGACTCTCCCGACAAACTGCTGTCTTCGGCCAGAAAGCCTTCCTCCTGCAGCAGTTGTATCCAGCGCGTTGCCATTTCTGTTTGTGAGCGAATACTCGAGACACGCCCCACCTTTTCGTCGTGAATACGGGGAATACGTTCTTCCTGCACAAACCGGGCCGCCATAAGTAGGCCATCTACGGTATCGTCCCCCTCGGCCTTGCGCTGGGCAATCACCTGGTCGGCAACATTATTGAGCCTGGCTACCACCGAGGCGGCATTAATGGCGTTACTCTGACCGAACTCGACACGAACGGTGTCTGGAGTTGGAAACAAATCAGCCAGCAACGCAATCAGAGTTAAGCCTGCAAACAGGCGCTGTTCTTTCCGTTCCTTACTCTGTTGCTCAGCCATTGTTTCAGGTAGCAAGCGTTTGTTCAGCCAACCCAAAGATGGGGAAAACGGACCTCGGCCATCTGCAGCCAGTAATACCCCGTAGGTCTCATGAATCCCGAGATACCGCAATTTCATACCTGTCGCGACGCCACGGATAATCTCTGTGAACAGGGCATCACCTTGCAGATCAAGCGCACGTTGAATCAGCTCATCCCCCATTTTATATCCCAGTGAATTCATAATTGCCTGCGTGGCAATCTCGGCGTAGCGTTTCGCTTGTTGATGCGCGTTGTCGTACATAACTACTCCTCAAAGGGGTGTAAGGGAGCGACCGTTAACAGTTTGATATTGTTAGCCCGCCAGAGCGTTGTTTCGATAGCGTCGTCTATCTCTACTTCTATTGCGGGATCGCTGTTAGCTGCCAGGCTGCCAATATGAAGTAAACAAACCTGTTGTTCTTGTTCGGATAATTCTTCGCACTCATAGGCGTCGAAAACATCTCTAAAGCTCACATGCCCCCAATTCTTCAATCGGTCACTAACCCAATCGCTGCATTTTTTAATGACAGATTCAGGGATACCTCGCAGGTTGGTTTCAATAGCTACAGGCTGATCGGTGAGGTCCTGTATCTCATGTGGAAGCGCTTGTTCAAATCTATCGAGATAAAGGTTCAGCAGCGCCTCAAGGTCAAACAGAATGTGCCGATCATCATCCTGTCTTCGGGGAGCCAACAGGCGTGCGGTGAGACCATCGATTTCCTTTTCGACAGTGTCGGGGGTATGAGACAGCAAGGGCTTGAGTACACCTTTTTCAAGCGTTTCCCGGAAAAGGGTATTATCTCTGGGAATAATGAGTTTCAGACGAGCTCGCTCAAAATCTTTGTTAACATCAAGTAAGCAGTCTTGATAGCGCTGCGTAAAAGCGCAGACCTCAGCAAAAATCTCCTGTGCCTTACGTAGCTTATTTAATTTGTCGGGATTTAATTTCGAACTTCCTTCAACCAGCATTTCGGTAATGGCCGACATTGAGTTCTGGATATGTTCCAAAACCTCTCGGGTTTTATCAAAGGAATCATTGAGTACGGGACGGATATCGTGTGCATAAGATGCACTCAAATCACCAGACTGGGCAGCACGCACTTTCATCCGCATCCCAATCAGATATTGCTCCAGTTGCCGCTGCGTTGCTTGGATCTGGTGTACTGCCTTGTCGATCTCACCGCGACGGATGGTTTTAAGCGTGCGCCAGGCCAGAATCGCAGCGCGTTCTATCGGCGTTTCATCCAAACGGAGGGTATAGAACAGCATACCTTCATCAGTCAGCGACCAGAGAATATCATCTGAGCCGGATAGCTGGTCATAGCGTACCAGACGGACTATCTGCTCTTCGGAATGCGTTCGTTGCGAGAAGTCGTAATAACTGAGACGGAAAGGGTCTTTGATCGCCGCAAAAATCTTGCTGGCAACTTGCGCGTAGTCGGACGCTTCTTGTCCCGGATAGGCTTCATTGAAGTGCCCAACCAGACATAGCTCCGCTTCTTTACGCGTCATACCTGGCTGGCGCTCGCGGTCAGCATAATAAAGCATGGCGTCAAAGAGATACATAATTGCCGCCAGTGAATCAAGCTCGAAGCCATCAAACGGATTGCGCTGTAGGGCGCTGTATATTGAATCCAGCGTCCGCACTACCAGCAACGCGTGAGATTGAATCGTCAGCTCGCGGCGTGCCATAGATTCATTACGAGCCTGCTCCAAAAACCCTAGTGACATAACATTCTCCCTCTGAGACGGAAGTCACTATAGTACTCCCCGCCCAATTAAGCAAAGAAACTTTGCTTAATTTTCTTTGATAGCAATGTTATTTGTTTTGATGTCATTCGCCTTCTATACTTAGTCCGTATATCAAACCGCAATTGATTAACCTGCAAATAAGAATAAAACTGATATGTACTACTCAATGTTTCTTGATAAACACAAATCCCCCCTCAGCCACGCACAATGGTTGCGCTTGCGCTATATTGAGCGCCAGCTACTGTGGGAACGAAAAGTCACTTCGCGCATGATTTCTGAAGAGTTTGGCGTCTCGGCGCAACAAGCTCGTACTGATGTAAGAACCTATATGGAAGTCGCTCCAGGCAATGCTATTGAGAAGGGGGCCGGCCGAAAAGGGTATTTCCCCAGTACGACGTTTTCGCCTGTTTTGCTGGGAGACAACGATCTGGTCTGGCGTGCGACGGTAGAATTTCAACCGCCGCAAGCGGCCCACGCGCAGGAAATCCCGCTAATCCATCGCGCAGTTCATAGCCGCACGCTGGCAATTTTTTTGTCAGCAATCGAACAGAAGGGACAAGTAAAAGTAACTTATGCGTCAATGGAAAACCCGGAAGGCATATCCCGTACACTAAGCCCTACGGTAATTATTACCGTTAACGGGCGCCAGCATGTGCGAGCCTATGACTGGGGTAGTTCGGCGTTTAAAGACTTTGTTTTGGCGCGATTTCTGGACTCGCCGGAACTGATTGTTCCTGCCCCCCTCCCTCCGTGCAAAGATACCGCATGGGAAGTCGTAATCCCCGTGCGTTTTATAGCCAATCCAACACTAAACAAAGCGCAACAAGAGGTAATTAAGCGGGACTACATACTTGAACCATCTGAATTCAGTATTCGTGCACCAATGATTTTTTATTTATGCCCTGAAAACAATCTGCCTAAAACAGATGATGAATATGCACAAGCTACTGACGCCAGCAGCCACGGCCCCTTTGTCTATCCTGTTCTAGCTGTGCACGCCCAAACAGGTGAGCCTATTCATAAGTACCGCCATGCAGGTGAGAGATAGACATTCTGTTTACTAATAATTTATAGCCATTCACTGTTCCTGTTCCTGTTCCTGTTCCTGTTCCTGTTCCTGTTCCTGTTCCTGTTCCTGTTCCTGTTCCTGTTCCTGCATCAGAGATATGATGCAGGAATATAAAAAACCTGCCACCTATAAATTATGATTTTTAACTTCTGATTCAGTTGAATCCCCCCATCCGTTCGATACGTGAAAGTTATTTTTGATTTTCAAGCCCTAAACCCATTTTAGTATAGAGTATTTACATTTATTGAAGTTTAGTAATAAGGTTACGTTTGAATCGCCCCACAGAACAGATAACTCATGTACCACTTAAAATAACGCACAAACTGATGAACCATAATATTAATACTCACAGAAAAACAAAAGAAGCAGTGCTGCGCTCTCTGGTAAGCTCGCGCAATATGCAAGTGTCGCAGGGCGGGCTGGTGTACAACGGGTTTGGTGAGAATGCGGGAAATCATTTCAGCCAGGCGCAGTTGCTCAGCCACGTTGGCGGAATTATCGGCGCGGGACTTTCCAGCTACACTCTTTTTCCGGCGTTTGATAATGTCCGCCAGGCGCTGCCGATGGTGCAGTCTTTCCTCGAAATGGCGCTGGTAATTTGTATTCCAGTGCTCCTGCTCTTCTCGGCATGGGGGTCATCACGCTGAGCTTTGTGCAGTTCGACCTGTTCTTCCTCACCTTCTGGTGGGAACTGGCCCGCTGGCTGGATAACTGGCTGATGCAGATGATGTACGATAGCGACACCCACTCGTACTTCAACCTCTGGAGCCTGCAAAACACCTCGGACGATCTGAATGTGAATGTAATTATGGGCGAGATGTTCCTGGTGTTACCTGCATTCTGGCTGGGCACGCTAACGTGGGCGGGCGTCAGGATCGGCGCGGCCATCACTGGGGTGATGGGCAGCGCGGTCGGTGATATCCGCAGCGCAGGCGAACAGGACGGGAAGATGATCGGCAGTAAGGCGCAGATACCATAGTTTAAGTTTGATCAAGCGATGATTTAGGACATAGAAAGCACCTAAGTGGTAAACTATACATCAATGTATCATTGCGTAATTGATTTTGAGGAAACTGAATCGCCACGGGTAATCTAGACACTTCCGAGCCGTTGATAATAGTGGTTTTCATATTCTGCCGGTGACATCTGATCGCTCGAACCATGCCGACGTTCACTGTTATAAAACATTTCGATGTAATCAAAAATATCGCTGCGGCCTTCTTCCCGCGTTCCGTAGATCTTTTTCTTTACCCGTTCACGTTTCAGCAACTGGAAAAAGCTTTCTGCAACCGGGTTATCGTGGCAGTTACCGCGACGACTCATACTTCCCTCCAGTCCGTGTGATTTCAGGAACGACTGCCACTCATGGCTTGTGTACTGACTGCCCTGATCCGAGTGAACCAGTACCTCTTTTTGAGGATTACGCCGCCATACAGCCATCAGCAGTGCGTTCAGGACAATGTCCTTTGTCATCCGGGATTGCATTGACCAACCGATAATTTTTCGTGAGAACAGATCAACAACTACGGCAAGATACAGCCAGCCTTCGTGGGTCCTGATGTAAGTTATGTCCGTTATCCAGGCGTAAAGGCTGTGGGTGGTGATATCAAGACGTGTTGCAACGCTGGAAACAGAATAATCGCGATCAACAACCTGCTTGACTGCTTCAGTTTTAAACTCTTCGGGATAACGCTTACCGCTCATGGGCACCTCTCTTTAAGCCATCTTAAATGACTCTGAGGTGTCTGTTAAACCCGTGGCGATTCATTATATCGGAACTTAAGTACCCCTATGTACACCGAAGAATAGATCCTCATCACAGCGAAGACATAGACTACACTTGTATCATTTCCCTAGTCTTTACATTAGATTAGCTTAAAGAGTTAAATAATCGCTTTGGGAGCCTTAAGAAAATTTACGCTACAGTGTAGGAAAATTAATTGTTGAACAGTTATTTCCAGAGTCGGATGGAGGGAACCCACGGCGAGCGCCAGTCAGGTGCCAGCACATCTCTCACTGGGAATAATTATCAAGACGCAGTATGTTGGATTTTTCACTAACACAAAAGGGGTGGGTCTTGCCGATTGTCCTGAATGCGTTTCCACTGAAAGTCCCTGACATGGAGTTGAAATTTGTCCAGATACCCTACGACAAGACAACTCTAGATAGCCTCCGCTGCTCCCATAAAATGACGCACGTCTTCCGGCGTCAGGGTGACATTATTCAGATCTTTTCAAGTGATGGTACGTTCCCCAAATCTGGTACACCGCAGACACTGCAACTAAAAGATAATTTAGGTATTTTTTGCGCTCTGGCAAAAGATGGTCTTATCAAGCATTTCGCCGGATTGGGTAGAACTCCTTTCGGCTTCAATCCTATCGAGGTGATAAGTGCCAAAGCAAAAGACAATCTTTTAGCCTCAATTCTTGGTGAGGCTTATCCCTTAAAAATTTGTGCCAAATATTCCATCGACACCCGTACTATCCAGGGCCAACCGTGTCTTATAATTGATTGCACTACGCGCCGTGTAGTAAAAGAGAACTGCCTGTTTTTCCTAAAAACCGGATTCAATGTTATTGGTCGCTACGTCGTCACCGAGCAAGATGACGGATTCAGAAAACTTTTAGGTTTTGTAGAAAGCTGCCAAGAAGGGAGAACTTTGAGTGTCATTCGTCCTGATGGCCAAGCTGTTCATGCTGAGGCGAAAGACGTTTATCTCGAAGCTAGTCGAGCGAATTTTGACGACTACATCCTTCATACGCATGGTACGAAGAAAGACGCCATTGTCGAACATATTCGGCAATCCGTTTCCATTTTCAACGGAGGTGAGAATAAAAAAGACCGCATCGACGCCCTTAAGAAGTATATCCAAGCGACAAACATCTCGCTGCTCGATGGGACGCGTATCGAAATAGAGGATCCATCCGACATTCAAAAAGATTGTGCACAAATGCAAAAGCCGGTGTTCGTCTTCAACGATAACGGTGAAGCAGATTGGACGGAGAAGGGTCTTACACAAAATGGCCCCTATACAAAACGTACCTTCGATAGGAACGATCCGTCAATCTGCGTGATCTGCGCCCAACATGACAGAGGGCGAGTCGAGCAGTTCGTACGTAAGCTTCTGAAAGGCATGGCTAATAGCAAATATTTTAGGAATGGTCTTGAGGGTAAATTTGCACTTGGAACCAGTCGTGTTGAAGTGTTCGAAACATCCACAAACAGCGTCGATGCATACAAAAGTGCCATCGAAGCTGCAATCCGCAAAAAAGCTGATGACGGAGGACATTGGGATCTAGCCCTCGTACAAGTGCGACAGTCATTCAAACAACTCAAAGTTACTGATAATCCATACTATCTTGGTAAAAGCCTATTTTACATGCACCAAGTTCCTGTACAGGATTTCACAATAGAGCTGCTATCGCAGTCTGATTATTCACTCGGCTACTCGCTTAACAACATGTCATTAGCCTGCTACGCGAAGATGGGTGGAGTACCGTGGCTGCTCAAATCATCGCCAACTCTATCCCATGAACTCGTGATCGGCATTGGCAGTGCCAATATCGTCCAAGAGCGTGGTGCCCACAATCAGCGCATCATGGGAATCACCACCGTATTTTCGGGAGACGGAAGTTACATTGTTTCGAGTACGTCCAAAGCCGTTGTGCCGGAAGCTTACTGCGAGGCCCTAACCTCTGTTCTAGGAGAGAATATAGAAAAAATACAAAGGCGAATGAATTGGCAGAAAGGCGATTCGATTCGCTTAATTTTTCATGCCCAAGTCAAAAAGTTTAACAAGGAAGAGATTCAGGCAGTCCGTGCGGTGATCGATAAGTATAGAGATTACCAGATCGAGTATGCCTTCGTTAAAATCTCAGAGAATCACGGACTCCACATGTTCGACTCTTCAACGGCAACCATGCCTAAAGGACGCCTGGCGACGCATCGCGGAAAAACGTTCAAGCTTTCTAAAAACGAAATGCTTGTTTACCTGATCGGCCAACGTGAATTACGACAAGAAACGGACGGTCATCCACGTGGTGTGATAGTCAACGTTCATAAAGACTCGACCTTCAAAGATATTAAGTATTTGAGTGCTCAGCTCTACAGTTTCGCATCACACTCCTGGCGTAGTTACTTCCCCAATCCCATGCCAGTTACCTTAACTTATTCCGATCTTATCGCCCATAATTTAGGATGGTTGAATCAGCTTCCTGGCTGGAGTGACTCAGTCATGATTGGGAAAATAGGGCATTCACAATGGTTCCTATAGAGAAAGAAAACGTTTATCAGCTACGCGACTATTTTCACAGTAAGGTGAGCGAATCCGCTCAAATTGACCCATTTAAGTCCTGCTTTTTTAATCTCCTGGACGGAGGTAAGAGCTGCATTACGAATTTTAGTTTTGCGGATCTATCTTTATACCAACGCTGTGCAATTTCAGGTTTGGGTATTCTGGATGAAACTGTCTCGGTCCAGGATGTTTCTCGCCTGCTCGGGCAAGCTCCCAAGATCGACTCAACACCGAGACCATGGGTATCGGACATGTTCGGTGTAATGGCCGTAAAATGGCTAACCTTAAAGATGCAAGATGAAAGCTTAATTCACGAATTCGAAAGGTGGATTTCAGGGTTTCTGGCTCAGCAGATTGAAAGCAACCATCTCAGTATCTTCGAGAAAGATATCGCGGCATATGTCAGTAACAGCGAATCAGCCTCCTTTAGTAGTGCCTGCATACCACTCTTCCTTCATTATCGAAAGTTACTGAAGATCAATAGCCATCAGAACCGACTTTCTCTTGTCGGACGTTTCATGAGCGAATTTCAAGCACAAGCTACAGAAAATCCTTCAGTTACTCTCTTGTGCGTAATGCTTTATGTTTTTAATCAAATTAATCAGGAAATTGCCATTGCTCCACCGTCTGGATGGACACTGAATGACCTGCTAGGATTTCTGGAACATATCCCTGCTGGGTTAAAACGGTGGACATGGGAGGACTCAGGTCGAACCAGAGGTGCAGAGCCCGTAAAGTGGCAAGTTGAAAATGAATATCATGTTCAGAATCTGCTTTATATTCTACTTGCACCAATATTCAACGATATTGCAGATGAGGTGAATCTTCAGCCTGTTGGACAAAAAAATCCCCGCATTGATCTTTATTTGCCATCACAGCACACAATTATTGAAGTAAAGTACCGCAAAGATACAAAAAAATCTTTTCCAACACTAATTGGAGAAATCGCTGAAGATGCGTCACTTTATCGTGTCGACGAAAAATATAAGGATTCGTATATCATCAGCTTCCTGTGGGACTGCACTCGAGCAACACAAGAACATGTTAAATTCAAGGAAGGGGTATTGAAGATAAAAGGCATTAATGGTTGCGTAATAATAAGTGCACCTTCAACAATGAATTTTAAAAAGAGAGAGTAACAATACTCTCTCCATGTTAAAGTAATGTTTAAATTTGACTAAAAGTATCAGCCATATCAGCATCATTTGATAACCTTAACTTCCAGTCAATTAACATCCATACATCATGTAAATAGTCTCTATTTTGATTTGATAAGAATTCATAGACTTTCTGCCACCAAAACCTCCATTCCGATTTTCTATAGTCTGCTGGCATTTGTCTCGAATATCTATGTAATTGCTCACAGAAATCATCAAAGCTTACTGGTCGTAGATCAGCAGCCATACGCTCGCAAAAGTTGACCTTAATATGCTGTTCAACTCTTTCTGGTACTTTATAAACTTCTTTCCATACACCTATTTTATCTACTATGTCAGCTGGAGCTCTGGGGAATAAAATGGATGCTGACTCCAACGGAGTTTCCCAACTATTCACAATTAAATCTCTACGGTCACTAAGATGAAGCGATACCACAACAAATTGCTCGCATGACTCTTGTGATGGGGGAAGTGGATAAAACGCTAATCGTCTTTGGAGGCCAACAGTGTTCAGTAAGTCCCTTGCCCCTTTAGCTTTACTATTACAAATATGGCAAGTCGGAATGAAGTTTCCTGGATGGACACTGTAAACTGGATATTTATCTTTACAAAGAATGTGGTCGTAATCTGATCGCCATTGTTCTTCCTCTGCTACGCTTTCTCTATTTTGAGAGAGAAGTGCAGTGCCACAAATAGGACATAGATGGCTATTATTATTTTCTCTGACGAAATTCTGGTAATGTTTTTCAATAGAACTATTGGATTGTGACTTTGCTTGAGCTAGATCTTTGGTACGTGTAAACAAATGAGTTGTTAACGCCTTACATGCTTCGAATAAGGAGGCCGGTACTAATTGCGGCAATACAGCTTGGGTATTGTTGAAAAATGCATTAATATCCTGAGCCTGACTTATTTGGTCTGACAACTCCTGTCGCTGCGCAACGGTCGTAGGCCGCGCTTCCCATAACCCAAGGAATTTCTCTCTTGTGGGTATATTACTCCAACATACGCTAGGAACAGCTACCTCTACATTGTCTATTATCTCAAAAAAAGTTCGAAATAATCCCTCTGAGAAAGCATCTGCATTAATACTGGAGTCCAGAAAATGAAGAAACTCAGCGTTAAGCAATGCAAATACAGGACATTGCTGCGTTTGTGGATTTAGTGAAAATAACATTAGCTATCTAATTTCCTTAGCAGATATGCCTTTTCCATTGACTCCCCCAGATTTTCCTCAATCCAGCGTCGTGCAGCTATAATTTCTTCAGGATCATTATCTTCTGGTAATCTATTTTTAACATCCTCTACCACTGTCTGTGAAATAAGGGAACGTAAACCATAGTGGTTCTTAACTAAAATATCAAATGAGGTGCCATAAGTCTGGCTGGATACTGGTTCCATACTGATACAACCCGTATCATTGCGCTCAAAGAAAAATACATTCTCGCGTTTGAGCGAGGAAATCATGAATGGTGAATGAGTAGATAAAATAAACTGCGATTGACCTTTCCTCTCATTTTCAGGCGTAAATGCTTCGGCTAAACGCTGGTGAAAATAGGTACGCCAAGATGGATTAAGGTGTGTTTCTGGCTCATCAAAGAGAAATAGTGTTTGAGCCTGACTGAATATCCTTGTGGCCGCGATAACCTGAATCAATTGAGCTTCACCGTCAGATAAATCATCAAACCTCACGACATCACCCTGTTCATTAGCCATTAATAATTCAACAACAGATAAAGGTAATCTTGACTGGAGTGGTTTTTTTACCGTACCTATAAAATCATCTTTCATCAATTTCAAACGAGATGAACGATCCCAGTTCTTTATGCCAAGATGTTGAATATTGTTAAGTCTTTTAAATAATGCGAAAGAATCATAGTAGTTATCTTCACGAAGTCTGTTTAAAACAGTCTCATCACTTAATTCCAAAGTGATTTCTCCAGACAGATATTCTAACTCATAAAGCTCATACTGGTTATCTGTCGTTCGGCCTCCTGTTGGCTTTACTTGATCGGAACCTGCTATACGGATCAACATTTTCACATCACGAATGGCATCATCCTCTATGATACCGGAACGAAAGTCGTAATGAAGTACGGCTTTGACTGGATGCTTATATGTTATTTCATCCAACAGTTGAAATACTGTCTCTGTCGAAAGAATCGATAGTGATAAAATTAAGAGTCCAACATTATCGTAATCAAGGTAGTTAAAATTGCTAGAGGCAGGGTTCACTTCTCTCAAATTCAGGTGATAATTTGGAACAAAATCACCTTCTGATAAAGGATCAAATATGTGTGGGTATTTTTTAAGATAATTTTTATTGATTTCAGCCAACTGTTCATCATTGATTTCTCGTGATAGCATTTTTAGACGCTGGCTACTAATTCGACGGACTTCAAAATATTGCACGGCATTTTTCATAAAACTTCGCTGTAAATTTTCGTTTAGCCCCGAAGCATAACCAACCACGAGAGGGATGGGAAAATGGCGCTCACCAAGCTGTATTACATGCCACTCATCAATACCACGAATATTTAAAACCACATCGCCGTCAAGCTCAACAGTTACCTTTAGCTCAATACTCTCACCATGATTCAGGAGCTCGTCTGGGTAAGACATAACAGCACTATCATTTCTAAGATCCCATTGATAGTGTACCGCGACGCTAAAACCTAACGATGTTTTATTTTTGAACTCTGCACGTTGCCATCGCTCTAGATAAGCAAAAGTTTCCCCGATTAACTCAAGCAATTGAGATTTACCAGAACCATTAAGACCAATCAATGCAAATATATTATCTTGGGCATAACTAAAATCAAAAAATTGATCTTTCAAGCCTTTGTAGCTACCACTCAAGTCTAAAGAAATCAGTTGCATCAACTATTACCTTTGCTGCGTTTGATGGTTTTAGTGTTTGAGCGTTGCTGTTGAATTTTTGCCAGCAATGCTTGTGCGCTATTTTCGCCGCTGATTAAATCGGGATTTTCTGCCCGCCACTGCGCTGTGAGTTCCCCGCGAAATGCTTTAGCCAGAATCGATTGTGTGAGGTTGTTAACGCGCTCAAGGGCGTTTTGTACTTGCTTTTCGATACCGTCAGCATAAGCGTAGAGTTGTTCTACACGGCGGACGATTTCGGTTTGTTCTAAGTAATCAGGGATAAAAATTTGTGCAGTTCTAATTGCATCAAGAGTGATTCTTTGATGACCCGCTGAGGATTTAATTGATTTTATAATATGCTCTCGAAAAATATTAGAACTGCAGAAATACTCTAGATAATTAGCATTTCGTTGATCTTTTAATCGTGCACAAAATAAGCGATCCGGATATTGGTATTTTTTGGTAAGACCTTTAACTAATGCGCAATTGCCCACATAGTCTGCTGAGCCACTAAGTCTCGTAAATAATAGATCGCCATTTTTCAGATAATTATCTTCATTCAGTGTTTCTTCACTACTCAAATACCTTACATCTTCATAGTTGATTATTTGCGGTCGTATTGCACTAGAGCGAAGAATTGGGATCCCACAAACATTATCACTTGGCGTATCTCCCGAACCACTTCTAAGTTTCGTTATTAGCTCGAGAAACTGTACACTTTTCCAGTCTGAGGATATCTTATTCTGTTCACGCCATTCCTCCGTCAATTTCCCACTCACCGCAGCCGCCAACACAGTCTGACGAAAACGCTTTAGGATTTGTGGTATTTTCTCAAGACGTGCTTTGGCGCTATCGACCTGTGCTAACAGAGTATCGAGTTTATCGGAGATGATTTTTTGTTCTGCAAGAGGGGCTAACCGAAAAGGAGCTCTATTACCATCAGATGTACCAAGCCGTGGCATATTCACTCCATAGCTCACATCATTCACGTAACGTAGGAAAATTGAGTTTTTAAGCCAATAAAAAATGTATTTATTTGAACAAAGTGGCTCTGCGCTGATAGGAATAATTTCTGTTGTGCAAACACCATCTCTGTTAGCAATAATAACTTTATTCAAATACGGGCGTAGTTTCCCGTAGAGAACATCGCCTTTTTTGAAGCTATTTTTAGTACTTTTAAATGGCCTTTCGGACATTTCAACTTGGTTGAGTATTTTCGATGAGCCTTTTTCGATATCTTCCAATTCTAATACCCAAGTACTTGGCTTAACATCAGATAGTACTTTTTTATTAGCTTTACCGTAGTCAATAATTTGGCCTAACTGCGCATCAATCCACCCTTCAGGCAATTTAACCTCACTCATCACTTAACCCCACCCAACATCTCATTCAGCAACGTCTTTTGCGCCTCGGCTTCTTCCCTAGCGCCAAGCTCACGCATCAGTGCATCCAGTTCTCCCAGTGCCTGCACCAGTTCGCCCATCGCTTCGGCAGCCAGCACCGAAGGTTCGGGCATGTTAGCCGCATCAACGCTGTTATTGTCTTTAAGCCATGAGATATCTAATGAATCACCTTTGGCATCGCGGATCCATTCGCGGCTGAATGTGCGCCAGCGGCTGGTCGCCATGCGGTCGTCAACGTGCTGATTTTCGGCGTTATCGGGCGCGTCGAGCTCGTCGGAGTTAAAGCTCCATTCCCCTTCGCTGCGCGGGCTTTGGCCGTTGGCATCGTCACCGTAAACCGCTTCAAAGGGTTTTAAATGTTGCTCACCAAACGGGGTGCGTTTGCCAAAGCTTGGCATGTTACTGCGCAGATCATAGACCCAGACGTTTTCGGTACAGTTTTCATCCTGATGTTTGTTGTTGGCGCTGCCTTTGGTGAAGAACAAAACGTTGGTTTTCACCCCCTGAGCGTAAAAAATCCCGGTGGGTAAACGTAAAATGGTGTGCAGGTTGCATTTGTTCATCAGGTCGCGGCGCACATCGGTGCCAACGCCCGCTTCAAAAAGGACGTTATCGGGCAGCACCACGGCTGCACGGCCACCCGGTTTTAAGTTATTATAGATGTGCTGCAAAAATGCCAGCTGTTTGTTACCGGTTGGGTGTGTAAAATCTCGGGTAATGCTGGCTTCGCCTCCCTTCGCCGTACCAAATGGCGGGTTAGCAAGAATGATATCAGCTTTAGGCAAACTAGCCCCCGCCATACCCAGCGCGTTCCCCTGATGCACGACGCCTTCGTCATCCCCTTCCATGCCGTGCAGCAGGCAGTTCATCAGTGCCAGGCGGCGTGTAGACGGAACCAGTTCCACACCAACAAAGGCTTTATTTTTTTGGAAGGTTCTCGCTTTGGCCGTCAGGTCGTAGAGGTTGTCGGTTTGTTGCTTGATGTATTGATCGGCGGCAATCAAAAATCCTGCGGTCCCCGCAGCGGGATCTTGGATCACTTCTCCAGCCTGTGGCTTAATGCAGCGAACCATGCTGTTAATTAAGGCTCGCGGCGTAAAATATTGTCCTGCGCCAGATTTTGTTTCTCCGGCGTTTTTCTCCAGCAGACCTTCATAAAGATCGCCGAGGCCGTCTTTTTTAGCACTAAACCAGTCAATCTGGTCGAGGGTGCGGATCATCTGTTCGAGATGACGAGGCTCACGTAGGCGAGTTTGCGCATCGGCATAAATGGCGCTAATCAGCGGGTCAGCATGAACCAAATTACCTTCGGCATCTTTGCCGGTGGAAAGTTTCAGCAGCATTTGCTTGTAATGGTTGAGCAGGTTAAGGCCCGATAAACTGTTGAGGTCGCTCCATCTACAGCCCTCCGGTAAGGTATGCTGATCTAATAATTCTGCCTCGGTATTTTCATGCACCATCTTGATAAACAGCAGTAGCACTAATTCGGTGACGTAATCGCTGTAGTTGATGCCGTCGTCACGCAGTACATCACACAGATTCCATAGTTTTTGTACAATATCGTTATTATTACTCATTATTTTTCCTGCATTCGCTCATGAAAGATGCCGCAAGCGCTATTAAAAAAGCGAGTTTCGCCCGCAAATTTTACCAGAATCAGGCGCTTTGTTGTGGCCAGATCGCACCGTTAAGTTCATCCAGCACGCTGTCCAATTGGTCTACCAATATCTTATTTAGCTGTTTTACGCCGCCATCATCAGCAAAACTACTGTTAATAAATTGGTGGTCAATGATCACTTCATGAACCAGCTGTTTTGCCAGACGATCCAGCCATTTTCGTTGCTGGGTTGTCCATGCGTGGCTGTTATAAATGTTGATCATTGCCTGTGATACACGCTGTGCAAAAGGCACAAGCGGTTCCCCTAGTGCAGCACGGCGAATATGGCCAACAATGCTGGCGGCGATATCCTGATTGGTTTGATTACGTACGGCAGTTTGTAGTTTAGCTTCGGAATAACCCGCGCCGTCTAATAATAAGCGGATCTCTTTAAGCTGTTCACGAGTAAGAGCGCGGGGTTTGTTGACAACCACGGCCAGCGCAGTGGATTGGTTAAGCTGCTGCTGAATAAAATCCGCAAAGCTTTCCAGGTAATCTTCTGGCCGCTGATGATTACCGTAGCTCTGATTACGTTCCTGCAGTTGGTCATGATGCTCAGAAATAATCGGCCGGTATTCACTTCCGAGTAATGTAGTTATCTCGTTGAGCTGGCTAATTAGCCCTTGCTGTTGTTGGATGAAGGCTGCCGCCTGACGCGGCCCTAAGTGATGCAGATGTTGATGCAGCTGCTTTGGCTCAACGCCCCACAGTTGATGGAGGTCAGCCAATTTTTGTTTCACCGCTGGGCGATTTTCTGCCCGTTTTTCCGCTTTACGCAGGATGCGCATCACCTTTTGGCTTAACTGACTGAGCACCACATCAGCCTGAGTTTCACCTGTCTGTTCGCCGGGGCTGTTGAGCGCTTTTTCGAGCTGATCAGTATCGGTTAGCTCGCTGACCAATTGTTCAAGCGTGATATTGGGGTTTTTGATCAGCGGTTTCATAGTGTTGACGTCGCTGAGGGCCTCATAAATATCCACTGGATCGTAAATACGGAAGACCGTTTTGCCAATGTCATCACAGCGGCGCGTTGCGCGGCCTATCATCTGTTCAAATAAAATACGTGACTTCACCCGACGCAAGAAAACCAGATTACAAATCTTCGGCACATCTATGCCGGTGCTAAGCAAATCAACGGTGACTGCAATATTCGGATAGCGCTCATTTTTATAACGTTTGATCAGCTGTTTGACTTTGTCACTTTCACCGGTGATTTTTTCTACGGCCGCTTGATTATATTTTTCATATTCAGCAGAGAACGCTTCATCCAGCAGGCGTTTGACCATGTCGGCATGTTTGTCTGTAACGCAGAAAACCAGCGTTTTCTCTTCGCCAAAGGGATCGAGCTCTTTAACAAGTTGTTGGCAAATAACCCGATTAAAGTTTTCACTGATGACGCCACGGTTAAATGCATCGACGTTGAAATCCAGCTCGTCTTCTAGCTGGTCAATCTCAACCTCTCCGGTGTGGGTATTAATGGCATGTACCTGACTTCCTTTGTCAAAGTGGATGCCATTTTGCGTCAGCAGCGTTTCATAACGGATTGGAGGTTCATGATCGATAAGCCAATCATCCGCCACGGCTTCTCGGTAGGAGTAGATGTAAATCGGTTTGCCGAAGATATCGCTGGTGTGTTTCGCCGGTGTGGCGGTAAGGCCGATTTTTACCGCGTCGAAATAATCGAGCACCCGACGGTAGCTGGAGAGGTATTGGCTGGCGTCGCGGGTCGAGAGCTCCCCTTCCGTCATTTCCTGATCTAAGGTGTAGCCTCGGTGGGCTTCATCAACGATGATGCAGTCGAATTCATCCACCGGCGGGGGGGTGTCCGAGGCAAAAATGCGGCTAACCATGGCCTGTACCGTCGCGACCTGTACTCGGGTTTCTGCCTGTGTCGCCATATCGCCGAGCTTAGCGATATTGTAAATCTGAGACAACGTCTGGTTTTGTTCCAGCGGCGCTTCTTTGAAAGTGTCCGTGGCTTGGTCGCCCAAAGCCGTGCGGTCAACCAGAAAGAGGATGCGCTTGAAGCGTTCAGTTTTCAGAAAACGGTACATCAGGCCAACAATGGTGCGTGTTTTCCCGGTGCCGGTCGCCATCGCCAGAAGGGCATTGCGGATGTTTTGCGCTAATGTGCTTTCGACGGCGAGAATGGCCTTTTGCTGATAATCGCGTAACCGGAGGTAAGCGAAGCCTTCTTGCTTTAGCTTCTGTTCGGCGCTGTCTTTGCTGCGTTCGAGTTTATCCAGCAAGCCTTGCGGGGTATGAAACTTTTGCAGCGCACGGCGGATGTTGGACGGTTCGCGCACGTCCCGGAACCAAGTTCCTGATGACTCGGCCAACTGTGGCACGTAGGGGCGACCGTTGCAGGAGTATACAAACGGGATAATGTAATGCCCGTCAGTTTCATCCGCCCATGCAATGGTTCGGCCTTCCCGCTCC
>Ga0209370_1001267_pt1 | contig 23263 bp, 22 predicted proteins | sample AgamicAtPrz_FD_187164 | JGI IMG/M metagenome (GOLD analysis project Ga0209370, IMG submission 187164) | Agave microbial communities from Guanajuato, Mexico - At.P.rz (SPAdes) (version 2) | ecosystem: Host-associated > Plants > Phyllosphere > Phylloplane/Leaf | place: Guanajuato, Mexico... | reverse complement strand
TGCCGAAGCCGATGTCCGCGAGCCACGCCGCGCCGTCGAGGTCGATGCGCAGCAGCATGTGCGTCTGCGCGGTGACGATCTCGGGCGGCCGCATCCAGCGCACGCGCGCGATCAGCGGCGTCACGCGAAAGCCGATCGTCGTGAGCGCGGTGTAGAACAGCTTGTTGAGTTCGAAGCAGTAGCCGCCGCGGCGGCGCGCGATCAACTTGTCGACGATCGCGGGCAAGTCGAGCACGACGCGCGCGCCGGTCAGCGGATTGAGGTTTTCGAACGGAATCGCCTGCGGATGCAGCAGGTGCAGACGGCGCAGCACGTCGAGCGTCGGCTCGGCCGGGCCGTCGTAGCCGATGCGGGAGAAATAGCGCGAGAGGTCGAACGAGTCAGTCATGAACCGGCACCGATAAAAGGAACACGCCACGATAGCATCGCGCGAAATCCCCATGGTGTGCGGGACTATCGTTCGTGGCCGGCGCGCGCGATGCCGGCCGCGCATCGCACGCGCACCCGCACGACGTTACGGCAGCAGCTTCAGCGCGGACGACGCAACCGACGGCACCGAAATGCCCTGGCTCGTCGCGAACTGCACGGCCTGGCCGAGCGTCACGGCAAGCGACTGCAACTGGCCCGGCGCGCTTTGCGCGATATACGACGCGGCCTGCATGTTCTGCGGATTGAGGCCCGATTGCAGCAGCGACGCCGCGCTCGTCGAGCCGAGATTGCCGAGCCCCGACTGCAGTTGCGAATACTGCGTGAGCCCCTGCCCGAGCGAGGCGAGGCCGTTGCTGAACGCCTGCTTGTCGATCGGGCCGTGCGTGGCGCCGCCGCTCGCGAACGCCTGGCCGAGCGCCTGCGACACCGATTGCTGCGCGCCGCCCATCTGCGACAGCGTGGCCGGCGACAGCGCATCGCCGCCGGACAATTGACTCGCGGCCTGCCGCGCCTGCCCGGCCGCCCCGGTCAACCCCATCGCCGACGCGAGCGACGATTGGCCGCTCAGCACCTGCTGGTTCGCGCCGACATAGGCCTGCAGCAACTGCGCGACACCGCCCTGCGCAGGCGCCGCCTGCTGCTGCCCGCCGCCGAGCAGCGACGCGCCGATCGACTGCAGATCGAGCTGCGCGTGTGCGGCGCCGCTCACCAGGATGCCGAACGCGATGCCTGCCGAGGCCAGATGCCGGCCCGTCGCGCGAATGTGCTTCATCAGTTGCTCCGAGAAACCCCGTCCTTCAGGACGGGGAGGAAAGGCGTGCTGTTGACAGGCAGCTTCTTCCACGGGTTAGGATCACCTGCATGATCCTTGTCTACCGCTACCGGGTGAAATCGCTCAACGGACTGCTCAACAAGCAGGGCCGCGCGGTGAACTACGTCTGGAACTTCTGCAATGACACGCAGAAGCACGCGCTCAAGTGGAATAAGAAGTGGCCTACAGGATTCGACCTGAACGTGCTGACGACCGGCAGCAGCAAGGCACTCGGTATTCACTCCGGCACGGTCAACGCGACGTGCGAGCAATATGCGAAGTCGCGCAGTCAGCACCGTCGGCCCTACGTGCGCTATCGCGGCAGAAAATCGCTGGGCTGGGTGCCGCTGAAGGGCCGTGACCTGAAGCGTGAGGGTGACGCGTTCCGTTTCGCTGGCAACACGTTTCGCGTGTTCAACAGCCGCCCGCTTCCCGAAGGCAAGATCAAGGACGGGAGCAACTTTGCGCAGGATGCGCGTGGCAACTGGTTTCTGAACATCGTAATCGAGATGCCCGATGTTCAGGCCCGCCCAATCCGTTCCGGCGTCGGCATCGATCTCGGCCGGAAAGACTTCGCCACACTTTCGACCGGCGAGAAGCTGCCCAATGACCCGTTCGGTCGACGAGCGGCGGAAAAGCTGGCGAAAGCGCAACGGGCGCGAAAACACAAGCGGCATATCGCGAAGCTGCACGCCAAGGTGGCGAATGCCCGCGCCGACTTCCAGCATAAGCTCGCGCTCGATCTGGTGCGGCGTTTCGATTACATCGCGGTCGGCAACGTGTCGGCCGCGAAGCTCGCCAGAACCAGGATGGCGAAGAGCATCTACGACGCGTCCTGGTCGTCCTTCCGAAACAAGCTCCGTTACAAGGCGATCGCGCACGGAGCCACGTTCGAGGAAGTCGACGAAAGCGGTTCGACCCAGTCCTGTTCGTCGTGCGGGTCGAAAGACAGCACGACGCGGCCGAAAGGTATCGCGGGACTGAGAATAAGAGAGTGGGCCTGCAGTGACTGTGGTGTCGTGCATGATCGAGATACCAACGCTGCGTTGAACATTCTCCGATGCGGACGTGCATCGCCAGGTGTGGGAATCCTCTCCCTTTAGGGAGCGGAAGACGTCAAGTGTTTCCCTCGTGCCCGAATTGTCGAAGCGATATTGTCGATGCGCGTCGCGCGACGCCGCAACGACTGAAACACATCGAAACGAAATCTGGCCGCGCCGCCGCTTGCAATTCGGCGGCCGACGGGCCCCGTCGCGCGGATTCGCGTGCGTTTGCGGCGCGATGCCGCGCACGCATCGCGATTCTTTCTCCGGTTGCATCAATGGATGCCGGTTCCGGCCTGCGCCGGCGACGCGCCGGAACGCATCCGCCGACGCGCTTCGCGTCGAGCGATGCAAAACGAAACGGGCAGCGCGTCGCTGCCCGTTTCGTCATCCCACCGCTACCGGCTGCCTGCCGGCGACGCCGTTACGCTGCCATCCACGCCGGCAACCGCTGGTTGACCCAGTCGGCCGCCTGCTCGTAGCCGTGCGCAAGCTGCAGCACGGCGAGATCGGCGCGCGGACGCGCGATCAGTTGCATCCCCATCGGCAACCCCGCATCGTTGAAACCGACCGGCACGTTGATCACCGGGCAGCCGGCCAGCGTCCACGGCACGACCGTTTCCATCCAGCGGTGGTAGGTGTCCATCGCGCGGCCCGCGATCTCCTTCGGCCAGCGCTGGTCGACGTCGAACGGAAACACCTGCGCGGTCGGCGCCGCGATGAAGTCGTAACGGTCGAAGAAGCTCAGCACCGCCTGATGCCACGCGGTCCGTTCGACGCTCGCGTCGAACACGGCCGCGCCCTGCATCGCGAGCAGCCCTTCGACCTCGTAGATCGCCTCGGGCTTCAGCAGCGCGCGGCGCGCCGGGTCGCGATAGTGCGCGAGCAACCCGCCGCCCGACAGCAAGTGCCGGTGCGTGAGCCACAGGCGCCAGATCCGGTCGGGCGCGAACGCCGGCAGCGCGGCATCGACGTCGCAGCCGATCTCGCGCAGCGTCGCCAGCCCGCGCTCGCACTGCGCGAGCACGCCGGCCTCGGTCGCGAGATAGCCGTTCCAGTCGCCGACCCACGCGATGCGCTTGCCGCGCAGGTCCGCGTCGAGCGGCTGCGCGAACACCGCCGGATCTTCCGCGAGCGACAGCGGATCGTTGCGATCGTAGCCGGCCTGGATCGCGAGCAGTTGCGCGACGTCGCCGACGGTGCGGCCCATCGGCCCTTCGATGCCGAGCTGCTGCATGAACACGTCGACGCCCGGCCAGCGCGGCACGCGGCCTTGCGACGGACGCAAGCCGACGATGTTGCAGAACGCGGCCGGATTGCGCAGCGACCCGCCGAAATCACTGCCATCCGCCACCGGCAGCATCCGCGACGCGAGCGCCGCCGCCGTGCCGCCGCTGCTGCCGCCCGCGCTCTTCGTCAGGTCGTACGGGTTGCGCGTCGCGCCGTAGACCTCGTTGAACGTGTGCGAGCCGAGCCCGAACTCGGGCGTATTGGTCTTGCCGATGAAGATCGCGCCGGCCGCGCGCATTCGCGCGACGCCGACGGAATCGGCCTGCGGCACGTTCTCGCGGAAGATCGGCGAGCCGTAGGTCGTCCGCAGCCCCTTCGTCATCGCCAGATCCTTCGGCGCCTGCGGGATCCCGTGCAGCCAGCCGCGGTACGCGCCGCGCGCCAGCTCCGCATCCTTTTCCGCGGCTTCCGCCAGCAGCGCATCGCGGTCGCGCAGCGCGACGATCGCGTTGACCGCGCCGTTCACGCGCTCGATGTGGTCGAGATATGCACGCATCGTCTCGACGCACGAAACCGCCTTGCCGCGGATCGCCGACGCAAGCTCACCGGCCGACAGGCGCACGATCGGATCGACGGAAATGGAAGCGGGGGCGAGAAACTGCGGGGCGCCGTGCGGCATGCGGGGTCTCCTGGAATCGGAATGAAATGGCGGGCCGCTCGACGGCGCGCGCTCCCATGCCCGCCGGGAGACGGCCGCGCCGCGGCCGATGCTCTACTCTACGTGACGCCGGATCCTCGACCTCCGATATTTTCCGTCGCGATTCATTGAGGATCCGACTAAATCCGGGCGCCCCATGCCGAGCAGCTCCGGCCGTCACGGCCGATGAAATCGTTTATGCGCATAAACTTAAATTTCTTATATTTCTAATAGGCGCGTCATGTGCCGGCGCCCGTTAACGACATTTTTACGCGGCCGCGCGATCTCTTTAGATGGCCCGGCCCGCCCGCCCGCTACGCTGGAAGCATCTCGTTTCCTGGACATCGCTCATGCTCAAGCTGCTGGTTCCGGTCGGCCATTCGCCGCGCTCGCTTCAGGCGGTTCGCCACGCGACGTTCCTGTATCGCGAGCGCTGCGCGTCGGAGGTCGTGCTGATCAATGTGCAGGCGCCGCTCGAATCGACGCGGCTCGAGGCCTATCACCCGCTGTCGCGGTTGCGCGCGATCGAAGAAAAGTTCGCATCCGGCGATCTGGCGATGGCGGAGCGAATCCTGCGCGATGCGGACGTGACATTCAGCGTCGTGATGAAGGCCGGCCCGGTGGCCGATACGATCGCGGCCGTGGCGGCCGAGACCGGCTGCGACGAGATCGTCGTGGTCGCGCCGCGGCATGATCCGCTGCACGCGCTGATGTCGGTGTTTCGGCGCAGCGTGATGGCCAGGCTGGTGCGGATTTCGAATGTGCCGGTGACGGCGGTGCAATGACGGGAGCGGCGCGTCATGCGTGCGCATCGTGCGCACGCTGCCGCGCAGCGCTTAGTCGATGACCTTGCGCCAGAACACGAAATAGGCGGCCGCCGAAGACGCCAGCAGCAGGATGGCCCACATCGGGGCAAGACTGACCAGGACGGACGAAACGTTCAACATTTGGATTCCTCACTATTTCGACAGCGATATTCAACACCTGCCTGCTTGCCGGACCCGATGCGTGGGTCCCGCATCGCGTTCCGTCAAATCATGCATTCATGCTATCGCCTTGAACGGCCGCGCGAGCGCCGCCGCCCGCCCGCACCCTGACATTCGTCAAACTCGCGCGCATTGCCCGCCCGCCGGCCGCGGCGGCGGAAAAACAGGACAGGATCGCCCTGCCCCGCCACCGCTTTCAGCAGACGTTTACCGGGGGAAGCCCCAAGTGCTTCGTCGAACGTGTCCGCGTTACGCTTGAGCGACGAGGAGACGAACCATGAGACGAGCCGTACATATCGCCGTTTTTGCACTGCTGGCCTATCTCATCGGTGATCGCGCGATCCTGCATGCGCAGGGCCGCGACGCCAGCCCGCTCGCGTGCGAGCAAGGCGCCGCGCAGGTGAAGGCCGACGCGCTCGGTCGCGGCTTCGGCGAAGCCGCCGCCGGCAGCCAGAGCGAGGCCTTCATGTCGGGCTGCCTGGTGACCGGACGCAGCAGCCAGGACGTTGCGATGGCGGCCCGCTGACGCGTATCATCCGGCGGCAAACAGCCGCGCCTGAGCGGGCCGCGCCCGACGTGGCTAGCGCGGGCGTCGGCTCGCGCTGCCTGCCGCCGCTTTTCCGTTCGACGTTTCGACGGACATCACCACCCGCCTCCCGGCGCACTCATACCCGACATGACCCATCCGAACACCGCGTTGATCCAGCGCTTCTACACGGCCTTCCAGCAGCGCGACATCGACGCGATGCTCGCGTGCTATGCCGACGACATCGTGTTCAGCGATCCCGCGTTCGGCGAACTACGCGGCGAACTCGCGCGCGACATGTGGCGGATGCTGGTCGCGCGGGCGCAGGAATTCTCGCTGACGTTCGGCGAAGTCGCCGCGGACGACCAGGCCGGGCGCGCGCAGTGGAGCGCGCAGTACCGGTTCGCCGCGACCGGGCGGAGGGTGGTCAACCGGATCGACGCGCGCTTCCGGTTTCGCGACGGACGCATCGTCGAGCATCGCGACCATTTCGACCTGTGGCGCTGGGCGCGTCAGGCGCTCGGGATGAAAGGCGCGCTGCTCGGCTGGACGCCTTTCATGCAGCGCGCGATCCGCGCGCAGGCGCGGAAAAATCTCGACGCGTATCGCGCCAAACGGCAATGAGCCGCGCGCCGCGGTACCTCCACTAAGGCTTCATCGTCGCGTTGATCAGGTCGTAGGCCATGTCCGGCACCACGCCGTCCGGGTTCTCGAGACCATTCCGGCGATACCAGCTTTCATCGGCCTCCGGATGCGGGCCGGCAAGGCCGACACGCCCTTTGCCGTAGCGGTACGTGGCCGCCGCGATGTCCTTGTTCGGGTAGATCGCCAGCACGATCCCGCCGGAGCCGATGGGCGCGACCGGGAGCCTCGCGCCGTCCTGAAAGTAGATCCAGCGCTTTTTCCCGCGCCAGACGACCGGCGTCACCGTGTCGGCGATGCCGTGAAGCGTCGACCCCGGCCGGTCGACCTCGGCGTCGATATCGCCGGCAACCAGCCCGAAACCCTGCGCGCCGGCCAGGTAGGCGCCCATGCACAGTCCGAGGTATCGGCCGCCGTTCGCTACGTATCGCCGCACGGCCCGGATTTCATTTCGGCCGATGCTGGCTGCCGCGCCGGCAATGTCCTGCCCGCCGCCGGGCTGCACATAGAGCGCCGCACCGGCCAGCGCCGCGGGCGTGATCTTGAGCTTTTCCGCCGGCCCCACGTAAATCACCCGGAACCGGTGGTCCGATTCCCGCAGGCGTCTGGCGATGGTTTCGGGGCACCCGTCGCACGCGGCAGGACCGCGATAGACCAGCGCGACCGGCCAGCTCGCCGCATCCCGCGCTTCGTCGCCGGGCGTGGCCGCGTGAACGGCCGGCGACGCGACGAGCGCCATCATCAGGAAAATCGCGTCTCTGGAGCGCATGTCGTGGATCGCCTGAGTCAAGGGAATCGCTACCGCCCGGGCCGAATCGACAGGCGCGCGACGACTTCCGCCTCGCGTTCCGACACCCGATTGCAAGCTGCGTGACAGCAAGCGTAACGGCCCGAGCGCGCCCGGTGTGTACCGTTTCCTGCGGGCTTGTGCAGATATGTGCGGCACCGACGACCTGAACCGATACCCTGCATCCGCCCGACGAGGCCGGCTCCGCCATGCAGCCGCGCCTGCCGTCTTTCACACCATTCACGCCGCCAAGTCTTATATAAGACATAAGACATTTGACGTTCCAGACCATTGAGACTAGAATCCCGCTCAAAGCAGTGCCTGGAATAGCCCCGGAGTGCCGGCAAGGCCTTCCCCTCAAACGCAATATCAGCAGGTCTCCCCATGCTTGAAAACTTTCGTGCTCACGTGGCCGCCCGCGCCGCGCTCGGTATTCCTCCCCTGCCGCTGACGGCTCAGCAGACCGCCGAACTGGTCGAATTGCTGACGAACCCGCCCGCCGGCGAAGCGCAGACGCTGCTCGACCTGATCACCCATCGCGTGCCCGCCGGCGTCGACGAAGCCGCCCGCGTGAAGGCCGGCTTCCTGGCCGCCGTGGCCAAGGGCGAGACCGCCTGCCCGCTGATCTCGCGCGAACGCGCCACCGAGCTGCTCGGCACGATGCTCGGCGGCTACAACATCCAGCCGCTGATCGAGCTGCTGTCCGACGAAGCCGTCGCAGCCGTCGCCGCCGACGCGCTGAAGAAAACCCTGCTGATGTTCGACCAGTTCCACGACGTGAAGGAACTCGCCGACAACGGCAACGCGCACGCGAAGGCCGTGCTGCAAAGCTGGGCCGACGCCGAATGGTTCACGAGCCGTCCGGAAGTGCCGCAAAGCCTGACCATCACCGTGTTCAAGGTCACGGGCGAAACCAACACCGACGACCTGTCGCCGGCGCCGGACGCCACCACCCGCCCGGACATCCCGATGCACGCGCTGGCGATGCTGAAGAACGCGCGCCCGGGCATCACGCCGGAAGAAGACGGCAAGCGCGGCCCGGTCAAGTTCATCGAATCGCTGAAGGAAAAGGGTCACCTGGTCGCGTACGTCGGCGACGTGGTCGGCACCGGCTCCTCGCGCAAGTCGGCCACCAACTCGGTGCTGTGGTTCACCGGCGAAGACATCCCGTTCGTCCCGAACAAGCGCTTCGGCGGCGTGTGCCTCGGCGGCAAGATCGCCCCGATCTTCTACAACACGATGGAAGACGCCGGCGCGCTGCCGATCGAGCTCGACGTGTCGCAGATGGAAATGGGCGACGTGGTCGAACTGCGCCCGTACGAAGGCAAGGCGCTGAAGGACGGCAAGGTCATCGCCGAATTCCAGGTCAAGTCCGACGTGCTGTTCGACGAAGTACGCGCCGGCGGCCGCATTCCGCTGATCATCGGCCGCGGCCTGACCGCGAAGGCGCGTGAAGCGCTGGGCCTCGCGCCGTCGACGCTGTTCCGCCTGCCGCATCAGCCGGCCGACAGCGGCAAGGGTTTCTCGCTCGCACAGAAGATGGTCGGCCGCGCCTGCGGTCTGCCGGAAGGCCAGGGCGTGCGCCCGGGCACGTACTGCGAACCGAAGATGACCTCGGTCGGCTCGCAGGACACCACGGGCCCGATGACCCGCGACGAACTGAAGGACCTCGCATGCCTCGGCTTCTCGGCCGACCTCGTGATGCAGTCGTTCTGCCACACCGCCGCGTATCCGAAGCCGGTGGACGTGAAGACGCACCAGACGCTGCCGAACTTCATCAGCACGCGTGGCGGCATCGCGCTGCGCCCCGGCGACGGCGTGATCCACTCGTGGCTGAACCGCATGCTGCTGCCCGACACCGTCGGCACCGGCGGCGATTCGCACACGCGCTTCCCGATCGGCATCAGCTTCCCGGCAGGCTCGGGCCTGGTCGCGTTCGCGGCCGCCACCGGCACGATGCCGCTGGACATGCCGGAATCGGTGCTGGTCCGCTTCAAGGGCAAGATGCAGCCGGGCGTCACGCTGCGTGACCTCGTCAACGCGATCCCGCTGTACGCGATCAAGCAAGGCATGCTGACGGTCGCCAAGCAAGGCAAGAAGAACATCTTCTCGGGCCGCATTCTCGAAATCGAAGGCCTGCCCGACCTGAAGGTCGAGCAAGCGTTCGAGCTGTCGGATGCGTCGGCCGAGCGTTCGGCCGCCGGTTGCACGGTGCACCTGAACAAGGAACCGATCATCGAGTACCTGAACAGCAACGTCACGCTGCTCAAGTGGATGATCGCGCAGGGCTACCAGGATCCGCGCAGCCTGCAGCGCCGCATCGCGGCGATGGAACAGTGGCTGGCCGACCCGCAACTGCTGTCGCCGGATGCCGACGCCGAATACGCGGCCGTCATCGAGATCGACCTCGCCGACATCCACGAGCCGATCGTCGCCTGCCCGAACGACCCGGACGACGTGAAGACGCTGTCGGACGTCGCCGGTGCGAAGATCGACGAAGTGTTCATCGGCTCGTGCATGACCAACATCGGTCACTTCCGCGCCGCGTCGAAGCTGCTGGAAGGCAAGCGCGACATTCCGGTCAAGCTGTGGGTCGCGCCGCCGACCAAGATGGACCAGAAGCAGCTGACGGAAGAAGGCCACTACGGCGTGTTCGGCACGGCCGGCGCACGGACCGAAATGCCGGGCTGCTCGCTGTGCATGGGTAACCAGGCACAGGTGCGCGAAGGCGCGACGGTCATGTCGACGTCGACCCGCAACTTCCCGAACCGTCTCGGCAAGAACACGAACGTGTACCTCGGCTCCGCCGAACTGGCGGCGATCTGCTCGCGTCTGGGCAAGATCCCGACCAAGGAAGAGTACATGGCCGACATGGGCGTGCTCACCGCCAACGGCGACAAGATCTACCAGTACATGAACTTCGACCAGATCGAGGACTTCAAGGAAGTGGCCGACACCGTGCAGATGTAAGCACGCAGTCGGGCTGCGACGGGTGGTCGACGTCGCAGCGCCCTCGAAGGCGTCGCAGGCCGAAAGGCCGCGGCGCTTTTTTTTATGCGGCGCGCAAAGGACGCAGCGATCGGCGCATCGCGGTGTCGATGCGGCGGCGTCGCCCCGCTCACGAAGGCGCGCTCCGAATCACCAGTTCGTTGAAACCGGTGTCCGCATCGGGCTCGCGCGAAAAACGATGCGCGGGCAGCAGCGCGAGCAGGATCTCGGCCGTCGTGCGCACCACGCAGCCGCTCGCGACGTGGCCGCCCGTCACGCGGCCGGCTGCATCCGAGATCGACATATGCAGATGCGCGCCGTCCGGCGACACCGAGCCGGCCAGCGTCAGGATTTCGAGGTCGCCGCGCAGTTCGGTCGGCCGATCGACGCCGGCGAAGCGCAACTGCGCGACGCTCAGGCTGCCGATGCCCTGGATCACGAAGGCCGCATGCGAATCGTGGCGACGCAACGCTTGCTCGATCGCGCCGCGCAAATCGTCGCCGGGGGAAAGACGCAGAGGATGCGCTTGCATGGTCGAGAACCTGTGGGTGGACCGTGATATCGACCAAGCGTACGTTCGCCCGGCGAATCCGGCAAGTCAGCCGTTTACGCGCGACGATCGCTCGCGAGCAACCCGTACAGCGCGCTGTCCGACACCTCGTCGCCGACGATCCAGCGTTCGCGCAGCAGCCCTTCCCGCACGAAGCCGAGCCATTCGAGCAACCGCGCCGACGCGGCATTGCGCGGATCGATATCGGCTTCGAGGCGGTTCAGTCGCAGCGTACCGAAGGCATGATCGATCACGGCCGCTGCCGCTTCGCGCATGTATCCGCCGCCCCAGAACGCGCGCCGCAGGCTGAAGCCGATCTCGGCGCGCCGGCACTGCGCGTTCGCATGGAACAGCGCGCATTCGCCGAGCGCTTCACCGGTTTCCCGCAGTTCCAGCACGCAGACCAGGTTCTCCCCGCTCGCGGACGTCTGCACGTTGCGCGCGACGCGCGCCTCGGCCTGCTCGATCTGCGTCATCGGCGAGAACGAGAAGTAGCGCATCGCTTGCGCATCGGACCAGATCTCGAAGAAAGTCGGTGCGTCGGCGTCGCGAAGCGGCCGCAGGACGAGGCGGGAGGTATGCAGCGTGACGGGTTCGAACAGGGGCATGGCGACGGTCTGATGAAAATCGTGACCGTGAATTAAAACACGTGAGCCGTGCGGCAACCATGGCGCCCGTTGGCAGCGCCCGACATGGAACGACGGACCGCCGCGAAATAAAGAGGCCCGGGGAACATCCCCCGGGCCCGAGTACCTGATCCGCGACTGCCGGCCACGCTTACGCCTCCAGCGCCTCCAGCACCTTGCCCTTCGTCTCGATCCCGACGAAATGCACGGTCACCGCCGCGATCAGCGGCACGACGCCGATCAGGTAGAACGCCGGCGCGAGGTTCCCGCCGATGATCGCGTGCGGCACGACCATCGGCGCGACGAACGACGCGATCTTCAGCCACGCGCTGCCGAGCCCGCAGCCCGACGCGCGGATACTCGTCGGATACTGCTCCGGCGTATAGACGTACGCGGTAATGAAGCCCGACGCCATCAACCCGAGCGACAGCGAGCAGAAGATCGCGACCACATACACGGACGATGCGTGATAGATGCCGGCGAGCGCCAGCGACAACGCGCACAGCACGAACGACCACACGATCACCGGCTTGCGGCCAAGCTTGTCGACCAGCAGCGCGGAGGCCAGTGACCCGAGCACGCCCATCACCGAACCGATCACCGCGAGGTTCAGCGCGAGCTGCAGCGGCGCGTGATAGAAGTTCTTGTAGATCGTCGGCAGCCACGTCGACAGCCCGTACTGGATGAACCCGCAGGTCGCCCACAGCGTCGCCACCGCGAGCGTGCGCTTGCGATACGCGGCGCTGAACAGGTCGCTCATCCTGCGCTTCGGATGCTGGCGCACCATCTCGTCGAACGCGGCCACCTGCGTGACCGGCGGCAGCTCGCCGCGCACCGAACCTTCGAACACGCCGACCGCGCGCCCGGCTTCCGCGAGCCGCCCGCGCGACGCGAGCCAGCGCGGCGATTCCGGCACGAGGCGCGTGAGCACGAGCGACAGGATCACCGGCAGGCCGCCGACAAAGTACATGATCTCCCAGCCGAAGCGCGGCACCAGCCACGCACCCAGCGCCATCGACACGAGCAGGCCGATCGGGAAAACGATCTCGTACAGCAGCACGAACCGGCCGCGTCCGTGCGCGCGCGTGATTTCGTTGATGTACGTCGCGGCGACCGGCAACTCGCCGCCAAGCCCGAGCCCCTGCAAAATCCGCAACAGCACGAAGATCTCGAACGTCGGCGCGAAGCCGCACGCGATGCTCGTGATGCCGATCACCGCCGAGCTCCACGCGATCGCTTTCACGCGGCCATGCTTTTCCGCGAGCGCGGGAAACAGGAATGCGCCGATCAGCTGGCCGATCGCGCCGGACGCGATCAGCATGCCGATCTGCGTCGGCGACAGCCCCCATTTGTGAATCAGCAGCGGCAGCGTCGCCGCGATCGTGATCACGTCGAAGCCGTCGAAGAACGTCGCGGTGCCGATCAGCACGCGCGCGCGGATCTGCATCGCGTTGGCCGGAAGCCGCTCGAGCCGCGCGATGATCGCGCCGGGCGTGGAGGCGGCAGCTTCCATCGTGGCCCTGCCGGCCACGACATTGTCGAAAGTGCTCATGCGGAGAGTCTCCTGGGTCGTTTGCCGGTTTCGCCGGTCAGGCAAGCGCTTGGGTCGTGTCTGCCAGGGCTTCCGTATCCACTGCCCGGCCCTGGTTCATCCACTTGCGCGCGAGCTTCAGCTCACGCGCGTTGTTCACGGCGATGACACCTCTCACATGCCCGTCGCCCACAAAAAACAGCGTCGCACGACGCGCGGCGAGTTCGCCGCGCACGACGAGCTGCGCATCGGCCGGCAGATCGCCCAGGATCTGCAGGTTCACGTCGTACTGATCGGACCAGAACCACGGAATCTCCGCGTACGGTGCACGCACGCCGAGCACGGCCTTCGCCGCCGCGATCGCCTGGTTCTGCGCGTTCGCCCACGATTCGAGCCGCACGCGCCGTTTCAGCCAGCCGTTGTGATGGTTCGCGACGTCGCCGCACGCGAAGATCGCCGGGTCGCTGGTCGCACCGAATTCGTCGACGACGATGCCGTCGTCGACCGCGAGCCCCGCGTCGCTCGCGAGCGACGCGTTCAGCGCAAGGCCGATGCCGGCCACCGCGAAATCGGCGTCGATCGTCGTGCCGTCGGCGAGCGTCGCGCGCACTTTCGATGCGTCGTCGGGCTGTGCGTCGAGCGACGCGAGCGCCGCGCCGAGCCGCACGTCGACACCGTTCGAACGATGCAGGTCGAGCAGGAAGTCGGACACGACCTGCGGCACCGAACGCCCGCACAGACGCGACGCGCCTTCGACGACGACCGCGTCGACGCCGAGCTTGCGCGCGGTCGCCGCGACTTCGAGGCCGATCCAGCCGCCACCGATCACGAGCACGCGCCGGCTCGCGCGCAGCTTCTCGCCGAGCGCGGCCGCTTCGTCGAGCGTGCGCAGGTAATGCAGGTTCGTCGTGTTGACGAGCGCATCAGGCAAGCGGCGCGACGTGCCGCCGGTCGCGATCACGAGGCGGTCGTATTCGATCTCGCGGCCGCTTTCGGTTTTCACCAGGCGGCGTACGCGATCGATCGAGGCCGCACGTTCCGGCTGCCATGCCTCGACGTTCAGTGCGTCGAATTCGTCGGGACGCACGACGCGGACGGTCTCGATATCGGCGTCACCGGCCAGCACGGCCTTCGACAACGGCGGGCGCTCGTACGGCAGATGCGGCTCGTCGGCGATCATCACGAGGCGGCCCGCGAAGCCTTCCGCGCGCAGCGTCTTCAGCACCCAGCCGGCGGCCTGGCCGCCGCCGATCACGACGACCGTGCCCGGCGCGGCCGATGCCTGCATGTTTGCTTCGCTCACGATTTACGCTCCGTCATGAACTTGCCTTCCGGCGCCTTCGCGTTCTTCTGCCGGCGCGTGTTGCCATCGAGGCCGCCGTCGACGGCCCATTCGGCGAACACGGTCGGGCCCGGTTCGAATTCGCGCGGCTGCCATTCGGGTGTCAGCACGTCTTCATCCGCGTAGTACTCGATCAGCGCGCCGGCCGGATTCTGGAAGTACCAGAAGTACGCGGACGACACCGGATGACGCCCCGGGCCGAGCTGCGTTTCCCAGCCGCAGCGGTCGATGTGCATGCCTCCGCCGAACACTTCGTGGATGTCGCGCACGGTGAACGCGACGTGGTTCAGGCCGCGTTTTCCATTCGGCAGCGCGAGCAGGAACAGGTCGTGATGGCCGCCATGCGGCGCGCAGCGCATGAACGCACCGCGGCCCGGATAACGGTCCGACGTCTCGAAGCCGAGCAGTTCGTGATAGAACGTTTCCTGCGCGTCGAGGCAGTTCGTGAAGAACACGACGTGCCCGACCTCGACCGGCTCCGCGCGCGCATAGATCGGGCTCGGCTGGTCGACGCGCAGCGCCTGGCCCCACACGTTCGACGGCGAACCCGTGATGTCGAGTGCGCGCTTGCGCGTGACTTCGATCCGGATCGCCATCCCGTTCGGGTCGATACAGCCGACCGCATCGTCCTGCGCGTAATAGCCGGGCTGGCCGGCCAGCTTCGTGCGCAGCGCGTCGACCTCCTGCCGCGTCGCGACACCCCACGTGACTTCCCGCAGCGTCGGGCCCGCTTCGAACGCGGGCGGCAGCGACGGATCGTCGGCTTTCACGACCAGCACGGTGCAGCCGTTCAGCGTCTCGAAACGCGCACGCGTGTCGTCGTGTGCGACTTCCTTCAAGCCCCAGTCGGCGAAAAAGCGCCGGCAGGTCGCGAGATCGTCGACACCGTACGTGATCTGCTCGATTCCCAAGATGCTCATTGCGTCATTCCCCTTCGCTCAGTTCGCCCACGGCAGCGGCGCGTCGTTCAAGCCCCAGTAGAGGCTCTTCTGCTGCATGTATTCGCGGATGCCGAGACGTCCCTTCTCGCGGCCCATCCCGCTCTCCTTCCAGCCCGAGAACGGCGTGGAGATCGAAAACAGCTTGTACGTATTGATCCAGACGGTGCCCGTCTCCAGCGCCCGCGCGATGCGCCACGCGCGCTTGTAGTCGCGCGTCCAGATGCCGGCCGCGAGGCCGAACACGCTGTCGTTCGCCTGCGCGATCAGCGACGCTTCGTCGTCGAACGGCATCGCGACCAGCACCGGCCCGAAGATTTCCTCCTGGCAGATGCGCGCGCTGTTCGGCAAGCCTTCGAGAATCGTCGGCTGATAGAAGAAGCCGTCCTCGCGCCCGTCGCCCGACGGCCGCTCGCCGCCGCACAGCAGGCGGCCGCCTTCTTCCAGCCCGAGCGCGACGTAGCGCTCCACCGATTCGCGATGCTTCGCGGTGATCAGCGGTCCCATCTGCGTATCGGGCCGCGTCGGGTCGCCCACGCGCAGCTTGCGTGCGCCGGCCACCAGTCGCTGCATGAATGCGTCGTACACCGCGCGCTGCACGAACAGCCGCGAACCGGCGATGCACGCTTCACCCGACGAGCTGAAGATGCCGTACAGCACGCCGTTGACCGCATGATCGAGATCGGCGTCGTCGCACACGATCGTCGGCGACTTGCCGCCGAGTTCGAGCGACACAGGCATCAGCTTCTCGGCGGCGATGCGCGCGATGCCGCGGCCCACTTCGGTGCCGCCGGTGAACGACACCTTCTTCACCAGCGGATGACGCACCAGCACGTCGCCGATCACCGAGCCCTTGCCCGGCAGCACGCTCAGCACGCCCTTCGGCACGCCGGCTTCCTCGCAGATGCGTGCCAGCGCGAGCGACACGAGCGGCGTGACTTCGGCCGGCTTCAGCACCACCGCGTTGCCGCCGGCCAGCGCCGGCGCGAGTTTCTGCGCGTCGGACGCGATCGGCGAATTCCACGGCGTGATCGCCGCGATCACGCCGATCGGCTCGTACACGCTCATCGTCAGGTAGTCGCCGCGCGACGGCGTCAGCTCCTCGTCGAGCGTTTCGAGGCAGGCCGCGAAGTAGCGGAACGTGTTCGCGGCGCTGGCCACCAGCACGCGCGTCTCGGCGATCGGCTTGCCGTTGTCGCGGCGCTGCAGGTTCGCGAGCGCCTCGTGGCGCTGCATGATCAGGTCCGCGATGCGGTACAGCACCAGCGCGCGCTGATGCGGTTTGAGCCCGGCCCAGTCGGCGCGGCGCCATGCGGCGTCGGCGGCCACGACGGCGTCGGCCGCGTCTTCCGCGTTCGCCGTCGACACTTCCATGTTCAGCGACTGGTCGGCCGGATAAATGCTCGCGTAGGGCGCGCCGCGGCCGCGCCGCCACTCGCCGCCGATCAGGATGTTGCCGTCGGGCACGAGGCTCGTATCGAAAGGAGTCATGTCACAATTCCTACCATTCTGTCTCTGCACATCCGCCCCCGCCGTGGCGCGGGCGGACGCTCCATGGCCCGGTCAGATCACGCAGCAGGCGGCCCGGTTGCGCAGCGCGCGAATCGCGCTGTACGCGGTCAGCGCGGACGTCTTCGGGTTATCGGGCAGCGGCTTGCCGCTCATTTCCAGCGACATCTCGCCGAATGCGCCGCGCGCGGTGATGCGGTGTACGTTGCGCACGACGGCCGGATCGGCGATCAGGCGCACGTGCGTCGCGTCGAGGCCGAGGCCCGCGAGCGCCACCGTCGCCGCGACGTTCGCGTTCTTCGGGTACAGCCGCGCGGCGTCGCGCGCGGTGCCTTCGAAGATCACCTTTTCCTCGGTCATCGCGTGCAGGTCGCACAGCGCCTCGGCCGGCGTGTCGAGCCAGCCGAGCGGCGGCTTGCGACCGACGTACAGCACCTCGTCGAGCCCGCCCTGCTTCGCCGACGCCAGCGCGTCGATGCCGCCGATCGCGCCGGACAGCAGCGTCACGGTGGCGCCGCCTTCGTCGGCGGCCTGCGACAGCACGTCGAGCAGCGCGAGATCGGACAGCGCGCCGATCGACGCGACCGCGCAGTCGGTGCCGGCCTTCAGCAGCGGCACGACGTGATCGACGAGCGCGCCGTGGCCCGCGCATTCGAGCGCGAACTCGGGGCGGCGAGCCAGCGCGTCGACCGACGACACGACCTCCACCGCACTGCCGAGCTCGCGCTGCACCGCGTCACGCTGATGCTCCGGCACGATCACGTGCGCGACGCGCAGCGACGCATCGTGCTCGACCGCGCGGTACACGGCCGCACCGATCGCGCCGAAGCCGATCATCGCGACGTCGACGGGGGCGCGCGCCTGCTTTTGCCCGTTACGCATACTGGCGCTCCGTCGGCGCTTCCTTCTTCACCGGCGGGCCCGCGAAGGCGGACGCGAACGAACCGACCGACAGCATGTCGACCTCGACCATCACCGGCCCTTCCTTCGCGATCCCTTCGCGCACGATCGCTTCGGCCTGGTCGAGCGACGTGATCCGGTAGTGCGTGAGGCCGAAGCTCGCGCAGAACTGCGCGAAATCGGGCTGGTGCAGTTGCACGAAGCAGCGGCGGCCGCCGTAGTGCGCGTCCTGGATGTTGCGGATCACGCCATAGCACTGATCGTTCATCAGCACGATCATCACGTTCGCGTTTTCCTGCACGGCCGTCACCAGTTCGCCGACGTTGACCATCAGGCCGCCGTCGCCGACGAGGCAGATCGTCTTCGCCGCCGCGCCCGCGAGTGCCGCGCCGATGCCCATCTGGATGCCCTGGCCGATGCCGCCGCCGAGCGCATGCACGCCCGCGCGCGGCTCGAAGATCTTCAGCAGGCGGTTGCCCCACGTGCTGTTCGAGATCGTCACGTCGCGCACCCAGTTGTAGTCGCGGCCGACGGCGCCCTGCAGCGTGTCGACGAGCTTCTTGTACGGCCCGAGGCCCTTCGCCACGTCGGCCACCGCGTCCTCGCGGGCCGCCGCGAGATCGGCCGCGAATTGCGGGTCGACCGACAGGCGGCCTTCGAGGCGGTCGGCCAGCTCGGCCAGCACGCGCTTCGAATCGCCATGCACGAACAGCGCGTTGCGATAGCCGCGGTTGTCGGCGAGCGCATCGGCATCGACGCGGAACAGCGGCTGCGGCAGCGCGAGCTTGTATTTCAGCGTTTCGTTGCCGCGCAGGCGCGAGCCCACCACGACGAGCGCGTCGCAGGTCTTGTAGAACGCTTCGACGGACGCATGCACGTTGAACGCGCCGAGCGTCGCCGGGTGATCTTCCGGCAGCACGCCGCGGCCCTGCACGCTCGTCACGACGCCGAAGCCGAGCTTCACGAGGCGTTCGACTTCGTCGCGTGCATGGCGCGCGCCGCCGCCGAGCCACAGCAGCGGACGGCGCTTGGCCGCGAGTGCGTCGGCGAGCTTCGCGACGCGGGCGCTGTCGTGCTCGCGCACCGCGACGTGGGCCGGTGCGAGATCGTCCGGCCATTCGATTTCGGCCGCCTGGATGTCGATCGGAATCTCGACCGACACGGGGCCCGTCGGCGCGGTCTGCGCGATGCGCACGGCTTCGCGGATCGTCGGCAGCACGGTCTCGACCGTGCGCACGCGGAACGCGGCCTTCGAGATCGAGTCGAGCATCGACAACTGGTCGGGCGCTTCGTGGATGTACGCGAGATCCTGGTCGAGGTACGGCGTCTCGATCTGCCCGGTGATGTGCAGCAGCGCGGTGCCGGCCGTCAGCGCCTCGACCATCGCGCCGGCCGCGTTGCCCGCCGCCGTGCCCGTGCTCGTGAACGCGACGCCGAGGCCGCCCGACACGCGAGCCAGCCCGTCGGCCATGTTCAGCGCGCCGGCTTCACCGCGTGCGCCGACATACCGGATGTTGCCGCGCGAGTTGATCGCGTCGAGGATCGGCATGTTGTGGATCGAGATGACACCGAATGCGGTCTTCACGCCGCACTGCTCGAGAAAGGCGGCAATCAGCTCGCCAACCGTGGTTTTTTCAGACATGGCGTGCAAAGCCTCCAGAAACGTCGATATGGCTGCCCGTCGTGTACGACGACAGATGCGTTGCGAGATAAAAGAGTGCCCAGGCTGCCTCGTCGGGCTTGCCGAAGCGGTTCAGCGGAATGTTCTTCTTGCGGGCGAGCGCGCCCGTCCAGTCTTCCCAGCTTTCGCCGGGCTGCGCCTGCGCTTCGTGGCGGCGGCGCCACTGCCCCGACTCGACGATGCCGATCAGGATCGAGTTCACGCGGATGCGCTGCGGCGCCAGTTCGGTCGCGAGCGATTTCACGAGACTCAGCACGCCCGCGCGCGCCGACGACGTCGCGACCATGTGCGGCTCCGGCTGCAGCGCGAGCAGCGAGTTCACGCAGGTGATCGTCGGCGCGGCCGCATCGCGCAGCAGCGGCAGGAATGCGCGCGTCGGACGGATGATGCTGAAGTACTTCAGCTCGAGTTCTTCGCGCCAGGCGGCGTCGGTCGTGTCGGCGAAGGTCGACACGCGGCCCTGGCCGGCGTTGTTGACCAGCATGTCGGCACGGCCGAAACGCGCGGACACCGCTTGCGCGAACGCGGTCACATCGGCTTCGTCGAGCACGTCGCAGCGCGCGCTCAGCAGGTGCGCATCGGCGTACTTGTCGCGCAGCATCGCTTCGGCGCGTGAGAGGCGTTCGTTGTCGCGGCCGCAGATGGCGACCGATGCGCCTGCCTGCAGGAACCGTTCGGCCGTCGCGAGGCCGATGCCGGACGAACCGCCCGTCACCACCGCTACCTGCCCGGTCAGATCGATCTGAATCATCGGAGTCCTAAAGCCTTCAAAAACGTGTGCTCGTCATCCGAGCGGTAATTGAGCCGCCGCGACAATTCCGCCGCCGCGCGCTGCACCTTGTCGATCAGCCCGTCCGCGATCAGCGCCGCGTCGATCTCCGGACGCGGCACCGTCACCGTGATGCACGCGACGATCTTCTGCGTCTCGTTGCGCACCGGCGCCGTGACGACCGAGATCCCGCGCTCGAACGACGAATTGCTGACGCCGTAGCCGCGCAGCGCATCCTCGCGGATCACTTCGTACAGCGCATCGACCGTCTCCGGCGTCGCGCTCGTCATCCGGTTCAGCGTGCCTTCCGGATACAGCGCATGCAGCTCCTTCAGCGAAAGATCGCCCATCAGTACGTGGCCGTGCGTCGTCGCATGCGCGGGCAGCCGCGTGCCGACGTTCACGCGGATCGAGCTGAACACCGGCGACTGGCTCTGCGCCTTCGCGACGAATACCACGTCGCGGCCATCGCGGATCACGATATGCGTCGTGAAGCCGGTCGCATCGCGCAGGCTCTCGATCACCGGCAGCCCGAGGTCGGTCAATTCCAGGGAGCTCAGGTATTCGAAACCGAGCCGCAGCACGGCGATGCCGAGCTTGTAATTGCGATCCTTGTCCGCGCGTTCGAGAAAGCCGAGCGATTCGAGCGTCTGCAGCAGACGGAACACCGTCGTGCGCGGAATGCCGAGCCGCTTCGACAGTTCGGGCGCGCCGAGCACGGGCTCGCGCGGCGAGAATTCGGCGAGGATGCGCAGCCCGCGTTCGAGGCCCGGCACCACGTAGCTGGCTTCGGCCTTCGCGTTCTCCGCGTCCTGCCGTTGTTGCAACGGTTCGCTCATTCCAGCCCCCGTTGACGATCGCATTGGCGGCAGAAGCCGTCGATCAGCGATGAATAAACGGCCGGCTGTTCGACGTAACCCGCATGACCGGCCTGCGGAATCACCTGCAGCCCGACGTGCGCGGCCGCGGCGATCCGCTCGCACGCAGCCGGCGGCGTGATCGCGTCGTTCGCGCCGACGGCCACGGCCGTGCGGCCGCGAAAGCCGGCGAGATCGGCCGCGAGATCCGCGTTCGCAAGTAGATGCGTGGCCTGCGCATAACCTTCCGGCACGATGCGCGCCATGTTCCAGCGCACCCACGCGCGTGCCTCCTCGTTCGCGAAACCCGACAGCATGTTGCCGCTGCGCTGCTCGGCGAGCCCGGCCGGGCCGAGTTCCGCCAGCATCGCGAGCCGCGCGTCGCGGCGCGATTCGCGGGTGTCGGCCGGTGCGCTGCCGTAGCCGCCCGCGGGCGAAATCAGCAGCAGGCCGGCGATCCGCGCGGGCATCACACGGGCGAGACCGCCCGCGATGATCGCGCCGAGCGAATGCCCGACCAGCACGCAGCGTTCGATGCCGAGTGCCTCGAGCCACGCGTTCAGCGACGCCGCGTAATCGGCGGCGGCCGGCGACGCGCCGTGCACGGGCGTCGACATGCCGTAACCGGGCGCATCCCACGCGAGCACGCGGCGCGATGCGCGCAGCGTGTCGAGCTGGCGGACCCACGATGCGGCGCCCGAGCCGATCCCGTGCAGCAGCACGACGGGCAGCGCGCCGGCCTTGCTTGCGCCCGCCTCACGGTAGCCGATCGTGCCCGCCGCGCCGGCTTCGCAACGCTGCTCGGGAAACTGTCCGAGCAGCGCCGCGAACGCCGCGGTGCGGTCGCGTTCACGTTTGTCGATGACACTCATTGCTTCACCCGCTCCGTCTCAACGCTTGATCTTCGCGAGCGGCGAATCGGGCGGATACGTCGGCGTGATCGGCTTCGACGACCCGAGCATCACGCACATCAGCGCATCTTCCTCGCCGATGTTGATTTCCGTTCGATACACGCCCGGCGGCACCGAGATCAGGTCGCGCTCGCCGAGGATCGCTTCCCACGTCTCGCCGTCGCGCTCGCAGATCACCTTCATCTTGCCGCGCAGCACGAAGAAGATTTCCTCGACGTCGATGTGGATGTGGCTCGGGCCGATGTTGCCGGCCGGGATCACCATCGTCGAAAACGTGAAGTTGCCAGCCGGCACCGTGTTGACGTCCTTCGCGACGCCCGTGCCGCCCGTGCCGACATAGCGCATCTGCGCACGGCGGTACTTCGGGTCGTAGTCGGCCTGGAACTTCAGCGCGTCCCAGTCGTAGCGCCGCGTCGCGTAGCGCGCGACGCGCCCTTCCATCCAGTCGTTGAAGCTTGCGCCTTCCGGCTGGTCCCACGACTTGCGTTCGAGATCTGCATCCGCCATCGTCCTCTCCTTCATTCCGAGTGAAAACTTCGATTCAATTCATGACGAAGCCGCCGTTCACCGGCAGCAGTTGACCCGTGACGAAGCGCGCGCCGTCCGACAGCAGGAACAGCACCGGGCCCGTCACGTCGCCAGGCACCTGCGCGCGCGTGAGCGCACGGCCCTGCAGGTAGAACGCATGGCGTTCCGCCGGCACGTAGGCGGTCGCCTCGACTTCGGTCAGCCCCGGCGCGATTGCGTTGACCGTCACGCCGTGCGCGCCGAACTCGCGCGCCTGCGCATGCGTCATCGCGATCACCGCGCCCTTGCTCGCGACGTACGCGAGCAGCTTCGGCGCACCCCACAGCGCGGTGTCCGACGCAATGTTCACGATCGCGCCGCGGCCCGATTGCGCGAGATGCGGCAGCGCCGCATTGCTGACGAGCCACACGCCGCGCACGTTCACGTTCACGTTCATCACGGCGTCCCAGGTCGCCACGTCGAGTTCCGTCGACAGCTTGCCGCCCGAGTTCGTGATCGCCGCGTTGTTGATCAGCGCGTCGATGCCGCCGAGCGCCGCCGCGCCCTGCGCGACGAAAGCGTCGATGCTGGCCGGATCGGCGAGGTCGAGCGCGAAGAAATGCGCGGTGTGGCCGGCTTGCGCGAGCTGCGCGGCCAGCGCGCGGCCCTCTTCCGCGAGCACGTCGCCGAACGCGACCTGCGCACCCGCTTCGACCAGCGCCTTCACGAACGCCGCGCCGAGACCGCGCGCCCCGCCCGTGACGAGCACGCGGCGACCGGGCAGCGCCACGACCGGTGCGAGCTCAGCCATTCGCCGGCTCCGCGGCGGCGTGCGCCGCACGATGCGCGTCGAGCGCGGACAGGTGTTCCTGCGCCCGCTGGCGCAGCATCCGGCGCACGCGCGTGATGCCGACGTCGTGCTGGTACAGGTATTCGTGATCGCGCGCATGCGGCGCGAGGCTTTCGAGGACGTAGCGATCCTGCTCGAGCACGTCCCAGTGCA